>Ga0209821_100064_pt1 | contig 19843 bp, 24 predicted proteins | sample SSWtaG_3_FD_184118 | JGI IMG/M metagenome (GOLD analysis project Ga0209821, IMG submission 184118) | Hot spring microbial communities from Sandy's Spring West, USA to study Microbial Dark Matter (Phase II) - SSWTFFsm_matched (SPAdes)... | ecosystem: Environmental > Aquatic > Thermal springs > Hot... | reverse complement strand
AATTTCTATATTTTATATCTTTCTCTCTATTTTGTTCAATTACTCAATAAATATTTTTTCTATAGTTTATATGTACACCCTTTATAAACAAATAAAAAACATAAAAGAAAAACCAAGCTTAGACTAAGTTTTTAGAGCTAAAAAAGAAAAGCAGTTAACCGAAAATTAAATTAATTCTAGTAAAAATTTCTTCTAAAGACCATATACTTTTAACTTCTTGATAAAAAAATAATAATAATAAATTAAAAGATGTCTAAACCTAACCTAAAATTTTAAAATTCAAAGATAGAAGAAGATGTTGTTAAGGGTAGAAAATTATTATCAAACGGTAAAGACGAGGTTGTGATAGATGATTGTGGTAAATAGGGAGTAAGAGAGGCATTACTAAGTTCTTTTAAAATTTTTTCTAATTCAATATAACTTTGAGGTGCTTTAATATCGAACTTTTTATTATAATTATTAAAGTCAATTTTCAAGTTTAATAAAACAGGATATTCTAAATTTTCGTTTTTGATTTCCTCAGAATAGCTTATTCTATATATAAGTTTATTAGAAGGGTTAACATAAAAATAAACAACAGGCATTTTTTTTATTTTTTTAATCTCTTCCTCAATTTGTTTAAATTCATTTTCTTTTAGTTTTGTTTCTTTTGGTAAAATTTCGTTTATTTTTTTAAGAGTAGGTAGGATTTTTTCTTTATCTAAAGTAACAGAAAATTTTCTTAACTCTTCCTTACCTAAAGATACTTTTCCATTATCTTTAACAACTAAGACTTTTGATCTTATAATGATATTATATATTTTGTTTAAATAATTTAAAGTCTCATAAGTTGAAACTTCAGCTTTTAGATATTTGTTTATATTTTTAAGGGAAGGATTAAATTTTTGAAGTTCATTTATTTTTTTGTAATCAATTTTTATCCAATCAGAAAGATATTTTTTTGTAAATTCTGATGATAAAAAAGTTGCTAGAAAGAAATCTAGATTTTTTTGTCTAATATATATACTATCTGGAAGAGCAATATATTCTAATTTAAATTCAAAAGGAAGAAAATCAAATGAAAAAGAAAAATAGCCTTGAGATTTTAATGTAGAAGTAGATTCTCCTTCTATATCACCCTTAAAATCAAAAATTAAATTAACTTTTTCTTTTAATGGTAAATTAAATTGATCACCTAAATAGCCAAAAGGATTTTGTAATGTTGTACTTTTAGTAAGATCTTTCGAGCTAAAAGAAAGCGAAAGACGACCATCAAAAGAAAAAGATTCAGCATTCAAGAATTTATTTAAAGATCTTAAAAATAACCTTTCCGGTGTATTATTAAGATAAGAATATCCCAAGTATCCACCGAAAGAAATAAAACCTAAAAGTATTATTGAAATAAAAATAAATCTAGGATTTTTGAAAAACATTCTATATATAAATATTAATTACTAATTTTCGACTCACATTAACTTTTCATATTATATCATATTTTTTTATAATAATTTATTATATTTGTGAATTTTCTGATATTATTCCACAGTGACGCTTTTAGCTAAATTTCTTGGTCTATCGATATTTCTTCCTAAAAATTTGGCTGTATAATATGCTAAAAGGTGAAGAGGTAAAGTTGTAAGAAGAGGTGTTAATTCTTCTCTTGTTTTTGGTATAAAAATGTTGTCATTTTCTATTTTTGTTTCAAAATCATCAGTAACTAAAATAATCCCTCCACCTCTTGCTTTTACTTCCTCAATATTTGATAATGATTTTTGATAAAGACTATCTTGTGGAGCAATAAAGACAACAGGAAAATTTTTTTCAACCAAAGCCAGTGGTCCATGTTTCATTTCTCCACCAGGATAAGCTTCAGCATGAATATAAGAAATTTCCTTCATTTTTAAAGCTCCTTCTAAAGCTACAGGATAACTAAATTTTCTTCCTAAGTAGAGCATACTTTTAAAATCTTTAATCTGAAAGGCTAATTTTTTTATTTCTTCTTCTAAAGCTAAAATCTTTTCCATTTTTTCTGGAATTAAAATAAGTTCTTTTAAAATTTCTTTTACCTTTTGATGATTTAAATTTCTTCTTAAACCTAAAAACAAACTTAAAAGGAGCAAGGCTGTAATTTGAGAAAAATAAGCTTTTGTTGAAGCTACTGCTCTTTCTGGACCAGCATAAGTATAAATTCCTGCAGAAACTGTTCTTGCTATTGTTGATCCAGGAACATTGATAATTCCTAAAGTTAAAGCTCCTTTTTCTTTTGCTATCTTTACAGCTTCTAAAGTATCAGCGGTTTCTCCTGATTGGGATACAGCCACAAGCAAAGTTTCTTCATTAAATTTATAATTTCTATATCTTAACTCTGAGGCAATTTCTGAATCTACTTCTAAATCAGTGAATTCTTCCAAATAAAGTTTACCCACAAGAGAGGCATAATAAGCAGTACCGCAAGCTGTGAGAATAACCTTTTTAATTTTTATTAATTTGTCCTGAATAAGTTCTAAACCTCCCAGTTTTATTTCTCCCTTTTCTAAGATTATCCTTCCTCTTAAAGTGTTTCTAACTGCTTTTGGTGCTTCATAAATTTCTTTAATCATGAAATCAGGAAAATTGCCAATTTCAATTTCTTCTAAATCCCAATCGATTTTTTGTATTTTTATTTCAACATGATTATTTTTAAAATCTTTAATTGAAAAATTATTTTCTTCAATAAAAGCAATCTCTCCATCTCCAAGAGGAATAAATTCATTAGTAATAAGTTTTATTGGTAAGGGATCAGAAGCAACAACGATTTCTTCTTTATTTTTACCTAAAATAAGAGGACTAGCAAAACGAATAGCTACCAATTTTTTAGGTTCATCTAAATTAAAAATAACTAAAGCAAAACTTCCTCTAATAGAATTTACGGTTTTAAAAATAGCTGTTTCAAAATCGTTTTTTTCTTTCAAAAATTTTTCAATTAGATGGGCAATAACTTCAGTATCTGTTTCAGAATTAAATTTGTGTCCTTCTTTTAAGAGTAAACTTTTTAAAACATCATAATTTTCAATAATTCCATTGTGAACAACAAAAATTTTTCTTTGACAATCAAAATGAGGATGAGCATTATATTCTGTTACTCCTCCATGAGTTGCCCACCGCGTATGACCAATACCAACAAAACCAGTTTTTCCTTTTTCACTAAATTCAGAAATTTTTCCAACTCTTTTTTCTAAAAATAAGCTTTTACCATCATAAACTAAATATCCCCAAGAATCATAACCTCGATATTCTAATTTTTTAAGTCCATTTAAAATAATTTCTTCTGCTCTATCTTTACCTATATAGCCAACTATTCCGCACATGATATAATTAAATTATATGACTTTTAAAGAAAAAATTTTTAAAGTTGTTAAGGAGATAAAGCCAGGAAGTTTTTTAACTTATAAGGAAGTTGCTCAAAGAGTTGGTAATCAAAAAGCCTATAGAGCAGTAGCTAACGTTTTAAAAAATAGCCCAGAAGATATTCCTTGCCATCGGGTTATTAGAAATGATAATCTAGTTGGAGGATATTTAGAAAAAGAGGATTTAGATTGGTTAAAAGCAGGATTTCTTTTAAAGGAAGGAGCTATCGGAGTTATTCCTACTGATACAATTTATGGAATTTGCACTTCTGCTTTTAATGAAAAATCAGTCGAGAAAGTTTATAAATTAAGAAAAAGAAATCCAAATAAACCTTGCATAATTTTAATTTCAAGTTTTGATGATTTGAAAAAATTTAATGTTAAGTTGAAATTTTGGCAAAAAGAAATTTTAAAAAAAATATGGCCAGGAAAAGTGAGTGTGATATTATCTTGTCCATATCAAAAATTTTATTATCTTCATCGTGGCACAAATTCTTTGGCTTTTAGACTTCCTAAAAATAAATTAATTTTAAAGATTTTAAAAATTTCTGGACCCTTAATTGCTCCTTCAGCTAACCTTGAAGGTTTAGAACCAGCAAAAAACGTAAAAGAAGCAAAGAAATATTTTGGCAATAAAGTTTTTTATTTAGATCGAGGCGATTTAATTTCAAAACCATCTAGCTTAATTGATCTTAGAAAAAAGAAAATCAAAATTTTAAGAGAAGGAGAAAATATTAAAAATATAAAGAAATTATTGTTTACCTAAAATCTTTTTAAATTCTAAAGCATTCTCGACAGCATAACCTTCAGCATCATTGTTAAAATAGGCAAATAAAGTTTTTGGTTTTAATTTTTTTATTTCTTTTGCATATCTTTGAAGTTCTTCTTTTTCATATCTGGAAGCAAAAAGATGGGGTTTACCGTGAAATCTTACGTAAACAAAATCACAAGTTTTAATAATTTCTGTTGGCCACCGAGGAGAATCTGAAATCACAAAAGCAACCTTTTTCTTTGACAAAAAATTATAAGTTTCTTTATCAAGCCAGGAAAAATGTCTAAATTCAATTGCTAATATTACATTGTTAAAGTTTTTTAAGAATTTTTCTATAATTTTTAAATTTTTCTTAAAACTTGGCGGAAGTTGAATTAATATTGGTCCAAGATTTTTTCCTAAAACCTTATAACCTTCAATTGTTTCTTTTAAAATTCTTTTATCATCTTTATTGAGTTTGAGTTTTCGAAAATGAGTAAAAAATCTATGAAGCTTGATTGAAAAAAGAAAATTTTTATTTACTTCTTTTTTCCATCTTTCAAAAGTTTCTTTTTTAGTGAAATGATAAAAACTTGTATTAACTTCAACAGTATTAAAATATTTTGAGTAAAATTTTAAAAAGTCTTTAGAAGTCAAATTTTTAGGGTAAAATTTTTCTTTCCAATGTGAATATTGCCACCCAGAAGTACCTATATAAAGTTTCATTATTTTTATTGTGGGCTCGGCTGGATTCGAACCAGCAACCTTCTCGCTGTGAACGAGACGCTCTGCCATTGAGCTACGAGCCCTATTTATTTTTATTTTAAATTAATTTTTAGCTTTAAAATTAATATTGTAAATGATTCATTTAAAAGCAGAAAAAATTTTTGAAATTTTTGGATTTAATCTAACTAATACTTATTTAGCTTCACTTTTTTCTTTATTTTTTATAATTTTTACAGTTTTAATTTTGCGAAAAAAAATAAAAGAAACACCGGATAACCTTCAGGTATTAATAGAAATAATTTTTGAAGGATTTTATAAATTTTGGAAAAACATTACAGGCATAAAGAATCTTAAATTATTTACTTTTTGTTTTACTTTTTTTATTTATATTCTTCTTTCTAACTGGTTTGGAATTTTACCAGGTTTTGGTAGCATTTACATAAAACATCACGAAGAAAAAATTCATCTTTTAAGAACTGCTTATTCAGATTTAAATATGACTTTAGCTTTAGGTTTAATCTCTGTAATTGGGGTTAATTTTATAGCTCTTTCTAAATTAAAGTTTGATTTTATAAAAAAATATTTTTCTCCTATAGGTATTCTAGAACTCTTTTCTGAATTTTCAAAAATTCTTTCCTTTAGTTTTAGGTTATATGGTAATATATTAGCAGGAGAGGTTTTACTTATTGTGGTTAATAGTTTAATTCCGTTTTTAGCACCATTTCCTTTTTTAATTTTAGAAATTTTTGTTGGTTTTATCCAAGCATTAATTTTCTTTACCTTAACAAGTATATTCTTAAAGGTCGCTTTTAGTCATCATTAATTAAAATGAGTCCAGAAGTTTTAAAAACCCTTGCTCCTTCTTTTACCATCGTGTTAGGAGTAATTTTTCCAGTTTTAATGATAGGTAAAATAGGGGCAGAAGCTATGAGAGCTATCGGTCGAAATCCTGAGGCAGCTTCAAAAATTCAAACAGCAATGATCTTAGCTATTGCTTTTGCTGAAGCAATTGCAATTTATGTTTTAGTTGTATCCTTAATTATTAAATTCACATAATGAGAGCTCTTTTAGAATCTTTCGGAGTCGATTATAAGATTCTTATAGCTCAGATAATACACTTTGCTTTAATATTTTTTCTTCTTTATAAGTTTTTGATTAGTCCTTTAAAAAAAGTAATTGAAGAAAGAAAGAAAAAAATATATGAAGGTTTGAAAAAATGGCAAGAATCAGAAAAATTTATAAGAAGAGTGAAAAAATTAAGAAGAGTTATTTTAAAGAAAATTTCTGAAGAAAAAGAAAAAACTTTATTAGAAATTGAAGAGATACGGAGAAAAAGATTGGAAGAAGTAATGCAAGAGATTTCTGATATTAGAGAAAAAATGATCTTCAATTTAGAAAAGCAAAAAGAAATTATGGAAAAAGATTTATATTTAAGATTAGAAGAAAAAGCTCCTAAAATTTTAATAGAGATCTCAAAAAAATTTTTAAGTAGAGAAGATTTGAATGAAAAGTTTATTAATAACATTCTTTCCCAAAAATGAAAGAATTAGAGGCTATAGCTAAAGTGATTTTAAAACTTTGGAAAAATAAAAAAATAAATTTAATTGAAAAAATTATAGAAAATTTAAGAAATGAGGGGAAAATTTATTTCTTAATAGAAGTTTTAAATTTTATTCAAGAATATAAAATAAAACTTGAAGGCAGAGAACCAGCTAAACTTTTCTTAGCATTAGATTATGATGAAAGAAAAATAGAAAGGTTACTTGAAAAAAATTTTAATTTGAAAGTAAAAATAACGGAAAAAATTATAAATGATGAACTTGTTTTAGGTGGCAAAATTTTAACTTCTAATTATTTATTTGACTTTTCATTAAGAAGTTTTTTAGAAAAATTGTTTAAAAAATAAAAATGGAAGATTTGAATTTTTTAATAGAAAAATTAGAAAAAGAATTAGAAAAAATTGAAGCTAAGCCAGAATTAGAAGAAGCTGGCGAAATCATTAAAGTTGGCGATGGTATAGTTTGGGTTTCAGGACTTTATAAAGCATTTGCTTCAGAAATTTTAATTGTTGAAGAAAAAAATATACCTCTTTTAGCTTTAAATTTAGAAGAAGGTCTTATAGGAGCAGCAGCATTAGATGATTTTTTTAAAATTAAGCCTGGTGATATCGTTAAAAGAACTAAAAAAATTATTCAAGTGCCCGTTGGTGAATCTTTAATTGGAAGAGTTGTTGATCCCTTAGGAAGACCGTTGGATGATTTAGGTAATATAGAAACAAAAGAATTTTATCCCCTTGAAAGAAAAGCACCAAGTGTTGTTGAAAGAGAACCCGTTAAAACTCCCCTCCATACTGGTATCAAAATTATTGATGCTTTAATACCCATAGGTCGAGGACAAAGGGAACTTATTTTAGGTGATAGACAAATAGGTAAAACCTCAATTGCTCTTGATGTTATTTTAAATCAAAAAAATGATTCTTTAGAGACTCCGATATGCATTTATGTAGCTATTGGACAAAAGATGTCTAAAATTAGGAGAGTATATGAAATTTTAAAAAAAGAGGGTGCTTTAGATTATACTATTATTGTAGCTACAACCCCTGAAGACCTTCCGATTTTACTTTATCTAGCTCCCTATGCAGGTTGTTCTATTGGAGAATATTTTCGAGATAGAAGTAAAGATGCTTTGGTAATCTATGATGATTTAACAAAACATGCATGGGCTTGGCGAGAGCTTTCTTTACTTTTGAAAAGACCAGCAAGTCGAGAAGCTTATCCAGGAGATATTTTTTATACCCATTCAAGACTTTTAGAAAGAGCAGGAAAACTTAAAAATGGTGGAAGCTTAACTGCTTTACCTATTTGTGAAACTCAACTTGGAGATATTTCTGCTTATATTCCTACAAATCTAATTTCTATTACTGATGGTCAAATTTATTTAGAAACAGATCTTTTTAAAGCTAACTTTAGGCCAGCAATTAATATCGGTCTTTCTGTTTCTCGTGTGGGTTCAAAAGCACAAACAAAAATCATAAAAAAAATTGCTAGTAAGTTGAAGTTAGACTTAGCTCAATTTAGGGAATTAGAAGAATTTGCTAAACTTTCAACAGAACTTCCTCCAGAAATCTCACAAAAAATTAAAAGAGGTAAAGTTTTAATGGAAATTTTAAAACAAGAAAATTTTAAACCATTAACTTTCGAAAAAATTGCTATTTTAATTTATGCAGCTAACAGCGGCTTTTTTGACGATTTTGAATTATCACAAATTAAAGAAATAGAAAATAAACTTTTAAGTTATTTAGAAATAGAAAAAAAAGAAATTTTAGAAGAAATTATTACTAAAAAGGATTTAGATGAAGATTTAGAAAATAAAATTAAAGAAGCTTTAATTTACTTTTTCGAACAAATTAAAAAATGAAAACAAAAAATTTAAGATTTATTAGGAAAAGAATAAAATTTTTAAACAATTTTCAAAAAATTACTAAATCTATTAGTCTTATTTCTGCTATTAAGTTTCAAAAGGTTTATCAAAAAATCACTCGCATCATTTTTAATGTTTTTTATCTTTTAGATATTTTTGAAGAAATATTAAAAAGACATCCTCAAACCTCTAAAAAATTTTTAAATTTAAAAATCAATGAAAAAGGTAAAAATTTAATAATTTGTATTGCTTCAGACAGGGGTTTAGCGGGAAGTTTTGATTATTTTATTTTTAAAAAAACAGAAGAAATTTTAAAAGGAGATTTTTATTTAGGAACTATTGGATTTAAAGCAGAAAAATATTTTAAAAAGAAGTATCAATTACTTTTTAGCTTTAGTAAATTTGAAAACGTTTTACCTGAAGATTTTGCTAAAGAACTTTTAAGTTATCTTCAATTTTTAATTGAAAAAGAAAAAATTAAAGATATTTATCTTATAAGACCGAATTTAACCTCAAATGGATTTATGGTAGAAAGCTTAAAAATTTATCCTTTCGATTTAAAAACCCTCGATGAGCTTCTTGAAAAAATTAAGGTAAAAACAAAAGAATTTGAAGGTTTAAAAAAAGAAGAAACAAAATTTAGAGAATTTAAATACCTTCTTGAACCTTCAGCGGAAATAATTATTAAAACTATTATAAATCAAGTATTTCATTTAGTTTTTTATGCTCTAGTTTTAGAAGCACAAGCAGCCCTAGAATTTGCAAGAACAATAACGATGAAAAAAGCAAGCGAAAATGCTGAAGAGATTAAAGAAAAAGAAATTCTAAATTATAATAAAATGAGACAACAAAAAATTACCGAAGAAATAATTGACATAAGAAGATGAAAGGAAAAATAATTCAAATTATAGGAACAGTTGTTGATGTAGAATTTGAAAAAGAAATTCCTGAAGTTTACGAGGTTTTAAGAGTTATCGAAAACGGACTTCTTTTAGAAGTTGAAAACATTATTTCTTCTAAAAGAGTAAGATGTATATCTTTCGAAAGTACCGATGGGCTTTATAGAGATATGGAAGTTGAAAGAACTTATAAAAAATTAACTGTTCCTGTTGGTAGAAATGTTTTAGGAAGGGTTATTAATGTCTATGGAGAACCTATTGACAATAAAGGACCTATTAAAGCAGAAAGATGGGAAATTATAAGACCAGGACCAAAATTTACCAAACAAAAACCAGAAATTGAAATTTTAGAGACTGGTATAAAAGTTATTGATCTTTTAACTCCAGTTATTAAGGGAGGAAAAGTTGGACTTTTTGGTGGTGCTGGAGTAGGGAAAACAGTTCTTTTAATGGAGCTTATTCATAATATTGCCTATAAATATCAAGGATTTTCAATTTTTGCTGGTGTAGGTGAAAGAACCAGAGAGGGTAATGAACTTATTTTAGAAATGGAAGAAAGTGGCGTGATTAAAAATGTAGCTATGATTTTTGGACAAATGAATGAAGTACCAGCAGCCAGATTTAGAACAGCTTATGCAGGAGTTACTTTAGCAGAATATTTTAGGGATGTTGAAAAATTAGACGTTTTATTATTCATTGATAATATTTTTAGATTTGTTCAAGCAGGTTCAGAAGTTTCAGCACTACTTGGAAGATCACCTTCTGCTGTTGGTTATCAACCAACTTTATCTACAGAAATGGGAATGCTTCAAGAAAGAATTACTTCAACTGAGGATGGTTCAATTACTTCTTTTCAAGCCATCTATGTTCCTGCAGATGATATCACTGATCCAGCTCCAGCCACAGTTTTTTCTCATTTAGATTCAACCATTGTTCTTTCAAGAGAAATAGCAGAACAGGGTATTTATCCAGCAGTTAACCCATTGGAGTCTAATTCCTTAGCTTTAGATCCAAAAATCGTTGGAGAAAAACATTATAAAGTAGCTACAGAAGTCCAAAGAATTTTACAAAGATACCAAGAATTAAAGGATATTATTGCTATTTTAGGAATAGAGGAACTTCCAGAAGAAGATAAATTGATTGTTTATCGAGCACGAAAAATTCAAAAATATTTATCACAACCATTTTTTGTAGCTGAAAGTTATACAGGTAGAGAAGGAAAATATGTACCCTTAGAAAAAACAGTTGAAGAATTTGAAAAACTTATAAGTGGAGAATACGATGAAGTTCCTGAGGATGAATTTTATATGAAAGGATTATTAAATGAAAAATGAAAAAATTTAAACTAGAAATTGTCGGTATAGAGAAAAATTATTTAGAAGAAGAAATTGAAGTTTTAATTTGTCAAACAGATTTAGGCGAAATTTCTATCTTAGCTAATCATCATCCATTAATTACTGTTGTCAAAAAGGGAGAAATAAAAATTAAAAAAGATAATGAAGAGAAAAAAATATTTTTACCATTCGATTCAATTTTAGAAGTTAAAGAAAATAAAGCAAGAATTTTAGTTATGTTTCCAATTTAAGAGCATAATAATCCTAAAATTATTCTATAATAACAAAAAATTTTTTAATTCGTGATTTTATAGATATTATTATTTATATTCTAACATTAAAAAGTTAAAAAAATAAAGTAATAATTTTAATAAATATTCTTATATACTTTTTACGTCGTTTTTTGTTAAAATATTCCTATATTAAGTAAATAAAAAAATGATTTTTTTATTAATATTAGTCTTATATTTTACCTTAATACCTTATAAAAAATCTTTAAGTAATGATATTTCTTTTAATGAAAATCTTTTTGTTTTTGAAAATAAAATTCATTGTTTGATTTTTAAAAATTTGCAAAATTTACCAGAAAATAAATTTTTAGTTTATAAATATTCCGAAAGCACAGCTTTAAAACTTAAAAGGCCGTGGTCAATTATCGAAGAAGGTAAATGTTATGAATATGGAGGTGAAATTTTCGAAGTTGAAATTGTTAATGGAAACGAAATTGAAGAATTTAAAAATTATAAAAACGAAAGCATTTTTCAAAAAGAAAATGTAAGAAAAATTTATGATTCTAGAGAGTTTGTCTTTGACTTTATCAATTCTGATAATTATTTTTTTAATATTTTAGAAATTTTGCCTACAAAATATGACTTTGGATTATTTATAAGGTATAACGCTGTGAGCTTTAGAGAAGGAGAAATAAAAGCTTTTATAAAAGTGGAGGAAACATTAAATTCAAATAAAGATTTCATGACACTGAAGGAAGAACTGGAAGAATTAGCCAAAGAATTTAACCATATTTTAAGAAATTGTGATAAAAGAAAAAGGATCGAACATATTATAAATGTAAATTATGAAAATGGTGAAATAATTCTTAGAAAAGAGAAAGAAGTTTTTCTTTTAGAAGATAATAAAAGACTTGAAAAAGATTTTATAGTTAATAGCCATGAAAAAATGACTATAGATTATTTAAAATTGTTAGAAGTAATAGGATGCAGAGAAAGTTATAGTGAATTTATAAACTATAAAAAAGATAAGATTAATAAAATTGACGAACTGTCAGAAAAGTTATATTATGAACTTAGAAAATTATTAGAAGATATTATTAAAAATGAATATAAAAAAGAATTTTTGTTAGAGGAAATATTAAAGCCAAAAGACCCAACTATTATTTCTTATATTTTAAATTATGTAAAAGAAACTCAAAATTATATTGAAAAATCATCTCAAAAATTAACAAACGAAGAAACCCATGCTAATAAATTAGAAGAAACTAAAGAAAACCTTCAGAAAATTAACAGTGATTATTTAATAAAATCTAAATCCGATCGTATTTTAAAAATTTATTTCATTTTACCTCTTTTTTCTTTATTAATTCTTTTAATATATCTTGTTATTAAAAAGAAGTGAATGCTTTTTAAACATTTTGTGATTTTAAGTTTTATAATAACTCAATTTTTTGAAATAATTTTAATTAATCTAATTTTAAAATTTAAAAATTTTCTTAGAACAATTTTTTTGATTTTTTTATTTAATTCTTTTACACATCCATTAGCTATTTATTTATATGTGATTTTAAGTTGGAATTATTTTTTAATTGAAGGATTTATAGTTTTTATAGAGTCGATTTTTTATAAAGTTTTTTTTAATTTTTCGTGGCAAAAGAGTATAACCCTTTCTTTTTGTGCAAATACATTTTCAATTTTAGTAGGATTATTTATTAAAGATAGTTTAATAAAGTTATTATTTTATAATTAAAAAACTAAGGGTTTTTTAAAATATCGAATATGTGTTTTATAATTAGTTTATGATTTTAAGATTATTGATTTTATTTTTAGCCTATCCTTTCACAGTTTTTGCTCATTGTCCTCTATGCGTAGGTGGTGTTATAATTTTAACATTTTTAGGTTATGAAATCGGAGTTAAAAGAATTGTTTTAGGATTCTTAACCGGAGCCTTAGCTGTTGCTTTTGCTGAGTGGATAAACAGGCTTATTAAAAGAAAATTGTTTAAAGGGCAAGGTTTTTTAATTATCACTTTAACTTTTATTTTAACTTATTTACCAGTGAAAAGTTATATTTTTAATTATTACTCTTTATATCTAACAAATTTAGGTATTAATACTCCAATCTTGATCGATAAATCTTTAATTGCAGGACTCTTAGGTGGCATTTTGGTTTATGTTGCTCCTTTTATAAGTAGATGGATAACTCAAAAAAGAGGTAAAACTATTCTCTTTCAAAGAATAATTGTGACTTTAATTTTACTCATAATTTTTGCTTTAATTTTACAATTTATTTAAAATTAAATTATGGAAATAAAAACATCAGAAGAATTAACCAAAAAAATTAATGAACTTAAAGAAAAAGTTGTTGATCTTTCTGCAGATGAAGATTTAGCTATTGGAGTAATGAATTTAATTAGCATGGAAGAGCATCTTTATTTTACTGCTGAAAAGACACAAAAAAGAGAATATTTCGACTTACTCAATCAAGTAAGAGAGATAAGGAAGAAAATGATGGAAAAATTAATTGGCAAGCCCGAAGGAGAACTTTGGTGCTTTACTAAACATACACTTTCAGCTAGCATGAGACTTATTGAAGTAGGTACAAAACTTCAAAGCCAAAATAAAAAAGACGAAGCCAAAGAAATTTTTGATTTAGCTTATGATCTTTTTAATATTTTTTGGGGGATAAAACTAAATATTATTAACTTGCAAGATATTGAAAAGGAAATAACTCATAAAGAAAAAATTCTTGAAGAAACAAAAAAAGACTTTTCTCTTAAAAAACTAATTGAAAAATTAATTGATTGCTGTAAGGAATAAATTTTTTATCTATTTGTTGACAAAAATACCCCCATGGGGTATAATATATTATAATGATAAAAAAATATATTTGCCCTATGGGATGTATAGATCCGCAAAATGAACCTGGAAATTGTCCTGAATGTGGTATGAAGCTTGTTGAATTCGAAGAGAAAGAAAAACATAAAAAACATAAATCAGAAGATGCCGTTGGTCATAAAGCCGAAGATTTTCTTAAAAAATTTTGGCTTTCTTTAATTTTAACTGTAATTATCATTATTGCTTCCTTTTATTCTCTTGGGGTTACTCTAGATCAGCTTTTCTCTTTGATTTTAGGTTCGTTTGTTTTCTTTTATGGTGGCTCTGTTTTTATTGTTGGAGCTTATAAAGAAATAAAAGCAAGAAATCCTGGAATGATGACTTTAATTGCTTTGGCCATTTCTGCAGCTTATTTATACAGCCTTTTTATAACCATATCTGGATTAATAAGTATTTATCAGCGTTCATCCTCAAATGCATTTTGGTGGGAACTTACAAGCTTAATCACGATTATGCTTTTAGGGCATTATTTTGAAATGAAATCTGTTTCTTCATCTCAAAGAGCCTTAAAGGAAATTGAAAAATTATTACCTGATCAAGCAGAGCTAGAAGATGGAAAAATTATTTCAATTAACGAACTTAAAATTAATGACATTGTTTTAGTAAGACCTGGAGGGAAAATTCCTGCTGATGGAATTGTTATTGAAGGAAAATCTGAAGTTAATGAAAGTATGATAACCGGTGAAAGCAAGCCTGTTTTAAAAGAGGTCGGCTCTGAGGTGATTGCTGGGACAATTAATGGTGATGGTATTTTAAAAATTAAAGTGACAAAAATTGGTGAAGAGACTTTTCTAGCAGGAATAAAAAAGTTAATTTTAGAAGCACAAAGATCAAAATCTAAACTTCAAGTTTTAGCAGATATTTTCGCTAAATATTTAACATTTATTGCTTTAGGAATTGGTTTTTTAAGTTTTATTATCTGGCTTTTAGTTCAAAAAGATATTGGTTTTGCTTTAGAAAGATTAGTTACAGTATTAGTAATAGCTTGTCCGCATGCTTTAGGCTTAGCTGTACCTCTTGTGACTTTAATTTCAACTACTTTAGCGGTTCATCATGGTTTTTTAGTTAGAAATAGATTGCAGTTTGAACTGGCAAGAAAAATTGATATTATTTTATTCGACAAAACAGGAACACTGACAAGTGGGAAGTTTAGTATTAAAGAAATTATTTCTTTTCAGAAATTGAACGAAAGAGAGATTTTACAAATAGCTGCCGCTTTAAGTCAATTTTCTTCACATTTTATCTCTCAAGGGATTTTAGAAAAAGCCAAAGAAGGGAAAATTGAAATTTTAAAAGTTGAAGATTTTGAGAATTTACCAGGTAGGGGAATAAGAGGGAATATTAATGACAAAGTTTACTTTCTTGGAGGTGATAATCTTTTAAAAAGTTTAAATTTAATTCCCCCAAAAATAGAAACTATCGGCACTATTGCCTATTTGGTCGATGAAGATAAAAATATTCTTGGAGCAATAATTTTAGAAGATGAAGTAAGAGAAGAATCAATTTTTGCTATACAAGAGCTTCATAAATTAGGGATCAAAATAGCTATGATCACTGGTGATAAAAAAGAAGTTGCTGAAAAAGTTGCTCAAGAACTTAAAATTGACGAATATTTTGCTGAAGTTTTGCCTCAAGAAAAAGTTGAGAAAGTAAAAGAGCTTCAGGAAAGAAATTTAAAAGTTATGATGGTTGGTGATGGTATCAACGATGCTCCAGCACTTATGCAAGCTGATGTAGGAGTTGCTATTGGTACTGGAACAAATGTAGCTATAGAATCTGCAGGAATTATTTTAATAAAAAATGATCCAAGAGATATTGTGAGTTTAATTAAACTTTCAAGAATAACTTATCGAAAAATGATTGAAAATTTATTTTGGGCTACAGGTTATAATGTTTTTATGATTCCTTTAGCTGCTGGTATTTTAGCCTTTAAAAGAATCTTACCTCCACCAGCTTTAGGAGCCATTTTTATGTCAATTTCAACAATTATTGTTGCTTTTAATGCTTTAAGATTAAGAAAAATAAAAATATCGGGACGTCCGACATTCCGATATTGAAATTTATAAATAATGGATAAAAAATTGAAAAGAAGAATTTTGAAAAGATTAAATATAATTAAAGGGCAAGTTGAAGGCTTGAGAAATATGATTGAAAATGAAAGATATTGTGTGGATATTTTGATTCAAGCTTCAGCAATAAAAAGCGCCATTTCTTCAATTGAGAGAGATGTTTTAGAAAATCATTTAAAGACTCACGTGATAGAGCAAATTAAAAATAAAAAAGAGAAAAAAGCTGTCGAAGAATTAATTAAAATTTATAAATTGAAAAAATGAAAAAACGCAGACCTTACGCAGATTTTATAGACTTAGCGCAGACAAATAAATTAATTATCCTCCTTTTTTTATTTTTATTCTTTTTTATTTTATATCCGCATCCATCTGTGTTGGCCCATTCTGAATATTTTGAATTAAATCAAGAAATTCAAAAAGGAAAAGAATTAGTAGAAAAATTTTATAAAGGAGAAGTAAAATGCCAAGATTTAGCTGATGAAGATTTTCATTCTATTGGAGAATATGTTATGGAGCAAATGATAGGAGGAAGTGATCATTTAAAAATAAATAAAATGATTGAAAATATGCATGGCAAAGAAGGAGAAGAGTTAATGCATATTAATATGGGAAAAAGATTTTTAGGTTGTGATGGAAATCAAAAAGAATTTTGGGGAATGATGCCAATGATGCCAATGATGAATAATAATATGCCCATGATGGGATATTGGGGATTTTGGAATTGGAAAGGTTGGAATTATTTAGCTCCAATTTTTGGAATTCTTAGCTTTTTATGGCTTTTAGTTATTTTATCTTTTCCCATTTTAGTTTTAATTTTACTTATTTTGGGCATACTATATTTAATAAAAAAATTAAAGGCTGAGATTAAAAAAGAATAAAGCTATGAAAATAATAGAAAAAGAAAATAAAAAATTTTATCAGTGTGAAGAATGTGGACATATTTATGAAAAAGAGGAATTAGCCAATAAATGCGAAAATTGGTGCAAAGAACATAAAAGTTGTAATTTAGAAATCGTAAAATATAGCGTAAATATGGAAAATAAAACAAATTTTAAACAACTTCTTTTAGTGATTTTAATTTGTGGAACCCTTATCTTCGTTTTGACAAATTTAAAAGTTCCATCATTATCTAAAAAAATATTCGAAGAAAATAAAGTAAATGAAAATTTAGTTAATCAAATAATTAGTCAAGTTTTACCTCATCAGGGTTTTCAAACAAGACTTGTTTTTGGCGATGCTATTAAAAAAATGATTGATTGTGGAGTTATTGATTTAGAAAAAATGAAAAAATTATACAATGGTAAAATTCCTGAATATATTCAAAAAGCAATTGAGGGAAATAATGAACAAATAGTAATTAATCAAGAAACTGCAAATTATCTTTTAAATCTCTTGTGGCCACTCGGACTTTCAAATAAAACTGAATTTAATAAAAATATTCCATTTAGTGAAAAAGAACTTCCTTATTTAGCTTCAACTGGTGGTTGGTGGTTAGGAAAAGAAGATAATGGTGCTGTTTATTTTAATAAATGTGAAATAATTAAATTGACACCAGAAGAGGAAAATTTAGTTTATAAGGTTGCCCAAAATACATTCCGTCCTTGCTGCAATAATTCAACTTTTGCTCAAGATTGTAATCATGGTTCAGCTCTTTTAGGAGCTTTAGAAATCGCAGCTTCACAAGGATATTCTGAAGATGAACTTTATAAATTAGCTCTTCAATTAAATTCTTTTTGGTTCCCGCAAAATTATATTGAGACAGCTATTTATTTTAAAGTTTTTGAAGGCAAAGATTGGAAAGATGTTGATCCAAAATTAGTTATGTCAAGTAATTATTCTTCAATTTCTGGTTGGATTCAAAATGTTAATAAAAAGGTCGCTAGTTTAAATTTACCGCAAATTCAATCAGCAGGCGGGTGTGGATTATAAAAAATGAAAAATAAATATTTAATTTTCGGAGTTTTCATATGTATTTTAATTGTTGGTTTTTATTATTTTTTTACCGCGAATGAGCGCCAATACAACACGGATAAGCGCGGATACAAATTAACCGCAGTAGTTTATAAAACTCCTCAATGTGGCTGTTGCGAAAATTATATTTCTTATTTAAAAGTAAATGAATTTAAAGTAGAGAAAAAAGAAGTAAATGATAAAGAAATTGAAAATTTAAAAAGAAGTTTAGGAATTCCAAAAAATCTTTGGTCTTGTCATACTGTTTTATTAAATAATTATTTTGTTGAAGGTCATATACCAATTTCAGCTATTGAAAAACTTTTGACTGAAAAACCAGAAATTAATGGAATTGCCTTACCGGGGATGCCATCTGGTTCTCCTGGAATGCCTGGCTTTAAAATTGAAAAGTGGAAAATCCATTCAATTAAAGATGAAAAAGATCAAGGAATATTTATGGAAATTTAATTTTTATACTTTTGAAAGTTTAAATAATAGAAAGTGAAATCAAAAAAGTTTATAATTAAGATGATGAATTTTAGAGAATTAGTGAAGAAGAGATATCTTTTTTGGGATGTAAGTAAAATTGATCCTTACAAGAATGTTGATTTTATTATTCTAAGAATTTTACAGTTTGGAGATATTGATGATTTTAAGTGGGCCCTAAGTTTTTATGGTCAAGAAAAAATTAAAAAAGTCTTTATGAAAATTGGGAAAAAACTTGATAAAAAATCTTTAAATTTTTGGAAACTTTATTTTAAAAATAAAAATTATTAATGAAAAATATCAACCCAATACCTGAAAATATAAAGAAAGCCTAGTCTATTTTAAAGATGCTGAAAAAGAACCTATGCCTAAAATGATGAAAAAAGTTAGCTGGCAAGAAGTTAAAGAAAAGATTATTAGTGAAGTTAGGTCGAAATTAAGCAGATTAATTAAATAAATGGACAGAAGTTTAAAGATAACAATCATTATTGGGATTTTAGTTCTTTCTTTTTCAGCTTTATGGTACGTTTATGAATATAGTCAAACTAAACCAAATCTGAGAACATTTACAGTTGTTGGCGAAGGTAAAGAAATTGCCATTCCCAATGTTGCCGAAATTAGAATTGGAGTTATTACTGAAGGTCAAGATTTGAAAATTTTACAAAAAGATAATGCTGAGAAAATGAATAAAATAATAAATTTTTTGAAAGAAGTGGGTATTGATGAAAAAGATATTAAAACAGAAAATTACTCTGTAAGTCCAAAATATGATTATTATAAGTATCCTTACAAAATTGTTGGCTATAAAATTAGTCAAGATTTGAAAGTTAAAATTAGAGATCTAAACAAAATCGGAGAAATTTTGTCTCAAGTAGTAAATTATGGAGCTAATAATATTTCTGGTCCTAATTTTACAGTTGATGAGCCAGAAATTTATTTAGAAAAAGCAAGAGAAAAAGCAATTAAAAATGCTAAAGAAAAAGCAGAAAAAATTGCTAGATCAAATGGATTTAGATTAGGGAAAATTATTACTATTTTTGAATCAACACCTTATGATTTTTATCCAACTATGTTAAAAGAAGCTGGAGGAGCAGAAACCGTTCCAATTACTCAAATTGAACCTGGTTCCCAAGAAATCAAAGTCCAAGTAAATATAACTTATGAGATAAAGTAAATCATGCTTCAAGAAATAAAAGGGGATATAACAAAAATTGAAGCAGATGTTATTATTAATGCTGCAAATACAGAACTTATCCATGGTGGTGGAGTAGCGTTAGCAATTGCAAGAGCAGCAGGAGAAGAATTAATTAAAGAAAGCAAAAAGATAGGATTTGTACCAATTGGAGATTTTGCTATAACTTCTGCAGGTAATCTTAAAGCTAAAAAAGTTATTCATATTCCAACAATTGATTATAAAAGCAACAGAAAAATAACTTATGAAGAATTAGAGAATGTTTTAGAAAAAGTTTTTAACTATTGTAAAGAAAATAAACTTTATAAAGTTGCTACACCTCTTTTAGGCACCGGCGTCGTCGGTTTAGACAAGGAAAAGGTGAAAGAAATAATAAAAAGCTTATCAGAAAAATACACAAAATTAGAAGTTATTATTGTCGAAAAATAAAAATTCATTATCAAAAAATATTGTTGAAAATAAAGCCATGTCATTAAAAATAAAAACTTTTGATACAAAACATTCTAACATTCTATAGAATGTTA
>Ga0209821_100063_pt1 | contig 19959 bp, 27 predicted proteins | sample SSWtaG_3_FD_184118 | JGI IMG/M metagenome (GOLD analysis project Ga0209821, IMG submission 184118) | Hot spring microbial communities from Sandy's Spring West, USA to study Microbial Dark Matter (Phase II) - SSWTFFsm_matched (SPAdes)... | ecosystem: Environmental > Aquatic > Thermal springs > Hot... | reverse complement strand
CGAGGACGGGGTCCTTCACCTTGACCCCGCTCTTCACCCTAATGACGTAGCCCCCCGTCCCCCTCAAGGCGGCTACTGCGGTGTATTTATCCAAGTCGGGAGGAACAAGACGCCACAGATAATCCCTAACTAAGTCGCGATGCGTCTCCACGAAGTCCTCCAGCCGGTGCACCTCCACGCCGGGGATTCTGCTGAGGTATCTGAAGTAGGCGTTGTCCGCCTGGATGTAATACGCCTGCGCGGCTGTGGAGACGCCGGCTCTCTCCACGGCGGCCGCCACCACCTCCTCATCCGGCGCTATCTTCCCGTCGCCAAACCGCGTCACGTCTACGTCGCGTCCATAAGCCGCCGGCTTCGCCAAGGCGGCCTTAGCCCTCTGCCTAACCTCCTCAAGCCAGCTTGGCGAAGCCATAGGCAAACACCTCCTCCACCACCTCCAGCCCACCGCACTTTTTGAAGGTTCCGCCGTAGAGGACGCAGGCCTTGTGTGGAGGGATGTAGCGGGCGATGTGCGCCCCGTGGGTCACCACCACAAGCGCCGCCTCTGCCGCAAGCTCCTTCAGGCCCCGCGCCACCACGGCGAGGCTCTCCACATCGACCCCGCTGTCGGGCTCGTCCACAAGAGCGACCCTGGGCCTCTGGGCAAGCACGGTGGCTAGCTCCACCCTCTTGCCCTCGCCGCCAGAAAGCCTCCCCACCTCCCGGTCCATGAGGTGCTCCACCTCCACAGCCCTAGCCACCTCCCGGGGGTCGCACCCCGTGCGCCTGCAGATATGCGCCAGCAGAACCCCCACCTTCACCCCGTGGAGCCGTGGCGGCGTCTGGAAGGCCAAGGCGAGACCTCTACGCGCCTTCTCAAAAGGCTTCAACCTCGTCACGTCCTCCCCCTCCAGCAGGACCCGGCCGCCCGTCACCTCGTACCCCGGGATGCCCACCACGGCTTTTAACAGGGACGACTTACCCGCGCCGTTTGGACCCAGTATGTACAATACTTCGCCTCTAGAAAGCGAAAAAGAGATACCGCTGAGTAGCGGCATCCCGCCCACTGAGATGGAAACTCTGTCCACGGCAAAAAACATGTTAGTAAAAAAGTATGTCTATTTATGGCTATAGGTGCAGAAAATGCACTAAATCTTCAGAAGCATCTCCCCTACCTGCCTAATCCTCTCCCTATAAGGCGCCACGCGGTCGGGCTCCGTCGTGGCGACGTCTAAGAGATACATGGCCCAGCTCTCCAGCTCCTCCACCACCTCGTCGATAGACTTGGGGGAGCCCGGCCTGGGGGCCCGCGCCCAGGGAATCAGCCGGGCGGCGTTTCTCCCAGCCTCGGTGAGCTCGTAACGCCCGTCTTGCCTCCGCCTCGCCAGCCCCTCGGCCTCTAGTTGCTTCAGCAGGGGGTAGACGGAGCCGGGCGAAGGCTTCCAGAAGCCCCAGGTAAACTCCTCCACCGACCTAATCAACTCAGCGCCGTTCATAGGCCGGTCCGACAGAAGCCACAGAACAACCTCCCGCAAACCCCGCCTGCTTATAAACGCCCACGGAGGCGGACCCATATATCTATCTTCTCCCATCTTTATAAATCTTTCGAAAACGATATTGAAAACGATATTTGTGAAGAGGCGGCGGAGCATCTGGTTGACTAAGGCGGTGTCCATGTGTTGAAGATGTTGTGGATATTTATCGCTTTCGATATCGGATTAGATACTCTTAATTTAAATAGGGGCATGTGGCCGGGGGTATGAAGTTGTTGACGTTTATAAAAGACGGGGTGAGGAAGGTGGGACTTTTCAAAGACGGGAGAATTCTCGACCTGCCCGAGGCGTATAGGACGGTCTACGACACGTTAGAGGCGCCTGATTTCCTCTACGACATGAGGAGACTCATCGCCCTGGGAGAGCCCGCGTTGGAGATGGCGAGGAGACTCGGCGAGGAGGCTAAGGGGCCCCTCTACCGGCCGGGGGAGATCAGGTGGGAGCCGCCGGTGCCCAACCCGGAGAAGATCTTCGGCGTCGCCGTGAACTACAGGGCGCATGGCCAGGAGACGGGGCTAGAGCCGCCGGAGAAGCCCTACTTCTACCCCAAATTCTCCAACGCCCTGGTAGGGCACGAAGGGTACGTGGTTAAGCACAAGGTGGTGCAGAAGCTGGATTGGGAGGTGGAGCTGGTGGTGGTCATGGGACGACCTGGCAAATACATACAGCCCCACAAGGCCCTTGACCACGTCTTCGGCTACGCCGTCGGCATTGACATGTCCATGAGGGACTGGCAGAACCCAGACGAGAAAACCGCCAGGCAATACGGCAAGTATTGGATCTGGGGTAAGTCTATGGACACGGCGGCACCTGTGGGGCCTTTCGTGGTGACTAGGGACGAGGTGCCAGACCCCAACAAGCTGGGGCTTAGGCTTTGGGTCAACGGGCAGCTGGAGCAGGAGGGCAACACCTCCGAGCTCATCTTCAACGTCCAGCAACTCATCCACTGGGCCTCCCAAGGCATCACCTTAAAGCCAGGCGACCTCATATTCACCGGCACCCCACCCGGCGTGGGATGGGCCAAAGGCAAGTTCCTAAGGGGAGGCGACGTGGTGGAGGCCGAGGTGGAGCATATAGGGCTTCTGCGGGTGTACGTGGTTGAGGAGTAGCTACAGTACAACGATCTTTTTCAACAGTTCCGGCTTGTCGACCCTCACGCCACCGAACCTCGATGCGAGGAGAAACAGCCTCCCCCCGACCTCCACGCCGGATAGGTCGAGTCTATCGCCCGTGGACTCCACTATATATACATCCCCCTCGGCGGAGGCCCCCGCGAGGTTGACCGCGCCGCTTATCCCCACCAGCTCCAGAGAGTACGCCCTAACGCCGAGGGATACATCGCCCCGGAACTTGTCCACCAGTACCTCGCCCACGGCTGAGGCGCCCTCAGCGTCCAAGAAGCCGGAGGATCTCACCACGTGGAGCCTCCCCCTCACCTCCGCTCCCCTGGCTCTGATTCCGCCGTCGACAGACAAAGCCACGAAGCTGTCAGCCCTCCCGCCGGAGAAGTCCACCACACCCAACACCCTGTCTATGTAGATGTGGCGGAACCTAGCCCCGGCGAGCCTCACGTCGCCCCGCACGCTGTAGATGTAGAGATCCACGCCGCGGGCACCCTCTAGATCAACATCGCCGGTGACGGTCTCAATTATCAGCGGCCCGTGGATCCTGGCCTCCCGCAACCTCGGCGGGACCCCCGACACCTCGCCCCCCGGCAGGTGGCACCTCTCGCAGTCTGGGGTGAAAGACAGGTGGCGGCGGCAGGAGGGGTCCCTGACGCATTGGGGGTCGTGATATATGCAAAGCCCGTCGCTCCTTGCAGGTCTCCCACAGAAACACGACACGGCATAAAAAAGAATTCTGTTTTTAACGCTACATACCGCCGCGCCCTAGGCGCCGAAAAGCACGCCAGCAACGAGGAGGCCCTCCCAGCGTCAGAAGTTGCTGCATTTCTCCACTCAGCATAAATATACCGGCTGTAGAGAGGCCGTGAGGTTCTACCTCATGTCTATCAAGCCGAAATTCGGCGAGGAGATCCTCTCTGGGGCAAAGAGGTACGAGCTGAGGAGGCTGGCGGGCCCCCTGGTGGAGCCGGGGGACCAGGTCTTCCTCTACTTCACCAAGCCCGTGGCGGCTGTGGCTGGGCACTTCACAAGCGGCGTTGTGTTCCTCGTGCCGCCCAGAAACCTGCCCCGGTTGCTGGCGGAGCTGGGAGACGTCGGCGTGGGGGAGGAGGACATGAAATACGTGGAGGGGGCCCGCTACGCCATGTTGATACAGGTCAAGACGCCCACGCGTTGCGCCAGGCCGGTGAAGCTGGCGGAGGCCGGCTTAAGGCCGCCGCCTAGCTACATACAGATAGACAGGCGAACCGCCGACAAGCTCCTCGCCCTGTGTAACTGTAATATACAGGTTTGATATAATGACATGCGGTTCCCCACAGTAAGACCCAGACGTCTGAGGGCCAGCAAGCTCATTAGAGACGCCGTGGCTGAGACCGCGGTGGACCCCTCCGACTTCATATACCCCATCTTCGTCAAGCCCAGCGGCGACGCAGAACCCATACCCTCCATGCCAGGCCAACGACGCTGGCCCGTGGGGGAGCCCCTCGTCAAACACGTAGAGGAGGCGCTGACGCTGGGGGTCAACAAGTTCATCCTATTCGGCGTCCTACCCGACGAGCTGAAGAACCCCCTGGGCTCCGGCGGCTACGACCCCGGGGGCGTAGTGCCCAGGGCCCTCCGCCTCCTCAAGGAGACCTTCGGCGACAAGATCCTACTCTTCGCAGATGTCTGTCTCTGCGAATACACAGATCACGGCCACTGCGGCGTAGTGAAGGAGCGGAGGGGGAGGCCCTACGTGGACAACGACGAGACCAACAAGCTCTACGCCAAGGAGGCCGTGGCGTACGCAGACGCGGGGGCGGACTTCGTGGCGCCGAGCGGCATGATGGACGGCCAGGTGGCTGAGATCAGGAAGGCGCTGGACGCCCACGGCTTCTACGACGTCGGCATCATGGCCTACAGCGCGAAGTACGCCTCTGCCTTCTACGGCCCCTTCCGCGTCGCCGCTGCATCTGCGCCTAAGTTCGGCGACAGGAGGACCTACCAGATGGACCCGAGAAACGCCTACGAGGCTTTAAAAGAGGTCCAGCTAGATCTAGAGGAGGGCGCCGACATCGTGATGGTGAAGCCCGCCCTCGCATATCTAGACGTCATCAAGCTCGTCAAGACGCACTTCCCCTGGGCTCCCTTGGCCGCCTACAACGTGTCGGGGGAGTACTCCATGGTCAAAGCGGCGGCGGCCGCGGGCTACGTAGACGAGAAAGTGATCACGCTGGAGATCTTCACAGCCATAAGACGCGCCGGCGCCGACCTCATACTCACCTACCACGCCCTAGACGCCGCCAGTTGGCTCAAGGAGGGACTTCCCTTCTGAAACCAATCTTTTTATCTGGAGTTCGGCATAGGGGTATGGACTCCAGAGATGTGGACCTCTTGATGGAGGTTCAGTACAGCTTCCCTCTCGCTGAGCGGCCGTATAGAGTCATCGGAGAGCGGCTGGGCGCAGAGGAGGGGTGGGTCATCGAGAGACTAAGGGAGCTGGTTAAGGCGGGCGTGTTGAAGAGAATCGGCGCCATTCTGAACTACCGGTCTAGGGGTCTTGAGGCGGCTCTCGTCGGCATGGCGGTGCCTGAGGACATAATCGAGGAGGTTGCCGCCGAGGTGAACAAGGATCCCTACGTCAGTCACAACTTCCAGCGGGATTACAAGCCCTACAACCTCTGGTTCGTCACCAAGGCCAACAGCAGGGAGGAGCTGGAGGCCAAGGTGGCCGCCGTGGCCAAGAGATACGGCCTGGACTACGTAATTCTGTACTCTCTGCGTAGCTACAAGGTGGACGTCCGCTTCGACCTCCGGCGTGGCATCTCCTGGACTAGAGGCGAGCTTCTGCCGGAGAACCCGCCCCCCATCTCCTCTCTGGGAATCCCCATGGCCTTCTTCTCCAAGGTTAGGTCTCTCCCGCTGACGCCAGAGCCGTTTAAAGAGGCGGCAGCGGCGCTGGGCCTCTCGGTGGCTGAGGCGCTTGAGAAGATACGGGAACTCATGAAGCTTGGGGTGTTGCGGGATTTACACGGCACCCTCGACGGCGAGGCTGTGGGCTTTAGGGAAAACGCCATGGTGGTCCTGAGGGAGCCCGTCTGCGAGGCGGCGGCGAGGCTCAACATAACGACACACGTGGTCCTCAGAAACACGGTGCCGGGCAAGTGGGCCTATCCGTGCTACTTCATGGTACACGGCACCTCGCGGCAGGTCATCGAGGACTACGTAAAAGACGCAGTTAGGCAGCTGGGGGTTTCTGAATACCGCATGTTATACAGCGTGCGGGATTTCCTCGGCGGCCGCGAAATGGGAAGACGCGTAGAGAAGGTAGCCGAGTAGCCCCTGCGCCCCCTTCAGCTCTCCCGCTGTGTCGGAGCCGGGCTGTCAGGAGACGCCGCTCCTCAAGCAACCCCCCGCGCGGTTCCGTCGCCGCTTCCACAGCTAAGCCCACGCGTCTCTGCCTCACCACAGCGCCGAGCCTCCGTAGTGAGCCGGTTTCCTCTAGACGCTATGCTTATAAAATTACACTTTGGAGACTTTGTGGAAACTATAAAAATTAGGCCGGAGACAAAACGCCGCCTTATCTGGTACCGGGCAAAACTTGAGGCTGAGCTTGGCAGAAAAGTCTCACTCGACGAGGCAATAGCCAGGCTGCTAGACGCCGCAGAGTCAAGAGACTTCGCCAAGTTCCTCGCAACGGTGCAACAGACACGGTCACAGGTGGAAAAAGGCGAACTACTCCGCCTCCTAAAAGCCGGGAGGGGGGAGGATGAGGCTGGTGGTTGATACGGGGGCTCTCCTCGCCACGTCAGACGGCACCAGCGACACCCTCATAAAACTCGCCGCCGAAGGCACACAGCTGGTAACCACGCCGATAAACATGGCCGAAACCTACTACGTGCTCTGCAGAAAACTGGGCGAGGCCCAGGCCGCCGCCGTGGTGAAGGACATAGTAACCAGCGGCGTGATACACGTAGTCGCCCCGCCCGGCATACACATAGAGGCGGCGAGATGCAAATGCCAAAACCCCATAGCCCCGTCGGACTGCTACGCCATAGCCCTCGCCCGGCGCCTACACACAAAAGCAGTATTCAACAGAGAACAAGAGCTAGAAAAGGCGATACGAAAAAACCCACAACTCACCCACACCGTACTCTTCCTAGACCAACTAACGCACTAGCCCCCCGCCAAGCCGTCTACGACACGCCGCTACAAACCCGCCAACCCACCACATGCATCCCCAAACGCCTCAACCCCCTCCCTAAACAGTCTGTTTTAAACACGCATATAAATCATCGTCAGGTTGAGGTCGGCTGTTACGAACCTGTGGCGCCTCTGCTTTTTGTCCAAGGCCTGCAGACCTGTTGGCGCCACATATGCAACATATAGGGCCGGGGGCTGTAAGTTTTTACAGGCAGTTTTATAACTTGACGAAGTTGGGACTTGTGTTGCGAGCGTTGAGCGTCGGGGAGACGCGGGAGGGCTTTGGGGTTGGATACGCCAGGTTTACGGCTGGGGACTTACTAGCCGGGCCAAGGCTCGAGATGTCGACGGTAGAATCCACACACGTCGTATTACTAACTGCGCGGGTCGGCTCCTCTGCTCTTGCACACGCCGCCGTCAACGAGGGCGTCCCCACGGCCTTCTATAGGCGAAACGGCGGGATCGCCTCGGGTTCAACAAACGCGCTAGACGGAGACAGGCAACGTGCCACGCACCCGCCCTGTCTGCACAAGCAGAGGAAGCGCCTTGTGTCGAGGAGGCACAAGGCCCTCTGGGTCTCTCTAGGCAAGGCCGTCAGGCAGACGTCTGCGGGCACCGCGGCGGAGGTTATGGACAGGCGGTTGCTCAAGGCGTATCTATTGCCAGATATGAGGCTGGGCTGCCGCCTGACCACCGCCGCCGGAGGCTGAGACGGGGCTTGGCGCGTGGCAACCCGGTGGGAGCGCTGGCGGTATCTGGGGGCGGGGCATGTGTAGAATCCTCCTGCTTTTCGGCGATCCCCGGCCGGATCTTTTTAGATCTTTCGTGGAGATCTCTCGGAGGGATAGGACGCTCGGCCTTAGCCACGGCTCTGGCTGGGGGGTTCTCTATGTGAGGGAGGGGGAGTACGGACTATATAAGTCCGTGAGGCCCATCTGGGAGTCGTACATCGATCCGCCGGGTGGATACAAACTGTATCTACTGCATTCACGTCTGGCGTCGGTCGGGGGCATCTCGCCAGGCAACACCCATCCCATAGTATACGGCGACTTCGCCATAGCCCACAACGGGACGTTCCGCAAGGAGGAGCTGGCGCGGGAGTTGAGAGAAATGGAGCTCGACGTGAGGACCGGCGGCACCACCGACAGCGAGCTTTTCCTAAAGGCGTTTGTCGACCTAGGGGGAGACGTGGAGGCGTTGGAGAAGGTGGCCAAGACAGCGACGCGCCATATAGACCCCGAGGAGCCCGTGATGAACATAGCTATAGTAGACCTGAGGGAAGCCGGCGCATATTTCCTCACCTATAGACTGGTCGAGGAGCCCCACTACGTACCAGTGGTTCGAATCGGCGACGTCGTTGCAGTAGCCTCAGAGCCTCTAGACGACGGGACCTGGTCGCCTCTGCCCAACGGGACCATGGCGAAGATATATAGAGGCTCCGTAGAGCTGACGAAGTTCATCACGTAAGCCCGCACCACGCGACGCAGACGTCGGCCAAGCCCCCCTCAACCCCCACGCGCCCGGAAGATCGTCGACGTCCCGGGCCCCGGCGGGTTACACGCTTGCAGACACGGCGACGCGTGGGCGGAGATGACACGTAGGCGTCTCCGCCAGAGGCCCTGTCGCCCGGCGGGGCCCCCGTTTCCGAAGGAGGAATCTGTAAATACGTATAAATATCGTGGAAAAGGAGAGCGGCTTGGCAGAATCGTCGCCCAGACGTGGACGCTTCTATGCGCAGGAGGTTGCACGTTTACACGGCGGTTTGGTAGCTTCGCGCCGCCGCGATCAACGCCGCCGCCTTTCTGCCCACCTCCACCGGGTCGTCGCCGAAGACCTTCACAATGTGCCTCCTGCCGCCCGAGGCGTAGCCAGCGACGAACTCCAGCCCCGACGGCGTCAGCCGCGCCACGCCGCCGACAGCCACGTGACAGCCAGCCCCCACCTCCCTGAGGAACGTCCTCTCCGCCAGCGCCTCCACCGCGGCGGCGGGATCGCTGGCCTTTCTAAGCAGGTCAACGATGTGGACATCCCCCTCCCGCGCCACCGCAACCACGATGCCCTGACCCGGAGGCGGCGGAACCTCCTCAGGCCTCAGCGGCACCACAGCCACGGGAAGCTTCTCGCCATACAGCCTGTACACGCCCGCCACCGCCATAACCGCCGCGTCGAACTGCCCAGCCAAGATCTTGTTCACCCTGGTGTCCACGTTCCCCCTCAGCGGCCTCACCTCCACGTCCGGACGCAGAGCCTTTATAAACTCCGCCCGCCTCACGCTAGAAGTCCCCACAACCGCCCCCCTCGGCAGAGACTCCAGCGTGAAGCCACGCGCGCTCACCAACGCGTCCAGAGGAGACGCCCTCTTCGAGAACCCCGCCAGCACCAGCCCCGGCGACAGCTCAGACGGCAAATCCTTCAAGCTGTGCACCGCCACGTCAGCCTCCCCCCTAAGCACCGCCAGGTTCACCTCCTTCTCAAAGATGCCTTTGACGCCGATTTGATAAAGCGGCTTGTCCTGGATTATGTCGCCCGTCGTCTTCACCACCACAACTTCAAACTCCACCCCCGGCTCCACCGCCTTTATCTGGGAGAGGAACTCCTCAGTCTGGAGTAGGCTTAGCTTCGACCCCCTAGTCGCCACCCTGATCTTCATACCCACCAACCACCACTACGACCATGCAAACCCCAAAACCCCGCAATAAAACCATTTCCCCGCCTGCCACGCCGCCCCCGCACTTAGTCCGTTGTAGCGCTCCACACAACCGCCAACCGCTCATGTGCCGCGAGCCAGAACCGCAAAGAACAGCATCTTTCCGCCTTCTCCCTCTTCTTAGCTTTTACGAATTTGTAGACATCTAGCGCTCTAGGTGTGCGTCTTTTTAAACATTAGATAATATATTTGCCTGATCCGTAAAAGTGTACAATGTACAATATTGATTTTTTATGTCGGATGTTCGGTTTCAAGGCTTGCACACTTTACTTAGCTGGACCTAGGGGCCTTTTGCGTTGCTATGCAGTTTTGTAGTCAACTCTTTACACTTGTCCCGTTATCAGACGGCCACAAATATCAAGGCCGCGCCCAGAACTTCCTGATTTTTGTTTAGACTGCTTTACCTATTTCTGTACGTTCAGCTACATGGAAACTCACACTCACCTAGGTCCGCGTGCTTTCATGTAATAATTTTAGCGTAGTTATCACGCCGCTAATATCAACCATCGGCGAAATCTCTGGCACAAGACTTACTTCTGCTTGTGACGGGATGCTCCTTATTATTGGTATGTATACCGTGGTCCACACCGTACGTGTAATGGGCGCGTGAGATTGTTTTAAACCTTCATCTCTATACCAATGTATATGTAATTCGCCAATTTTATTCGGGTATGTTTCGATATATTTAACTATTCTTTTAACTACGTGATCTATAAGAAGCGACTTTTCTTTCTTAAGCACCTTCTGATACGCCGTTAATAGTTGCGGTGGATCAATCACAGAAGTCACTGGTATCATAATACCTACCTCCTTTAAAGCCTCCTCCACTCTGTCTCTAAACACCTCCAGCTCCTCCAGCGTGGCCACGGCCTGGGGCCGTTTGTCAACTGTAGAGCTCGACCCCCTGGTCTCGACCGCGACAGCGAGATGTAGACCGCTCCTATACACCCGTCAATTATGCCCCTAACCAGCTCTACAATTCCGCGCACAATTGGCTCTATCTTCCTCTCTTTTTTGGCCCCTCCGAAGCCTGGATGGATCTCTACTATGAGCTTGGAAAAATTTATATTATTACTCTGTAGTTCCTTAAGAACAATGTTTATTGTTTGTATGTACTTTTCTATAAATTCCCTATCCCACCACTGTGGTAGTTGGTACTCTGTATGTAGCGTAATTGAAATCAGCTTAGCTTTGAGGCCAATTACCTTCTTAGCTGTGTCTATTAAGTTTCTTATTTGATTATGCGTCTTGGTATGTTCGCAACTATATTTGTTTCTGATTTCCTCTCTACAGTTAAAAGTTAATGGCACAAATAACTTGCCATACATGTTTAGTATTTCTGTGACAAGTTGTCTAGCATCTGTGTTTTTGAAGTACCTCTCATCTAAGAACCAGCGTGGTATTCCTATGTTTAGTGTCATTGACCTCTCTGGAGGCTCCTATATATAGTTTACCGAAAGTTTTAGTCAACTATTCGTGGCTCTGCCGAAGGAAACGGTATTTGGTAGGTATTCACGACAAGGACAGTGGCGTGAGGTGGCTGTAAATGTCTAAATAAAGAGCCAAGTGGAGACAAAGGCGTGTGGACTGGCGGTAGCTGTTGTATGAAGATTACTTTGTCTGGTAACCACCTAGAATCCCAGGTTTATGTCGCTTGCGAGGATTAGGCGTTACTTTTTACTTATCTGTGCAGTAGGGTTTGGTGACTCTTCCGGAGCTTATTGCCGTGGGGGTCCTTGTCTATGCCTTGCTTCTCTACCTGTTGATTGTGTTTATTGTGAAGGGCCGCGGGGCTTCTTTGCCCGCTTCCTCTTTTACAACTTGGCGTTGTTACCCTCTGGGCTTCCTTGTGTTTATCACGTTGGAAGCGCTTCTTGTCCTGTGTCTGATGCCGCTCATATCGTTAGTTCTTGTCTCGGAGTCCTTCTGGCGGGGCTTCAGACCCGCCGTGTTCTGCCGAACCAGTGACGAGGCGACGTGTCGCGAGATAGGGGAGGTCAGGAGGTGGCTGAGGGGATGTCTTGGCTCGACGAGTTGAGTAAGCAAATCGCCGGGTCTGCGCAAGACGTGAAACGGCAAGGCGGTGATGAAGGTCTGGTGCTGATTAAGGTCACGGAGGGGCTGGACCCGCTGGTCTTGCTGATGTTAGCTGAGTTGGTGGCGGCAGGCGTGTGGGGGTAGGAACATCAACCCGTTACGTCTCTACGGCAGATAGCAGATAAGTTGTGTGCCGCCAATCGACAATCAGTCTTAATTTCGATTTCTCTCTTTCCTTGGGGCCCCGACGAAGACGGTCCATTTTTGGCGTTTCGATCATTTGCACTTCTCTTTCAGCCTGCAGTGGTCTCTGTACTCGCATCTCTCGCACTTCCAGCACATTGGCGACACCGCCTCTCCGCCTTCTTCAACTGCCTTGAACCCCTTCAGCGTCCTTTCCACCTCGGCGTAATCCACCTCTCCCTCCCACCTGTACAGCGTCAGGTCTGTGCACGAGAATATCTCGACAACCCACCTTTGTCGCTTAAAGAGCCACGTGTAGATGTTTGCTTGTGTCCTTGCGACAGGCAACACGTATTTATCAAACCGCCTTATTTTCGTCGTTTTGAACTCGTAGACGAAGTCTCCGCCTACGCCGTCGGGCACGCCGACAACTACGTATTTATCCCACTTCTTCGCCCAGAGAATGGTAGGGTGTCTCTCTGCGAGAATTTCTTGAAGCGCCACTCCCCTCGCCAGTCGGCGGTCTTCTAAGCCTCTAGCTCCCAGCCCACGCGCTCCGGGCCGGCGCATGCGGCCCTCAGCACCTCCCTGCAAACGCCGCTGTGGCCACCTCTTACGAGATCGCACTCGTCGACCACTTCAAGTCCCTTCCCAAGTATAACAAGACGATTGCCTCTTCTAATAGGCGTTAGTCTGCGGTCACCTATCTTCACGCTGTGGTAGAGCTCTACGTCTGCTTCCTTTTTACTTTCTAAAACTCTTCTCAAAACCTCGTCGGGGTCATGGATTTTGTACATTCTCTCTACGAGCTGAAGTAGCTCAACCGGATCCGATTCCTCAATGTTGAGGCCTGGCGTTGCGACCTCGGCTGGAGGGCGATACTTATGAAGAATGCCAACTCGTCTTTCCTGGCCTGTAGCAACGCCTTCTGGGCGCTAAGTTGGCGGCGTTTACAAACAGCAACTTGTCCTCAGGTGCGCCGCGTCTCCGCTTCTCCAGTTTCAGAAGTTCACTTGTGTCTAGTCTCAGGCCAGAGTTCACCTATATTACAGTGGGTACTTCGGCTCTAAAATGCAAACCCGAACTTCAGAGGCTCCGTGCGCAACTGATGTATGTTTTTATTAGATGCGGCTTTGTGTTTGTGGGTGATGTCACTGGCATTGCTTGCGATGCGCTTAAGATGGCGGTGGAGTACGTGTTGGGGAAGATTGGGGAGGGTAAGAAGCTAAACGCGGAGGATGTCCTAGTTCTCTACCTCGGTACCATCGCAGACAAACTTGAGGGTGACGTGTGCCGAAATCGCCAGACTTGACTGCAGGTTTGGCGAAACATATAGACGAGCTGGCGAAAAGTCTAGTTGCCCAGATATGAAGTCAAGAAGAGGTAGACGACGCTAATTGCGCCGTGTAGGCACCCTTCTGGAGAGAAGCTGTTGGTAGAACTGGTCAGAAGACGCCAGTAGGGTCTTTTGTTGGAACTTATTGGGGTTTGTTGAAGAGGGTGGGGATGGGGCAGAGGGGGTCGTCGCCGAACATGTCGCCGGTTAGGTAGTAAGCTCTGGCTCTGTCGCCGCCTTTGCAGTACTGCTTGTAGGGGCAGGCGGAGCACTTGGGTCCTCTGAGGTGCTTCTCGGTGTGGATGAAGGGCTCTAGCTTGTTGGGGGTTAGGATCTCCTTGAGGGGCTTCTCCCGCACGTTGCCGAGTTTGTAGAAGTCTATGAACTGGCAGGGGTACACGTCGCCGTTGGGGTATATGGAGATTATCTTCCTGCCGCATCCTCCGGTGGACTCCACGAATCTTAGGTACTGCTCGTCGCCGTTGCCCAGCGTGAGGGCTATGTATATCCCGTCGAAGGGGGCTAGGGTGGTTTCTATCTCCAGTCTGCCGGCGTACTCCCGGGCCTTGGCGATGAGGGTCTCCATGAACTGGCGGTACTGCTCCGGCGTGTACCACCAGTCTGGGGGGAGCTTCTGGGCTCTCCCGGCGGCTGAGAGGTGGTAGAAGGTGATCCTCCTCACGCCGAGCGACGCGGCGAAGTCTATGTAGCGACCTGCCTCGTGTATGTTCTTGGCGGTGACGGTGAAGCGGAGGCCCACGTCTAGTCCGGCGGCGATGGCGTTTTTTATGCCGGCGAGAGCCGCGGCGAAGCTCCCCGGCGCGCCTCTGAAGGCGTCGTGGAACTTCTCGTCGATGGAGTCGAGGCTGACGCCGACGTATACGAAGCCGACCTCCTTGAGCCTCCTGGCGGCCTCCGGCGTGATGAGGGTGCCGTTTGTGGATAGCACCGGCTTTATGCCGCGGTCTCTGGCGCGTTGCGCTATTTCGAAGAAGTCGGGCCTGCTCAGCGGCTCGCCGCCTGTGAAGAGGATAAGGGGGACGCCGACCTCCGCCATCTGGTCCACGAGTCGGAGGGCCTCCTCGGTGGTGAGCTCCCCCGCCTCAGCCGGACCTGCATCTATGTAGCAGTGTAGGCATTTGAGGTTGCAACGCCTCGTGAGATTCCAGCTGACGATGGGTCTGAGGGGGGCGGAGAAGTCGCTGGGCTTATCCACGCCGAAGCGGCCCTTCACCTTGAAGGAGGTGGTGCCTGCGCCGGTGACCATGACGCTGATAGGTATCATGAGTATAGAGATAGCTCCACTATTTATCTTCACCTCTCCGAAGCGGAAGGACTCGTCACGTGTCAGCATTTATTAAGGGGCTTCTTCATTAAAAGGTGTTTAGGGCTAGGATCAGGGGGGTCTTCGCCACCGCCTTGACGAAGCTGGCGTTGGAGTGGGGCTTCAAGATAGTTCAGCCGACGCCGGAGATTGCGCGGAGGTTTGGGCTTGAGGTGGACAACTCCCCGCCGCACGTAACGGTGAAGGACCACGAGTCTAGGAGCGGCGTGGTGATGCTGGGGGACTGCGACGCCGTAGATCACTTCCTTGGGCGGCTCAGGACGTATGCGGACCCCATAGTCTTCAGGTCGTCTGTGGGGCGGCATGAGGTGTTTGTAGGGAGGGCTGTGGGGGAGAACGTGTTGGAGGGCCCCGGGGGCCTTGTCTTCGAGGTGCCCAGCCGTTACGTGGTGGAGCGGGGGAGCGTGTCTGTCTTCACAGTGACGAAGCCGCCTATCGGGCCCTTGCCGGGCGTGGCGGTGCCGGAGATAGTGGTGGAGGGGGCCCTCCTCGAGCTCAACACCACGGGGAGGGTGACCTTCAGTAGGCACATCCCGGAGGGGGATAGGGTGAGGCTTAGGATACTGGCCGAGACGAAGCTGAGGAGCTACGCCTCCGTGGGTCTGCACTTTAAGTCGTCTGCGCGGTACGCCGATGAGGAGTCCTTGGCGAGGGAGGCGGAGGAGCTCTACAGGGAGTTGCTTAGGATTTCGCAGGGCGGGCCTCCCGGCTCCGTGTTTAGGCGGGGGAGTTGCCTCGCCGTGGTTATGTTTGACAAGTTCTCTAAGGCGCGGCTGGACGAGGCGAGGGCGGCCGTGGTCCCGACCATCAGGGGGCACCACGCACTTAGAGCACAGGGACTGGGCAGATGCCTCGACCTCCTCGACTACTCGGGGGCGGACGTCTACGACAGGGCTGTGGAGTATCTGGCGCAGGGCGCCGTGGAGATTCTGCATCTAAAGCCGTGGGGGGAGGTGGTGAAGATGCGGGGCGAGCTGGTCAGGAAGACGCAGGAGGTCCTGGTGGTGAGGAGGAGGCTGAGGCCCGGCGGCGTCCTCGACGGGCTTGGGGTTAAGATCGAGAGGGGGTTCTACGCGCTTACTTGCGTCCCGCGCCGTGGAAATTACGTGGTGCACAGCTACTACACCGCGGAGGGGAGGTACGTGGGCACGTACCTGAACATAAACACGGAGCCTGAGTGGGGCCGCCGCGTGATCTACATAGACCTCCTGGTGGACAGGGCGTACAACGGCGAGCAGGAGAAGGTGCTGGACCTGGAGGAGTTTAACAAATACGTAGACTCCTTCCCGGAGAGACTTAGGGATCCGCTTGGGCTTGCGCCGAGGGAAAAAATTTACTGCACCCCCGAGGGGATTACCTCAGCTCCTCCTCTGTCCGCCTCCTCTTGACCGCCTGGTCGAAGACGATCCAGTTTCTGTACCACTGCTCGTTCGCCTTCTTCAGCTCGGTCAAGATGTGGCGGGTCAGCTCCTGCGCCGTTACGTTTTCTCTATCCATCACCATGCATTCGATCCTCCTCGCGATCCTCCTGGCCACGTCGATGGGGGCTCCCGCCTTGAGGACGCTGACCACGATTTTCTCGGGTATGAACTCCTCCTCCCTCCCGTCCCGTTTCACAACCTTAACCATATATATGCCGGGACGTGTTAATAAATGTTCTCCAGGGCGCCCCGGGCGATAGATGCGGCTTTTACCTCCGCCCGCAAGCCCTCCTCGGCGTATGCCCTGGCCACCGCGGCCTTGACGGCGTCGCTGTGTTTCTCGTCGACGAGGGCGACGACGGAGGGCCCCGCCCCTGATATGGCGACGGCTAGGGCCCCAGCCTCCACGGCGTATCTCCTGACCCTGGCGTAGCCGTGTATATACGGCGCCCTGGCAGGTTCCACCACCTCGTCTGTCATGCCCATGGCCACCAGGCGGGGGTCCGACGCGGCGAGGCCGGCCACCAGCGCCGAGACCCTGGCCAGCTGGGCCACATATGTCTTGAAGGGCACCTCGCGGGGGAGGACGCTCCGCATGAGCTTCGTCTTCTCCGGTATGGGCGGTACGTCGGGCACCCCCACCACGAAGGTGAGCCTGGGCGTGAACTTGACCAACTCCAGAGGCTTAGCGGAGACTACGACCACGGCGCCGCCGAAAGCCGCCGCCGCCACGTTGTCAAAATGCGGAGACCCAGCCGCCGCCGCCTCGCCGAGGCCGGCCGCCTCCACCACAAGCCGCGGGTCCACATCCAGCCCAGCCTCCCGGAGGAAGCCGGCGAGGGCAGCCACCGACGCGGCTCCGCTACTACCCAACCCCCTTGCTATGGGGATCTTGTTATCCACCTCCACCTCCACCCCCCAGCAACGGCCAAGCCGCTCAAAGAGGTGGCCGAAGGCCCTCTTCACGGTGTTGTCATCCCCCGGGTTAAACCCCTTGAATTTTGTGTAGACGCCGCAACCAGACTCCACCTTTACATACGCCTCTGCGAAGTAGGCGTCGTGGGCGACGGCGACGACGTCGAAGCCGGAGCCGAGGTTGGCGCTGGTGGAGGGCGCCCTCATAAAACAGCCACAGCCCTGACAGGCGCGCCGCTACCCCCCGACACCTTAATCGGAAGACCTATGAACTGGCCCACCTTCCCCACCACCTCCGCTAGGTTGGTGAGGTTCTCATATATGAGGACTCCGCGGCTGAGCAGGATTTTGTGTATCTCAAAAGGCGCGTGGTCGGGGCTGGGGGCGTCGACTCCCACGGCGTTTACCCCAAGCTTGGCGAGGTGCTCGGCCAGCTCCGGCGATATGTCGGGATGCTCCAGCCATCTGTCGGTCCCGGCGTATGCGTCGTAGCCGGTTCTGATAAGCACCACCCAGCCAGGCCCCAGCTCCACGCCCCTCGGAAGCGCCTCCTCGAACTGCCTCAGCCCGATGGAGGCCCTCGGGGGGAGGCGGCTGAAGTCAACGGCGGCGAACCTACCGAAGAACTTAGACACCTCCACCTGATCCACGGTCTTCGCGCCGGGGACGAAGTGGGCGGGGGAGTCCACGTGCGTCGCCACGTGTTCAGGGAAGAACAACACGTTGCTATAGTAGCCGTGGATGTCTATCTTGCTCCACTGCAAAACGGCAGGCCGCGGGTAGCCTGGAAACACCGCTGTCCCCGGCCCCACTGCCATGGTTAAGTCGACATACATAGCTACGCGAAGGTCTAAGTATATAAGCCTGTCGCCTCTATATCAGAATGCTTAAATAGTTGCACTTTACAAACAACAAATAAAAAAGATAATACATAGGTATTATCATACAACTGTTATAAATTATGGAGATACAACTTTACAACTCACGGCGCTCAGCCGCCCCCGGGCCCTAACCTCCAAAGGCCCCCACCCTTGGAGGGAAACGGGGGATAAGCCGACGGCGCTGGACGGGTCACCCCGCCCGGCGTTGCCGGCGAAATCGGCGCTGACGGCTGGGCGTCGTGGGTCTTCTCTTTTGTCTAAGGCGTAATTAACCCCCCCGTCCACTGGTATCAACGCGCCAGTTACCCACCTCGCCTCGTCTGTAAGCAACCACAGCGCCACGTCAGCGACGTGTCCCGGCGGCGCGGCGGGCGCCCCCAGCTTCGCGGCCTCAGCATCCCTAGACATGGTGCTACGCCGTTGACCCTAATGCCTCTGTCCAGAAGCTCCGCGGCCAGGGCCTCCAGCAGGTCGGCGGCTGCGGCTTTGCTCACGGTGTATGCCAAGGCGCCGGGGGACTTCTTGATAGGCCCCCATATGGAGGTCACGAGCACCACGGCGGACCCCGGCCGCATCAGCTTGAGGAAGGACTTGACGGTCCAGAGATGCGCCCTTAGGTTGACTGAGAGCATGGCCTCCAAGCCGTCTTCGTCTTCTTCGAGCCCCCGGCGCCCAGCCGCCCGCCGTCACGGCCAAGCCGTCGACACGGCCTAGTTCCTTCTCCGCCGCCTCCGCAGCGGCTACTACCCCCTCTGGTCTGGAGAGGTCAAACGCCCCCGTCTTTATCCCTAGCGTTGTCAGTGGCTACAGGTGTTCGCGCCTCCTCGCGATTGCGTAGACCTGGGTCCCCTCCTCCAGCGCGCGTCGCGCCACGGTGGAGCCCAGCCCTGGCCCCGCGCCTGCCACCACCACGTTTCTGCTCTTGAGCCTCATGTATCAAGGGTGTTCTGTATATAAAAACTAGCCGCGGCGGCGTTGTATGAGGTGTAGGGCTACCCCGGCGAGTAGCCATAGGCCGAGTGCCCAGAGGTATCTGTACTTCTCCAGGATGGTGAGGGCTATGCCCGCCGGGAGGAGGGCTATGGCAACGAGGGCTGAGAGCGGTATCCCCGCCACGTAGGGGGTCTTGAAGGCGCTGTAGAGGGTGCCGCTTCTAGCCGCCTTCGCCAGCGCTATGGCCACCAGCAGGTAGTTTAGGAGGGACCCGATGGCGTATATGGCCAGGATTATCTCTAACTCCCCTGGCAGGACGAGGGCCAGGGAGATGAGGTATACGACGGTTAGCGAGAGGTAGGGAGTTCTGAACCTGCGGTGCAACTTGGCGAGGACCCCCGGTATGTGGCCCTCCTCCGCCAGCATATACATCATGCGGGAGAAGGAGATATAGCCAGCCAGCGCCGCCACGGTCATCACGAGGAAGAGGTTCAAGGCAGCGGCGTAGAGCAAGACGGGGTGTATCGACGCGGCTAGATACAGCGGGGCGATTGCGGGGTCTTTTATGTCCTCGGGCCGTAGGGCGGACATGATGGCCGCCGTAAGCCCGAGGCCGTAGAAGGTGCCCATCGCCACGACCAGAGCCGTGGCCCTAGGAACTTGGACAAGCGGCTCGCGGGCTTCGCCAGCGAGCTGGCCTATGGCGTCTATGCCCGTGAAGCCGCGGGACAGGAGCGAAAACGCAAAGAGGAGGCTCGCCGCCTCTACGCCGCCCCAGTTGAAGTATGGAGGCCATGCCGGGCGGAGGAGGAGGGCCGATATTATGAGTGTGGGGATCACGGCGATGTCCAGCGACGCGACGGCTTTGGCCAGCGCGGCCGATTCCCTAATGCCCACGATAGTGAGGGCGAAGAGCCCCGAGGTGAGGGCCGCCGCGAGGATGGAGTCGGCAACGCCGAGGCCCAGCGCCTTGTTTAGGGTCTTCGCCGCGTCTATGGTGCCGTATGCCACCATCACTATTTGGTCAAAGGCGATGAGCCAGGCGGAGACGTAGGCAGCCGCGGCGCCGAAGGCGTATTTGACGTAGAGATATGAGCCGCCCGTCTCGGGGAAGCGGGACCCCATCTCGCCGTAGGTAAGGGCTATGGCGGCCATGAGCGCCACGCCGTATAAAGCGCCGAAGAAGGCGTACTGCCCGGCGTAGAACGCTATGAACCCCGCCAAGAAGTAGTAGGTGCTCTGCACATCTGAGTGCACCAAGGCGTACATGTCGAAGACGCCTAGCCTCCGCCGAAGCCACCCCCTAGTAACCGCCACGGCAGTAAAGGGGGGCTTATATAAATTAAATGCGGCGCCTCAGCAG
>Ga0209821_100062_pt1 | contig 20001 bp, 14 predicted proteins | sample SSWtaG_3_FD_184118 | JGI IMG/M metagenome (GOLD analysis project Ga0209821, IMG submission 184118) | Hot spring microbial communities from Sandy's Spring West, USA to study Microbial Dark Matter (Phase II) - SSWTFFsm_matched (SPAdes)... | ecosystem: Environmental > Aquatic > Thermal springs > Hot... | reverse complement strand
TTAAGAAGAGCTGTCCAGAACACGGAGTCTTCGAGGATCTCTACTGGGGAGACGCCGAGATGTACTACTTCTTCCTCCAGTGGGACAGGCCGGAGTACATCGCGAAGGGCCTAGCCAACCCCTACACAGACCTCGAGTTCTACAAAGACATGGGTTCATGCCCGGAGGGCTGTGGCCTGTGTCCGGTGCATAAATCCAACACGGTGCTGGCGATAATAGACGTCACAAACCGGTGCAACATGGCTTGTCCGGTCTGCTTCGCCAACGCGGGCGCCGCCGGCTACGTCTACGAGCCGACGCTGGAGCAGATAGAGTACATGTTGAGGACGTTGCGGGCGCAGAAGCCCTGGGCGCCAAACGCCATACAGATCTCCGGAGGCGAGCCCACGCTGAGAGACGACCTGCCCGAGATCGTGAGGATGGCCAGGAAGCTCGGCTTCACACACATCGAGGTAAACACCAACGGCATAAGGCTCGCCAACGACATAGAGTACTACAAAGCCCTCCTAGACGCCGGCATCTCCACCCTCTATCTGCAGTTTGACACAATAGACGAGAAGAAAGAGGAGGTGTGGAAACACCGCATGTACCACCCCAAGGCCTACAGGATAATAAAAGAAAAAGTTGTCGAAAACGCGAGGAAGCTAGGCCACCGGTCCATAGTCCCCGTCGTAACGCTTGTGAAAAACTACAACGACAAAGACCTCGGCAAAATCATCGACTTCGCGATACAGAACAGAGACGTAATTAGATGGGTCAACATTCAGCCGGTCAGTTTCTCAGGTCGCGCGAGGCTTTACAGTAAGGAGGAGCTTAGGAAGTACAGGATCACGATACCAGACACCATTATAGAGATAGAGAAGCAGACCGGCGGCGTCATAAGCAGGTGGGACTGGAGACCCACAAACTGGCCGGTGGCCTTCGCCAAGATGGTTGAGGTGTTGACAGACTCGCCTAAGCCGCTCTTCTCCATGAACCCCATGTGTGGTGCCGCCACGTTTATATACTACGACGAGAACGAGAAACGTATATACCCCATCACCGAGCTTGTAGACGTAGACGCCTTCGAGAAAGGCGCCTGGGACATCTACTACACCGCGGCGAAAGGCGGCATTTACAAACAGACGGCCAAGGTGAAGGCGCTGAAGCTACTGAAGGCTGTGAGGCACAAAAAAGTGAAGGACCTCATATATGAGGTGCTCGTCAAGAAGGACTACGACTCTCTGGGCAAGCTCTTCTTCAACGTAGTCGGCATCGGCATAATGCACTTCATGGACACCATGAACTACGACGTGGAACGCGTACAGCGTTGCGACATACACTACGCCACCCCAGACGGCAGAGTATTCCCATTCTGCACATACAACGTGGTGGGCCACCGCGAAAAGGTCGAGAGCTCCTTCAAGGTTGACCCCAAGACCTGGGTAAGGGTCACAGGCCTCTCGCTCACAGGCTGGAGCAAGCAGAAATTTGCCGAGCTAAACAAGTAAACGTTTTCACGCAGTTTTTTGTAATCCCACTTGACGTCGAGATCCACAGATTTTCTATGGTATCGTGGTTTCTTGCGACGGGTTTACAAACTTTTTCGTCTTAATGTGAACATCACCGCGCTGGCGGCGCCCGTAATTGTGATTATCAGCGTAAGTAGAGTTGGTATGTTAATCGCTAGATTACTCCGTTGCGACCCCTCAAGCTGTACCGGCGTAAGGCTTAGCGTGACGTTCCTCACAGCTACTGGCAACTCGATGAACCACTGGAGCTCCATTTCGCTTGCGTTAACCGCCGCGTAGTATCTCCTCAGCGCTTCCATCTGCGCCACTATTACCTGCCTCTGGGCGTTGATGAGATAGGTGTAGTTCTGCACTGTCGAGTGCACCGCGCCGAGCCTCGGCAGGGCCTTGGTCTGCTCAATGCGGAACCTGTCGAGCTCCGCGGCGTATTGCCTGAGGCGGCGCCCCACGTCGGCGAGGGTCGCCGAGGCGTTGTGCAGGGGCGTGATGAATCTGGTTACCTCGTCTCCCGTCTTGTAGAGGTTCTGCGCAACTCCCTGGAGGTTTTTAGTCGCGTTGCGGATTATCTGCGGCATATCTCTCCTCAGCACAGTGGCGTTGTTTCGCGTGGAGGCGGCTGTGCTGTTTAGAAGCGGCGCAAGTTCGCCGAGGCTCCTGCTCGTCGTCTCGAGGGTCCTCGCCGCCGAGTCCGTAATGGCTATCAAGGCGTCTACAGTAAACAGGAGGGAATCCACGGCGGCGCGCAGTGCATAGAGCCGGCTGGCCGCCGAGTCGAGAAGAGCCGCCGACGTTTCCACCGCCTGCCTGGCCTCGGGCACGGTGACGTTTAGGGAGGAGAGCCTCCTCTTCGCCTCCTCCACGTCTCTTATGGCGCCGTCAAGCGACTGGCGGGCTTCAAGCAGATTCCGCCTTATGGCGTAGAGTTGCTCTTTTGTGTCCCGGAGGCTTTTCAGCGTCTCGTCTGCGGCTGTCTTGTAGGAGGAGAGGGCTGATGACTGCACCTCCAGCAGATTCGCCGCGGTGATCAGCGCTGTGTATTGATAGTCGACGAGGAGGACGCTTCTGTTAAGCGTCTCCGCCACGCCGCTTGCCGCATCGCCTAGGGCGCGTATCTGCATCCTTAACGCCTCTAGGGCGTAGGTGGAGGCGTTTAAAGCCACGGCTCCCTGCTCCAGCGCGACGCCGGTCAAGTTAAGCATCTGAATCAGCTGGGTCAAGTTCCGGAGCTGACCGTAAACCGTGTCTGTAAACACGGCGACCGCCTCTGTGAAGTTCCTCACTTGCGTATAAGCCGCGACTAGCCCTCTTGCCCTTTCTTCAAGGGTAATCAGCGTGTTGTTTATACGTAGCGTCGCGACTACGGAGACCGTCGGCATCTTCACAGCGCCGAAGCTCCCGAACTGCCTAATTCTAAACCTCACGCGGAACTCGGCTTGGTTCTCCACAAACAAGCTCCAGTAGTAGACCGCGGTGCCTGAGATCTGAGTGATTGTCGTCGGCGCGATTTCGTAGAGAATAGCAACTTTATCGTCTGCCGGGATGGAGACTATCACCGGCACAGAAACCGGTAGCAAGACGCGTAGCCCAAGCCTTAGCTCGACCACGGTGTCCTCACCTGCCTGAAGAACACCTCCGCTTAAAGTCCCATTTATGTACTTCAGCCCAACGTCCAGCGCTAGGAATGGCGGATACACGTTATTTGTCCCCCGCTCCAGCACGGTGGCAGAGTACGGAGGCAGAAGTACGCCGGAGATATCGACCGGGGTCGGGCCGCTGTTTATCAATACGTCGCGTATCTTGGCATATACCATCACCTTCTCATCGGGCTTTACGGTGTATGTAACCACCACTGTGGACGCCATGAGCGAGATGGTTGCGAGAAGGAGAAGGAAGAGAGGTCTCATAGCCCTATGAGTTCGTCGATGTGTCTCAACTTCTCATATACAGCGGCGGCGCGCTGTAGATCTACTTTAAACTCTCTTCTCGGAGGCTCGGCGGTTTCGTAGACGCGTCCGCCGCGCATGTAGACCACGCGTGTGGCTATACGCGCTACGTCTGGGTCGTGTGTGGCGATAAACACGGTGTTTTTCAGAAGCCGGTTTATCACGTATATAAGCCCTAGAACCAGCGAGGCGTTGTCTAGGTCTATGTTCGACGTGGGCTCGTCGAGTATCAACAGGGGCGGGTTCGTGGCAAGCGCCCTGGCGATGGCCGCCCGTTGTTGCATACCGCCGGACATCTGATGCGGATACAGCCGCGTTGCCTTCTCAAGACCCACGAGCTCCAGCAAGACGCGGGCCCTCAGAAGCGCCAGCTCCTTCTTCACGCCGAGCGCCGTCAAGGGGAGCGCCACGTTTTGCTCCGCGGTTAAATACGGCACCAGGTTATAGCTTTGGAAGAGGTAGCCGATGTTTTTCAGCCTGAACCTTTCAAGTTGGCTTTCGGGCAGTTTAGTAACGTCGACGCCCATGATGCGCACCTCCCCGCTTGTCGGCCTGTCAAGCGTGGCTATGATGTTAAGGAGGGTGGTTTTTCCCGACCCCGAGGGACCCATAAGCACCACCACCTCGCCCGGCGACGCCACCAGCGACACGTCGTCTAAAGCCACGGTCTTCGCCGCGCCGTCGCCGTAGATCTTCGACACGTTGCGGAGCTCTACCGCCATAGTTGTATTATCTCCAGCGGTCTTAGCTTGGCGACTCTGTAAAGCGGCGAAAGGGAGCCCACTACGGCGACCAGAAGCGAGGTGGCTAGGCCCAACGCGGCGTATTGCGGCCGGAAGGTTATAGGCACGTCGAAGTTTATCCCCATTCTTATAAGCATCTCCTTGACCGCGCTCGCCCCGAAGAAGCCGACAACGATGCCCGCGACGCCAGCCACGGTTGCTATAAGCACAACCTCGGCCGCCACGGAGAGGAGGATATCTCGGGACGGGATGCCCATGGCCTTAAGCAAGCCGAACTCCCTCAGCCGCTCCCTTGCCGTGATGGACATGACGGCAAAGGTGGTTATCGCCGCGGTGACGAGTGCCGCCCCGCTTATTACGGAAAACACCGTGTTTAGGGCGTTGAAGACCTGTGTGATGGTCTCCAGAAGAGACTCCTGGGTGTACACCTGGGCGTCTCTATACGCCTCCTTCAGGGCTTGGTACAGCGGCTTGACGTAGGCCTTGTGCTTGACGGTTATGAGGATCGTATTGACGAAAGGACCTGTGCCCGTGTTCTCCTGGAGCCAATCCAGCGGCACCACCACCAGGTTAAGCCTAAAGGCGCCGACGAAGCCCCGGAGGAAGCTCCGCATAACCCCAACCACCCGCACCCGCAGAGTTCTCTCGCCGCCGGAGACCCCCGAGTATACCTTTACCTCAAGCAAGTCCCCCGGCTTAACTCCGAGCGATTCCTCCACCACAGCCTCCCCCCCAGACGCGGGGAGCCTACCCTCTTTAAGATCCACCGCGAAGTAATCCACGTTCCTCAGCGGGATCCCCACGATAGAAACCACCTGTCCGTTGTAGAGACCCGTAGTTATCACGATGCCCTCCGCGGTTTCCACAGCCGCGTTGCTTCGCAACGTATCCACTATGTAGGTGGGGATGTTTATCGAGTCTGAGTAGATCATGATGTCGGCTGGGTACACCTTAAACAGCGTCTGCTCCACGTATTCCCTAGTCGCGTCGCTTACGATGACGAGGGCCACAAGTAGCGCCACGCCGACGCCGATGGCCAGGGCGGTTAGTAGGTACCGGACGGCCCTCGCCCTGAAGTCCCCGGCGGCGATGAGGAACACATGCTCCACACGTCTCCCCACCTTCCCGTATAAATCGTTTTGTACATATCTTTTTATAGGAGCGAGGCGGGTCTGCGGCAGTGAGGAGGCTCGTGGCCGTCGTGGTCATCCTTGCGGCGGTCTACGTGTACCTCGCCTTGCTGTCGCCGAAGGTATTCGACGTCCTCATCTACGACGAGTCTAAACTCATGCCGCAAGACATCGAGCCGAAGGTGGTAGAGGCAATCTTGAAAAACGGGACGCAAGGCGGCGCAGGTGACGGCGGCTTTAAACCTCTGCCGGTTGTCATATTCGGGCCCCGAGTCGAGGAGAAGGCCAGGAACCTATCCCGCCTCTTCCCCAACGCCACAACAGCGTGGACTATCCTAGACGAGGCGTTGAGGATCTACAACCAGAAGCTGGAGGAGGCGGTGGAAAACGCTACTTCGCGGTTCAGAGAGGCGGCCTTGGAGATTTCCAACACTACCAAGAAGATCTGCGAAGACCTCGAGCAGCTGGTGAGGGGCTACGAAGAGGCCCGGGAAAAGGCGAGGGGGCTTCTGCTGGGCACATACGGCGTCGTCGCGTTGGGCAGGTCAGTGGACAACCACACGCAGAGGTTTCTGGAACTGTACGACAAATACGTCGCTGTGCACGACGTGGACACGGCAGTGAGGCTCGCCGCGGATGAGACATACGGCAATGTGTCTCGGTATATGGCCAACGTAACCTGGAGGACTTGGGCCAGCCAGAGCGCCGTGGAAAACGTGACGGAGGCCGTGCTAGCCACGAGGCTCAACAAAACGTTGATATACCTAGCCCGCGTCGTGGCCGCAGTCGGCGTAAGGCAGTACGTCTACGTGCAGCTGATCAACCAGACTCCGCCGCTTGTCAGGCCTTACCTGCCCTACTTAGTCTGCGGCGGAGATGTGGACAAGGCCGTGGAGATGTTTAGATCAGATTTGACGAGGAACTTGACGACGCGCTATCCCCCACCGACGATATACTCAATCACCGTGGCGGCTCACCTTGTGTATCAAGATAGATATGCCCTTGCCGTTGTGAAAACCGATGAAGACACGCCTCGCATCCCGCCTGCACTCGGCGTGCCCGTCTCCACCTCGTTTCTGCTCAGAAGCTTCACGGAGGTCGTGATGGAGGACGTGTCGAAAATTGACAGGTCCACCGCAACGGCGCTGTTCGTCGTCTTGCTCTACGTCATGGGGACCCTCCTCACGCCCGTGCTTATAGTCTCCACGGTGGGTCTAACCTACCTCGCCCTGCTGGGCTTCTTCTACCAGATACACGAGGTGCAGGGGATCTACTACCTCATCGTGTATATGGCGGCGCCGGTGATATTCGCCATAGGCGTCGATTACATGTTGCTGATGGCGAGCCGCTACGCCGAGGAGAGAGCCCTCGGCAGAGACAAGGAGGAGGCAGTCGCAGTTGTCAGACGCTACGCCAACAGGGCCATAGCGGCAAGCGCCGCCGTGGTCGCCACGTCGCTCGGCTCATTTGCCATCTCCCATCTCCCCTTTATGCAGTCCATAGGCATAGGCTACCTCATAACCACAGCCTTCGTGGCGCTTTCTGTCTTCTTCATATTCCCCGCGCTTCTTTACGTATTAGGCGACAAGATATTCTGGCCCAAGAAGACCGTCTCCACGCACTCGGGCCGGTCGAAGCTGATGGAGAAGGCGGTCTCCACGGCGCTTAGGAAACCCCTCTTGATAGCCATGGTGGCTACTGTGATCACGCTCCTTTCCATTCTCTTCCTAGTAAGCGCCCTCCGGATAACCGCAAATCCCGTTGTGGCCATGCCGGAGACTCAGTACAAAAAGGCGCTGGAGATAGCCACGACGTATTTCTCCAACGTCACGGCCCTCTCCACCACGTACATCGCTATGAAAAGCCCGCCACCCTCCGGGCTGTTGCAGGAGGTGGAGAAGCTTCCCAACTTCGTAAACTACACCATGGAGGAGCGAGGCGGCTGGTACGTGGTGTCCATTAAGCTGTCGGTAGAGGACACGTCGGATAAGCTCCTGGACATATACAGAAGGCTAGACGAGCTCCGGGGGATCTACGGCCCCTACCTGATCGGCGGTTCAGCCTCCTGGAAAAACGTGGTGTTTCACGAGATATACGTCAAGTTCTGGAACCTCCAAGTCTACATCATTGTGACCACCGTGTTCATCATACTCTCCGTACTGCTCAGAAGCTTCCTGATCCCCCTACGCCTAATAGCCACGGTCCTCATGTCTATTGCGTGGAGCCTGGCGTTGGAGGTGGCGCTCTTCCAAGAGCTCATGGGGCAGCCGACCTACTGGCTGGTTCCCATCATCCTCTTCTCCTTCCTAATGGCCGTGGGCACGGACTACGACATATTCATCATAACCCGCATTAGGGAGGAGATGGAGAAGGGGCTAGACGAGAGGGAAGCCATAAGGACGGCCATAGTGACAACGGGCCCCGTGATCACTGGCGCCGCCATAATACTCGCCGCCGCCTTCTCCACGTTGATGCTCTCCCAGACGCTCCTGCTGAGACAGGTGGGCTTCACCATAGCCCTCGCGGCGCTGATAGACGCCTTCATAGTGAGGCCCTTTATAGTGCCGGCGCTGATAGTCCTCGCCGGCAGATACAACTGGCTCTGGATCACAGGGTACAGCGTGCCGATCCGCCGCGCATCAACTTAATTACCGGGTTAAGCAGAGACGTGGAGCGTATATACGCAATACTCAGAAGGCTAGGCGAGGCCGACCTCGAGACAATAATTGCCGAGGGCCTGAAGGAGGGGATCCCCCCGCCAGTGGCGACGCGGCACCTCATGCGGCTGGTACAAAAGAAACACGTCGAGGTGGTATGCGACGTCGCAGTCAGATACAGGCCTACACCTCCCCGCGGACCTCCCGACGCAACGCCTAGAGACCCGTAATCAAGCCTCTGGTTCCCCGTCGTCCAGGAGATACACGCCGCGCCGCCCACAACGTGGCCACTACAGAGACGTAAGTCATGAGGAACCTGGCCCAGTTAAAAAACGTCCTCTCCGGATCATCGCCGAGCAGAGTCAGAACCCAGTCGGGCAACAGGTTGGCAAAGCGCAAAGATGGAAGCGGCATCGCCGCGTAAGCCAGTTGCAACGCAAACACCGCAACGAGACCACGCAAACCTCCCAACCTCCAGCCAGCCCAGAGAATCCCCAGCCACCCCCACCCTAAGAAAAACACCCTAGACACATACGGCAACGCCAAATTTGGGTAAACAAACGATAAACTCGCCAACACAGCCGCCAAGACAAGCGCCGTATGGAGATAAAACCTACACGACACGAAGAGACACACAGCCGAGACCACAGCCAAGGTATAGCTAACATCCGCCCGCACCAGCTGGACAAAACCCAAAGGCGGATAGGGAACCGTAAACAAAAAACCAAAAGCCACCAGAAAAATACTAATTGACCTTAACATAGTATCTAGCGGTGCCAATGGCATATCTCTCAAGAGCGCCAGCGAAATACGACGCACGATCGAAAACAGCATACGAGAAGAAGTCGTCATACGAGCCGCTGCTGGGCGGGATGGGATTAGCTAAGTAGCTATACTCATCCTGGATCTGAATTGAAAACCTCACTCGCATTCCGCCTGTCGTTAGTGGCGAAGTGTTGATACCAATTTCCCATGCGGCGCTTGTTATATACCCAGTCCCAGCTCTGTATCCGTCAGAAAGCCACCCCGTGGAATGACATGAATACTTATCCGACGAGGGTGCCACTAGCTGTATAAAAAGCCCCAGCCCCCAAGTCACGTAGCCTACGGGTCCGAGAATTGCGGGAGCCGATAAGCCAAACACCGCGTATAAGACTTGGAAGAAAGTTGCTGCATTGCTAATCGCGCTTAATACACCAGACGCCACCGAGGCGAAAAACTCCAAGATGGGGTTGCTACCCGCCCTATCTATAAATATAGTAATGGATCCTGGCGCGCCGAGTTTAGTGGAAGACCTGGACTCCACTGCTAGACACACCTTCTTCAGCCTAGTTGCAGAATCCATAGAAACGTATTCATAAGCCACCCTTGGCAAATACGGCAGGTATAAACCCGAGCCTGCCTGTGTCACTAAAGAGACATATGCCTGTGCCCTCAGATCTTTCCAGGGGCTAGATTCGTTATAGGGGTAATACGGCCGCGGCCATACGCTGTAAGAAAGGAGGTCGCGTGGCACCACATTTACTTGCATATTAACAAAGGTGTAGTATCTGTCGAGCGCCACCCAGTTGTAGGCGTTGTGCCTCCATATCTCTGGCCATCTTTGGCCGTAGGCGGCGAGGTTGATGAAGGAGACGTAGACTCTTTCTGGGTAGCTGGCGTATAGCGGCGGGTCGAATTCAAGTATTATGGGTATCGCCGTGGTGTTTGCGGCAAGGATAGGCACCACGGCGGATTCCGGCAGGATGCCGGATATGTCGCTGAAGTGGTACGTGCCGCATGTAGTCGTGACGTATTTCTGCCCGGTAGCCACCACTGCGGCTGTGGGGTCGGCGGGGGTGTATATTCTCACCGTCAAGGTGGGGCTGGAGCTACAGGTGTACACAGTCAGCCCCCTCAACCTTATGCCTATAGGGAGTTGCGCTCCGTGGGGAACCCTTATGGAGAACAGCAGACGTGCCACCCTAAACGAAGAGCCGTAGTCGGCGTTGAAGGCGTACCCAGGCTGGCCGACGGAGGAGTGCCAGTTGGCCACAAGGGCTGAATAGACTGAGCTGTCCCAAGGCGCCGGCCTTATGTAAACTGCCGCTATGGAGGCGTTAACCGGCAGATTCAACGGGTTGTAAATCTCGGCGTAGAACCAGAGGTAGTAATTGGAGTACAATGTAGCGCTGATCTTAACCATGTAAGCCCTGCCGAAGCGCGGCGCATTTACCGCCGCCCCGACGCAGGGTGACGAAGTGGGGGTGTGCGGAGGCCTCTCCGTAGGGGTTGAGTAGGGGCATAGATAGTATCTGAGGTTCGACGCAGAGCCGCCATAAAAGACCAAGTATATGTCGGAGACCCCGTAGCCCAGGTAGGCCCAAGCGGTGTGGCCGACCACGAAGTCGCCGTTGAAGCCCGTCACGTTGAAGTATCTGATAGGCGTGTACTGGGTTAAGGGGATGTTCCTAATCTTCGCCGGGGAGGCTGGGTTGAAGACGTAGCGGGCCCAGCTGTATACGGCGGTGCCGGTCTTGTGCTCAACGCTGTACAACGGCGCGGCGTCGCCTGACGCGCCGCTATCTTCGCTACTTGACGCGCCTTGTCCGCGTACATTCTTGGGTTTTCTTACCTCTAGCGGCTTTCCTCTGTAATATAGCCTCCCTCCTCTCTCTTCCACATCTAGGTACATGTAGTCTGCGTGGGCATCGGGCACTTCGGTGGAGTTCCTAGCGAGTAGAAGTCTCACCACCCCAAGCCCCTCCACCTCCACATCTACGACGCGGCCCTTAACGCCTCTGGGGACCGCAGGCGGCCTCTGACTAAACAGATGCCTTGGTATTGCGAGGTAGACGCCTTGGGGGATATACATCGACGTGTTTGCCGCCAACTCCTGCGCCACAACGTCCCTATTCGTCATGAGGTAGACAATCGGCGCTGGCTCCGTGGTGTTGTTTTTTACGAGGTACGGAAAGTACATCTTCGGATTAAACTCGACAAATACGTAGTCCTCAACATCCGAAGCCGCCGCCAAGACCGCCACCAACAGGACTATTAGGAGACCTTTATTAGTCACGGTGTGTGCATGACCTCAGTATTTTTTCGTTTCGACTTGTGTTGATGGAGCTAGCGGTTTTATGCGGGGTCGTCTATGTGGCTGTGGATGTGACTGGAAGAGACGGCGGGGTTAACCGCCGCCCGTCAAGGTCTTTTATGAGACCTGTGGAGCGAGGGCAAGGCTCGGTTGGCGCGTGACACGACGATCCTATACAGCTCCCGACATAGACTAACAACTGGCGGAATTACAAACATCTGCCTGGTGGATGAACCCCCGTTTTCTGGTAGACAAGCCGCCCAGCAGCAGACCACTGCCCGTCCTCCTCTCGGCTCTCTGCCAACCGTTCTTCTGCGCCGTGCATGTATTCCCCTAGTCCAAGTCACCACGGCTCGTCTGTTGCTTTTCAAAATGCGCGCACGCTGTAGGGAGCTCTGAGAAGCCAAGAGCCCCTTACATGAGAGCCCACAGGTAGTTTTCTCACTATGTCAATAATCTAAAAATTTTTCACTTTTAGCCGAACGTAAAAAAATAGTAAACGCAGAACATCACATGAAAAACCTAAAAAGGTTGCTTCCCTTGGTATTGGCGGTGGCTGGTTTGGCGTATGCCGTCTGTTGTAGCAACAGCGCCTCCGATTATGTTGTACGCGGATACGCCCATGCCTGTATTACATGTAATTGGGAGGGCTACGGGCTTGTGTACTTAGAAAAGTGGACGTATTTTCCGTGTGATGAGTTTTACGGATATGCGATTTTTGACATGAACGGCGTAGGTGCCCGCGGCGTAGCGCGAATGGGCCAGGCCGTGTATAAATACATACCACTTGCGCAAGGTTACGTATCGGCCGGCGTTACTTGGCAGACATGTACATCCACTAGACCTAGTACAACAGTCTTCTGCAGTGGGCTATGCGGACGTTAGTTACGTATATACTAGCCTTCATCGCTTTTATCGCCGTTGTATACGTGGCCATAGTTGTGACTGCCGTAGCGCCAAGTCCCCCTAGCAAACCCAGCAACGCAATTCGCATAGTAGTAGCGCCTGCCAACGATGCCTATGAGATCTTCCGCAACGGGTCAAATTTCTACTTCCGGCTTTACCTAGGGGAGTGGTGCGACCTGTGGGGTAGAGATGTCTCGTTTATCGACAACGGCACTCACGTTACGCTAATGTTAAAAGACGGGAGGGCGCGGTGCCGTTCAGGTTCGTACATAGGCAGGGAGGAGGGCGGCTGGATCTACTTCGACGTGTACAACATCACCAGGCAAGACACCATCCGCGGCGTGGAGCCTTTCTACGTGCCGCCCGGCGTAAACGCCGTTGTGATGTCTAGAGACTATGAGTTGCCCCACCTTGAGCTGTTGAACAAAACAGCCTTCTTCATAGTTGTGGAAGATGGTGTGATGAAGTACAACGCTGTGATGAACAAGAAGGAGATTTCTGTCGACAGGGAGACCGCCATGAGAATGCTTAACGAGGCGTCTAGGCTTGAGCCTTGGCTACGTAGCCAAGGCATAATCCCAGCGCCTTATAAATGGCGCTATGAAAACGGCAGGCTGATTATTGAGCCCGACGTGGAGTTGAAGTTTTCGAGACCTGTGGCTACGCGTACAATAGCGGTAGGCGATGCCGTTTACCACCTCTACTTTGAAGGCGATGTGATGCTACTGCCGGCCATGGACATGTACAGATCAGCGGCGTACGTGCCTGATAAAAACGGCGGCTACAGACTTTCAAGCTTGGTTATGGCTCACGAATCCCTCAGCTACCTGCCTTATCCACTGCCGGAGATGTTCAAGATACATCCAGCGTCGACAGGCAGGGGAGAGATCACCATAATTCTAAGATAGTCTTTTTTCCTACAGAAGCCTTGCCGCCGCGGCCCTACGCCTAGACGTGTTGACGGCCTGCGCCAGTTGGTCGCATATGTTGCCGTGTTGGGCTTGTTCTCGTCGTGACGTATGCAAGACAATTGCGGCCGTTGAGGATAAAGTTTAATTAGTCGCGGCAATGGGCCTCTGATGCGCCTCGGTTCCGGCACGTTGCGTCTTGAGGCGTCGTGTGTCAGGTTATGAATTTCTTGGTGAGTTTCTGGGGCCTCCTGGTGCGGCGGGTGGACTTCTGGGACACGTGGCGCGAGGTGTTGCGCAGACATGGAGACTCCGGCGTGGTGGATGCCGTGGCTTGGGTCGTGGATGGGGTGAACAACGCTGGCTACGAAATACCGCTACGGGCCATCGCCGGGGTCATAGCCTCAAAGACCGGCGGCGATCCCGCCCTCCTCGCCAGGGAGTTCATAGAGGAGGTAAAAATCAGGCTGGCGCCTATGACCTGCGCCGTGGAGTTCCTCAGATGGGCTAAGGAGGTCGGCAAGGTGGCTGTTGTCTCAAACACGCCCTGTAGATGCTTCCCAGAGCTCTTCCTAGAGGCCAGCGGCATTGCCGTCGACGCGCTTGTGACCTCCGACGTTTTACTGAGGCGGAAGCCCCTCAAGCCGGTGTTTACCCACGCCTTGAGGAGAGTAGGGGCGAGGCCCCACGAGGCGGTGTATATAGGAGACGGCGATGAGGACCTAGGCGCCATGGGCGCCGGGTTGCTCACCATCATGGTGGGGAGGGAGGGCGGCCACCTGAGCTTCCCCACCCTCTGCGACGCTTGGAGTTGGGTTAGGGCCAACCTCGCGAAAGACTAAAATATTTAGATCCAGAACCTTCCGTGATTACCTGTCCGCGTTGCGGGATGCCGGAGTGGGAGGCCCTGCCCGCGCCTTACACCTACCGCCACAAGGGTCCTGAGAACACCATCATGATAGCCCGTTGCAGAAACTGCGGCCTTGTGTTCTACATCTTCAGGACCTCGCTGGAGACTTTCACCTTGGAGATAGAGAAGGCTGAGCGGAAACATGGAGCCATACCACACATCGACCTCGACAAGTAGCCTCTGCCAGCACTGCGGCAGAAGGCCGGCGCAGTACCTCCGCGCGGTAAGCGGCGAGAGGCTCTGCCTCCGTTGTCTCTTCAACTCGCTGGAGAGGAAGGTCCTCAAGACTATACGCGACGAGAGGCTCATAGCGCCAGGCGACTACGTGGCCATCGCGGTGTCCGGCGGCAAAGACAGCCTCGTCCTCCTCCACATGCTAGGCAAATTCAGGGAGAGAGGTCTGCTGAGAGACGTGAAGATGGAGGCCTTCACAATCAACGAGGGCCACCCATACAGCTGCTTCTACCGCATGGCGCGGAGAGACTACGTAAAGGAGCTGGCCGCCAAGTTCGGCATAGAATACAACGTGTACCACTTCAGGGACATCTTCGGCGTCACTGCCATGGAGCTCTCCGAAAGGCTCGCCAGGGCCGGCTACGAGGTCCACATGTGCACCATAGACGGCGTGTTGAGGCGGCGCGCCATGAACCTCATCGGCAGGAGGAGAGGCTGGACGAAGATCGCCACGGCGCACAACCTAGACGACGAGGCCCAGACGGTCCTCCTAAACGTCCTCATGGGCAATCTCTCACGCTTCCGGTGGTATGGCACGTACGAAGACGCTGAGGAGAAGGACCTGATACCCCGCATCAAGCCGCTGAAGTACATAAGAGAGGAGGAAATCGCGTTGTATGCCCACTACCACGGGTTGCCCCTTATGGAGCTTGAATGTCCCTACGTTGTGACGAACCCCCGCTACAACTTGAAGTTTATGCTAGCCGAGCTGGAGCGGGAGATGCCCTCAGTGAAGTACAACCTGGTCTCCTTCGGCGAGAAGCTTACGCGAGTTTTAAGAGAAGCCGCGCCGGAGGTCCAGCCGAAGAGGTGCAAATACTGCGGCGCCTCCTCGGCCAGGGAGATATGCCGCGTCTGCGAGCTCTTCGAGAAGGCGAGCCTCCTAGACATTTACCTACAGAATACGGAACAAGCCGCAAATTTGTAAATACAGACGAATAACACGCATGCACATGGTGCTCTTCACGCTTCTTGTAGTTGCTGGCGTCCTGTTGACGTGACTCGTGGGGCCCGCCGACGGGAAGCAACACAGCTCAGCAGTCCATTGCCGACATGTGGAGAAGACCTGTCATCGACATCACAGGGTCCCGCCCGGCGCCGAGTTGGGAGCCCCATCCTCTGTGTAGCGATCCGCTGATGCCTCTGGCCCTCAGGATTGGGATTAGGTGCACTCCTCCCCCGCCCGTAATGTTCGGTGGTTGAAAAACTAGGTTTCGACGCTGAGGCAGACGCCCTCCTCGATTATCTTCGCCTGTGTGCCCAGCTCCCTGAGGAAGGCGTCTAGGTATCTCCGCGCTAGCGGGTAGGCTAGGTTGCACAGCCGCGCCGTAAGCCTCCCCTCCTTCACAGACGTGTTTTCCACTACGGCGAGCCCCCTGAGCTGTGTAATATACAGCGCCTCCTCCAGAGTCACCACGTTTACAGCGGCCGCGAGCTCCTTCACGGTCTTTGCATCTCTCTTTGCCATCTCCTCCGCCAGCTTCGCGGGGTCCTGCAGGAAAGATACGAACTCTTTCTCAAGCGAAATGACGGGCTTCCCATTTATGACGTGGGTGACCCACCTAGGCACGAAAATCGGCGCAACCGAAACCCTGTACCTAACCCTCTTCACGAAAGCGAACATGCGAAGTTGCTTCAATATGTCCTCAAGCTGGTCCTCAGACGACAATGAAAGATCTACTATAAAGTGGAGGTTCTGGCGAGCGCCGTCGATTGCTATGTTTACTATATTCACCTCGTGCTCGGCGAAGATGTTCGAAAGCGTAGCCAGAATTCCCGGCTGGTCGAAGTTAAGTTCCACCAAGAACTCGCCCAGCTTGGCCCCGGTGCCGTTGGCTATGAGGAAAACCTCCCTGTTAAGCATTGTGGGGGAACCCACAGTATATTAAAATCTTTCTCCTGAAAGCTACACTATTTAAAAACACCCCTGAGTTCAGCTCCGTGGCACATAAGCTACCCACCAGGTGGGACATAAGGTGGGAGGAGGAGCTCATCCAGACGTGGGAGAGGGAGGACAGGTTCAAGACTAGGATAAGCGGAGACAAACCTGTCTTCGTCATCGACACGCCGCCTCCCTACCTCTCCAGCAACAGGCCGCACATAGGCCAGACCGCCTCCTACGCGCACTTCGACATGATCGCCAGGTTCCTCAGGATGAGGGGTTACGACGTTGTGTTCCCCTTCTACCTAGACAGAAACGGTCTCCCCATAGAGGTCCAGATAGAGAAGAAGTACAACATCGTGGCGCATGAGGTGCCGAGGGAGGAGTTCCTAAGGCTCTGCAAGGAGCAGTTGGACAGCTACGAGGGGGAGTTCGTCTCGTCGTTGAGGAGGTGGGGCCTCTCCTTCGACTACTGGCCCCAGGGGACAGACAGCCCAGAATACAGGAAAATGACGCAGAGAACCTTCGTGGAGCTGTGGCGCAGGGGGCTCATCTACGAGGCGGAGAGGCCGACGCCGTGGTGCCCCCGTTGCCGCACCGCGCTGGCGGAGCCCGAGATCGAATACAAGGAGGAGGAGACCTACCTAAACCACATAAAGTTCAAGGTCCAGGAGACGGGGGAGGACATAATCATAGCCACCACAAGGCCTGAGCTCCTCCCCGCCACCGTCGCCGTTATATACAACCCCGACGACGCCCGCTACCAGAGGCTTAATGGCCTACACGCGGTGGTGCCGCCAGAGGGCCAGGCGGTCCCCATCCTGCCACATAGGGCGGCCAACCCCGAGTTCGGCACAGGCCTAGTGATGATCTCCACCTTCGGCGACACGCGGGACCTCATGATCGTAAACGAGCTCAAGCTACCTATCAAGATCATCGTAGACGAGGGCGGCCGGATAAAGACGGGCAGATACGCCGGGCTCACCATCAGGGAGGCCCGCGCCAAGATAATAGAGGATCTGAAAGCCGCCGGCCTGCTGGTCAAGCAGGAGCGGCTGGCGCATAACGTGCCGGTGTGCTGGCGTTGTAAGACGCCGCTTGAGATCATCGTCACCAGGGAGCTCTTCGTAAAGCAGGTGGAGTTCAAGCAGAAGCTGATAGAGCTGGCACACGAGATGGAGTTCTACCCGCCCGAATACCGGCAAGTCCTCATCGACTGGATAAAATCGCTGGAGCTGGACTGGCCCGTGTCGCGGCGCCGCTATTACGCCACAGAGGTGCCCATCTGGTGGTGCGTGAAGCCAAACGGCGAGCGGATACCGCTGGTACCCAACGGAGGCGAGTACTACCAGCCCTGGCGCGGCGAGCCCCCTCCAGAGGTCAAAGAGGCGTGTAAAGACGGCAGGCTGGAGGGAGACCCCAGGGTATTAGATACCTGGTTCGACTCCTCTATCTCCTGGATGTACGCCTCAGGCATTACGAAGGAGTTCAACGTCTTCCCAAAGGTCTACCCGCATTCCATAATGAGACCCCAGGGCTACGACATCATCCGAACTTGGCTCTACTACTCGCTCCTCAGGGCGTATCTCCTGTTTGGAAACGTGCCGTTTCGCCACGTGAGGATCAACGGGATGGGTCTCGACGAGAAGGGAGAGGCTATGCACAAGAGCAAGGGCAACGTCATTGACCTTTTGGCGCCTGTGGAGAAATACGGCGCGGATCCGGTCCGCTTCTGGGCGGCGGCCGCCGGGCGGCTGGGCACCGACTACCGCTACAACGAAAACATGATAAGGGAGGGGAAGGAGTTTGTCACAAAGGTGTGGAACGTGTCGCGTTTCGTCCTATCCTTCCCCGAGCCCCAGGCGGCGCCCCGACTCATGCCGGTGGACAAGGCGATGCTTGCCAGGCTTTACAACGTGGCGAGAAGGGTCATAGAGGCGTACGGCCGCTTTGACGTCTATGAGCCGGCCCACGCCCTTTACAACTTCATCTGGCACGACTTCGCGGACCACTACATCGAGCTAGTCAAGTCCCGCGCCTACAACAGAGAGGGCGTCTTCACCAAGGAGGAGCAGGAGGCGGCCATATGGACTCTCTACACGGTGCTCAGGTACAGCCTAATGCTCCTAGCGCCCATCATGCCCTTCCTCACCGACAAGATATGGCGCGAGGCCTTCGGCAGATCCATCCACGACGAGACCATAGAGGACCCACCGGAACAGTGGAAGGAAGGCGACGAGAACCTCTTCGAGCTGGTGAAGAAGATAGACAGCGCGGTGTGGCGCTACAAAAACAGAAAAGGCATGAGCCTAGCCGACAAGCTAGACGCGGTGCTCTACGTCCCTGAAGCCGCTATGCCAGCCGCCCGCGACCTCAAGCACATGCACAAGGTTGCCGACGTCAGACCTGGACGCGGCGCCGAGCAGATAGACGACGAAGGACTGGTCTGGCTTGGCTGACGCCAGCCGAAGCCGCCGGAAAGCCGCACCCCAACGCCCCGAGGAGGTGGGGCAGGTGGCGGCGACGCCAGGCCGTTTATCTGTGGCTGGGTCGCAGCCCCCGCCTTACTGCCCATAAGCGGAGAGAGGGCCCTTTCTCGCGCAGGGCCGCGCGGGGTTACACAATTCCCATTTCTCTTCTTGGGATCTCCTTGTGGAGGGGGGCGCCTTCTTTATTTAGTACTGTCTGTAGAATCCTCACGGCGTTGCGTCTGGAGAGCATCTTGTTGTTGTTGCCGCAGTAGGGCGAGTAGACACATTTGGGGCACCCATCCACGCAGTCGCACCCCTTCACGATCTTAAGCGCGACCTCGGCCACCCGGCGGAAGTTGTTGATGAGTAGCCTCGTGGTGCCGTTGCCCCCGATGTGGGAGTCGTAGATGACTATAACGCCGTCGGGATAGCTTATGCCGCCTAGGTCCGTCTTGGAGGCGCCTAGGGCTATCTCCGCGGCCGATATGAGGACGTGCTCCGTGGCGTGGTAGCCCTTGGCCCGGGCCTCCCAGTCCAGCGCCTCGTTTGTGCTGAAGCGGACGTGGGGCATGTAAAAAACGGCGCCCTTGGTCTCGAACTCGTAGGATATGGGCTCTATCGTGTATTCCCCGAGGGTCTCCTCCGTGGTGAAGCGCTTGAGGGCGTAGCCGTAGACCGTGATCTTAATCTTCAGCCTGCCGAACTGGTAGGGCACCCCCTCCACGGCCCCCTCGTCGTATATCTCCACCACCTCCGGCTCCATATCTTCCAGCGCCTGCGTGACCAGGTCCTCGGCGTCTGTCGGCTCCACCACAGCCACGCGCCTGCTGAGGTCGAGGGACTTGGATAGGTAGGTCCTCCCCCCGTGCATATATATGGCCTCCGGGTGGAGCTCGTAGAGTGCGAGCGGGAGCTCCCTCTCGCCTATGACTCCGCCGTCCGCCGTCTTTATCTTCACCACGTGGGGCGATCCCCTGAGGCTCAGCGCCGAGAGAAGCTCGCGGCCCTCAGGGGTGATACGCAGAAACCTGCCTAACATCCTGAGGCGCCCCTCTGCTAGGAGTCTCTCCGCTAGGGTCTTCTCAAATGGGGTAAGCTCCTCAAGTCTCAGCGGCATGTCAGCAGAGGCCGCGAGTATGTGGAGGGCCGCGACGTCTTCGTTCTCCTTCTCGAAGCCCAGCGGCTCAGGCGAGCGGGAGAAGAACTCGTGGGGGTAGTTCCTGTAGTACTGGGAGATGGGGTCGTTCCCCAGTATCTGTACTACATAGCCTGTCTGACCCCGTCGCCCTACCCTGCCCACCCGTTGCAGATACCTGTTATAGGAGGGTGGTATAGACGCAAGCACCGCGGTGTCTACGTCGCCTATGTCTATGCCAAGCTCCAATGTCGGCGTTGAGATCACCACGTCTATCTCACCCCTCTTAAACGCATCCTCAACAGCCTTCCTCTCCTCCGGGTCTATGCCAGCTCTATGCACGGCAACTCTCTCGCCGTGGCCCGCCATCTTCAGCGCTCTGTATATTATTTCGCTGTATTTGTGGCTGTCTGTAAATACAAGGCATTTGAGACCTTGCTCTATGCAGAGCGCCGAGAGACGCGCCGCCTCAGCCCACTTGGATCTGAACCTGGG
>Ga0209821_100061_pt1 | contig 20096 bp, 25 predicted proteins | sample SSWtaG_3_FD_184118 | JGI IMG/M metagenome (GOLD analysis project Ga0209821, IMG submission 184118) | Hot spring microbial communities from Sandy's Spring West, USA to study Microbial Dark Matter (Phase II) - SSWTFFsm_matched (SPAdes)... | ecosystem: Environmental > Aquatic > Thermal springs > Hot... | reverse complement strand
ACTCTCCAGGCATATTACCGCCGGGTGTGGAGGCTTGCTGAGGAGGCGGGGCTTAAGGTGGCGGGTAGCCTAGAGGCAGAGGCCGATGTTTATCTCGTTGCAAACGCCCCGCGTAGGTTGATAAACGAGGTGATGGACAAGGCGAGGGTCTTCCTACACGCCACAATTAACGAGCATTGGGGCATCGCCGTAGCTGAGGCGATGGCGCGGGGCCTGCCCGTGGTTGTCCACAAGTCTGGCGGCGCGTGGACTGATCTAGCCGAGGAGGGTAGGTACGGCCTCGGCTACGAGACTGCAGAGGAGGCGGTGGAGGCTTTGGCGAAGCTCCTTACACAAGACGCGAAGTTTAACACGGCGGCGAAAGCCTGGGAACTGACGTATCCAAAGTTCCGGGAGAGACTTGCCGAGGTGCTTGGCTTATGATTCTCGCCACGTATCTACCGATTTTCAGAGCTCACGAACTCCGCATCTTTCAGAAAAACGTAGAAACGATACGCCCGGATCAGGTAGTGGTTTGTGTAGATTACTTCTTTGATGAAGGCCAAAGCGACATGTTGCGACCTTATCTTCTACCTGGGGCGTCTCTTATCGTTGGCAACTGGCGGAACCGCACTACCTGTCTGTTGAGACTTGTCAAGATGGTTGCCGAGGAGGGAGATGGTGTGGTGGTGGACTCAGATGTAATTATTTCTAAAAAGCTTGTGGAGATAGATAGGCGGCTTGATTTGCCGATTTATACGTTGCGGATGGCGTCTGGCGGCATAAAAGAGTAGTGAGGGTGGAAAGGAGAGACGGCGTGGATGTGTACTTCTGGAAGCTCAAAGCGATGTGGAGTAGGTATATGCAGGCGTTTGTAGGTCCTAAGCTCGCCATCCGGATTAAGAGGAGGATTCCTCTCGAAGTCAAGCCAGTACTAGATGTAATTGAGTCCATGGATCCCCTCCTGGCCTCGTTAGTAGCCGACGAGACGACGCTTGGCGTAGTGTACGATAGGGCGGGTATCGAGGAGGTGCCGTTTGTGGTCGCATGCGTCCACAATCCACACGGTAGCTACCCCAAGGCGCCAGAAGATCGGGCTTTACGGCGGAAGCTCTACGCCAAAGCCCTCTTTACGCTCTTCAGAAAGCTAGGATACTGGCCACCGGCGTTGCGCTACCTTGTCACTATCTGGCTCTGACGCTCCGCGGCACTTAAAGCCTGTTTTAAAGAATGATTTGTATGTCTACTCGACTTGGAGCTTTCCGGCGCATCCTGCGCCAACGTCAGCGACATCTCGACAACGCAGGAGACTTCTACCAAGAGAGATAACCCCCGCAAACTTAATGCCTCCTACGAGACGTGGCTCTCGGCTGGGTATATCTGAGTCTTAACTACCGCGGCCGGCGGGGATCGTCGCGGAACGGCATCTTGGCGTGCTAAAGTGGCATTTGAGCAAAGAGGTTTTCCCTCAACGACATGAGGAGGGAGTTTGCCGTTGGTTGGGCCATCGCGTAACTCTATAAGCTCAGCGTCTCCTAGTCGCCTCTAAGCCCCCTTATAAATCTGGAGAGGGCTTCTCTTGTGGGTTGTGAAAATGCTACCATGAGTCCTAGCGTTGTGGCGGCGAGGGCCGCGGCGTTGGGGAGGTATGTAAGTATGGTCTCCGCGGCTCCGCCTTTTACGTAGGGGAGGAGTGGGATGGGCGTGACGTAGATCAGGGCCAGGGCCGCGGCAGCGGGCAGGTAAAGTTTTGTCAACAGCGGTAGATAGCCCCGCCCGAGGAGCTTCAGCCGGTAGGCGGCTGATATGGAACCTGAAATAGCATATGCGACCACCATGCCCGGCGCGCCGTGGGTCTTGGCGAGGAGATAGATAAGCGCCAGAGTCAGCGGCGCCGCCGCGATGTCAAACATAAGCGCTTTCGCCGGTCGGTCCCTATGTGTAAAGACCGTCTTTTCCTCCACCCCCTTCAGCGTGGTGTCTACATGAAGCCAGATGCCAGAGGCGAGGAGCGCAACGCCGTTTAGCCACGCTGCTTCCGTCAACTGGGCGTTTCCCAGCTCTGACGGCCGCAGAACTGCTATGTACCACTCTGGGCTTTTAGCCATCACGGTAGCCGCGACTAGGTATAGGTAGAGTAGGACGGCTCCGTCTAGGAGGGCGCGTCGGAGCTTGTCTGTTTCTGTGAGGAGGGAGCCGTACATCAGAGGCAGTATAGACAGGGCTGGGTAGACCGACTTGGCGATTTGGAACAGGATGTAGTTGTAGGAGAGGAGGCTGTCTCCGCCGGCTGCGAACACCGCATATGTGGCTAAGCCGCCTGTGAGCGTGGAGAGCAGATACAGCGTCTGGTAGGGGGTTCCGCGGATGAGCTCCCTCAGCGTTGCGGGGGAGATCTTCGGCTTGGTTAGTTTTGCAAGTGCCGTGGGTAGAGACATTACGACGTTGATCAGCAACACCGTTGCTACGGTGGGGTTGAGTCTGACGAGGAACGCGCCTGCGAGTTTTGCGGTTTGGCTTACGTAGCCTAACAGAGCCAGCGTCTTCTGCCGGTGTACAGATAAGTAGGCGCCCGCCGGCCACGCCGAGAGGATGAGGAGCGCCAAGCCCAGCGCGAGGGTTGCGGCGTCGAGTTTGCCATATGCGGCGATGTAAACAGCGAGAGAGACCCACGCGAGCAAGGCGGCTAAGACGCCGGCGCCGGCTAGCTCGGAGAAGCGCCCCGGCTCTTTTGCCAGCAGGCGTGGGTACCAGGTGGTGACGTAGCCGGGGATTGCCAGGGCGATGGCGTATCCCGCGTTGAAGACTGTTAAGACGGCGAGCTCTTCGGTGGGCAGTCGCCTTGTCACTATCAGCGTGAAGATTATGGATACTACGAGCGCGTATATGCCGCCTAGCACCGCAAGTAGCCTGGGCCCTAGCTTAGCCACGCAACGACGACTCTACTTGTATTTAACAGGGCACGCCGTAGGGTTTACGCCGGCAGAGCTCTACACAACTACAAGCACGTTAGCCTCTCTGAGCAACTCTCTGAAGTTCTCAGGTTCTAGACCTGCCAGACGCGTCGCTCTGCAGATGTCCCCGGTCTCTATGTAGTATTTCAGGGCTTTTCTAAGCCGAGGAGGAAGGCTCTCGATAAAGCTCCAATCAGCAAACCTCCTCCTCAACTCTCTTGGATCTTCCTCCACACAGCGACCCCCATACTGTTATTTAAGCTCTCCCGCGGCGTCACGCGTCATGCCCCTAGAGCTCCTGACGGCGAGGGCTAGACGTTACACGTGGAGGCTCCCCAGTCGTTTACAGTCTCTGTCTCATTAAGTGGTCTACGTAGGTCAAGTTGTAGGTTTTTAGGGTGTGGCCTAGGTATTTATACACTCTTTTTGTAAAGCTTTTGGCTACTATTACCAGAGTTGTCTAGGTCCAGCCGAGCCACTTTAGCCACGAGGTCTTCGGCTATTTCTTCGGGGTCTACCTCGTCGCTCCACTTAACTTCCACAGCAACTGCTACGTCGCGGCCAAGCCCCAGTAGGTCTATCTCCACAGGGCCTGACTTGCTTGTTCACCACTGGGGGCCGAGCCGCGTGGCGCGGGGCAATCTGCCCGCTTTTATCTCCTCTACGATGATTTCTCTAGCCACGTCTTCAAACACAGAGCCGAGGTGTTGGGGGTATTCTCTCTTCACGTCGTCTGCCGTGTAGAGACCCTCCTCAATGGCCGACTTATTGGGGTTTATGAAGCGGAACTGAGGAAGTGGTCTGCCATGCGGTATCTGTAGCGGCCTTTGCCCAGCACAGGCTTTACCTTCTCTATGAGGTCTGCTTGGGCGAGGTTTCGGAGGTATGGCGTGATGTCGGTAGCCCTCAGCCGGGCGTAGTCTTTTATCTCGCCGAGGGTGTTGTGGCCTGTGGCTATGGCCTCTAGTATGAGCTTATACGTCGAGACGTCTTCAAATTCGTATCGTAGGAGGAAGTCGCCCTCGTCAAGTATAAACGTTTTTTCTCTTAGCTCCCTATCGAGGAACTGCCAGAAGGGCTCCCTTATCTTCAACATGTAGTGCGGCATGCCGCCAGCGAAGCCGTGGATCTCGACGAGCTCCTCTATAGACCTCTTTGGGAAGAAGTGGCAGTAGTCGAGAAACGGGACTTTACTTGCATGGCTAAGATCTTGCGGCCGTGGGGCCTTCTGTAGCTTAAAACCCTGGAGGTCATTATAGAGACGGAGGAACCGACTAGTATAAGCTTCGTGTCGGTGCCGCTGAGCACCTGGTCCACCAAGGCCTGGAAGGTAGAGAACACTGTCTTATCCTCCTATTAGGTTGGGGAACTTGTCTATTACCACGACATCCACTCTCTGGGCCAAGAAGGCGAAGAGAGCCTCCCAGTCCTCCTCCACGTAACGCACATAAGGGTCCAACGTGACCACGGCCCTCTTAAATCGGGACAAATTGCCCCTCTCCGCGGCAAGATAATAAAGTCTCTTCATGTCTTCAGTAGCCTTCGACACAAGCGCCGTCTTGCCTATGCGTCCCCTGCCGTATAACCGAAGCCACGTCGTTTAAGCTCCCGCCGAAGCAACGCCAGCTCCCTCGACCTGCCCAGAAATATAACCACAACTATAATAGCCTGCATTATAAAAATCTCAACGGAGCACGCCGCCGACAGTCTCTATAGGCGTTAAGATGTGGAACCAGAGCCCGCCGCTTAGGTCCAGCACGCCGCTTCTCCACCTGTCACACATGGCGCCGTGGTTGCGCCCGTCTCCGTTCCGCTGGGCGGTGCCCACCCGTCACTTGGCCGAAGATTTTTATATCGACAGGGCGACAACTTGCCTACAACTCTCGGGTCGATGCTTGTCGCCACAGCCGGCAAGTTGCAGAGACGGTCAACTTCTTTGAGCCTTGAAGACAGCGCCTGGAGGGGACCCACGCGGTGGATGTCAGTTCCTCTGGGCTCTCTGAACTCCTGCGCCGACTATTCCAATCCACATATGCACCTACCTCCCTGGTCGAAGAGAAAAATCTCGACACTACCAACCCGCTTCCTGCGACTCGACCCCGCCGTCGTTATATAAGTTTCCTCCTGTGGGCGACGAGCACCGCTATCACAGTCTTGCTGTCTTTAATCTCCCCAGCGTCTATCATCTCCAGCGCCCGGGCCGGGGGGAGCTTGACAATCTCCATATCCTCCTCGCCGGGGTCCCGCCCCTGGATGCCGACGTGTTCCAGCGCGTCTGTGTAGTAGATCTTTATCAGCTCGTTGGAGACGCCGGGGGTGGGGTAGAATTCAATCAGCGGCTCCAGCCTCAGCGGTTTGTAGCCGGTCTCCTCCACCATCTCCCTCACGGCGGCCTCCGCGGGGTCCTCCCCGGGTTCCAGGGTGCCTGCCGGTATCTCAAGGGTCCACGCCCCTATGGCCCCCCTGAACTGCCGCACCAGCAGGACCTCGCCGTCTGCCAGGGCCAAGACCGCCACTGCGCCTGGGTGCACCAGGTACTCGCCCCACACAATCCTCCCGCCCACCTCCCTAGCCCTCTTGACTAGGGTGAACTTCCTCCCCCTGTAGATAACCTCCTCCACGGGATGTGAGACGTGGGTGTTTAAAAGGTCAGCGACCAGAAACCGTCCGCACCCATCGGCGCCCTGGGTATCATCACGAGAATAGAACGATTTTCCACGCCGAAACAAAAACCGCCAATAAAACCATAAGCAACGCCAAGCCCCGAACCATAGGCGTAACCTCTTCTCCACTATTAAACCTTGTCCACACGTATGGCAAAATATCACGATATATCAAGTCGCCGCGCGTAACGGGTGCCCGTAGCGGATAAAGTTTTTAAAGACTGGGCAACAAAACAGCAGGGCCGGTAGTCTAGCGGAAGGATGCCCAGCCGCGTGGGCCCTGGGCCCGCGGCGCATAGGCCTCGCGCGCGGGAGATCCCGGGTTCGAATCCCGGCCGGTCCACCAGCCTGGACGTATCTCTTGGTAATCTTTATTAATGCCGTTTTTGCGGGGGTGCCATGGCTGAGGTATCTCTCGTCCCGTCGATTGGGCCTTTTGGGGTTGTGGCTGGCATCGTCTTGACCATCTTGGCTGGTCTTTTGATTGAGCAACTGGTGCACTATATGTCGTGGAGGTTTCAGCGGGCGGCTGTGGGCGTCGCCGCGATATTTGCGCCCATCATTACGTCGAGTCCTGAGCTCGCCATATTTACGGTGGCGCTTCTGCGGGGACAGGCGGAGATCGCTTGGGGCTCCATAGTGGCTCAGCCCTTCATGGCGGCTACCGTGATATACCCTGTGGTTATAGCCGTCAGCTTGGGAGCTTGGGCGTTGGGGTGGCGGAGGTATAGGTTGCCTCATGTACATCGAATAGTGGCTGTCCCCCTGTTGGTCTTCACCATACCGCTTCTGCCTATTCTCTTCCTGCACCCCGAGCGCTATGGTATCTACGGCCAGCTATATGGCGTGTTGTTGCTTGTGCTTTATTTTGTATACGCCAAGTTTATGCTTCGTGAGGAGGAGGTGAAAAAGGCCGGTTCTTCGTTGTGGTTGAGGAATCCTGTGCTCCAGACAGTGGCGGCGGTGGTGACTATGGCGTTCGGCGCCGAGTGGATGGTGGGCGGCATCAAGGAGCTGGGGGCGTTGCTGGGTCTCGACAAGCTTGCTCTCTCGGTTATATTGGTGCCGGTGGCCACCGTGATACCTGAGTCTATCGTGGGTCTCATATTTATCGCTAAGGGGAGGGACGACGAGGGCGTCGGCGTTATCGTGGGCGAGAAGGCGCTTTATAGCACCTTCTACCCCGGTCTAGCAATGGCCCTCGGCGTCTACAGCCTAGAGCCGGCTGCGGCGACTGCCTTAACTATAGCGATTATCGTATCTATGTTCGAGGTCGTGGCCATCTGGTTCGGCTACTTCGGCCTCACAGCCCCCATAGGGCTGGGTGGCTACGTGTATTACGTCGCCTGCTACACGCTCCACATGGCTTGTCCGCAACTCGGCGGCTTCGCCTAGGCGTCAGACGCCGCCTGGCGTTAAACGTCTCTAGAGACGGCCCTAGCCGAAACCTTAGGTGTCTCGGGGTGTTCTTCAAAATATATAAATGTGGCTTTTTAGAGAGCCTATGCATCGGGATAAGGCTATCGGCGTTGGTCTTGTGGGTGTGGGTGTGATCGGGATTTTGCTCTACGGCTGGCTTGTGTTTTTCTCGCCGTGGCAGGTCCTCATACTTCAGCTGACGGCGTTTGTGGCGGTGGCAGCCGTCTTGGGCATACTGGCCTGGGTGGGCTACGCGCTGGCCACTACGCCGCCGCCGAAGCCCATAGAGGAGATAGAGAAGGAGGTGCAGAAAGCCCTGGAGGAAATCGAAAAACAGCTGAAGGAGGAGGGGCAAACTACCTCGTAGGTTTTGAAAAGTTTTTCAGGTACCTCTTCCTCACCTCGTGGATGACCTGGGGGATGTCTATCCCCACGGGGCACACCTCTTTGCAGTTGCCTGCGTGGACGCACTTCAGCGCGTGGGGCCCCGCCGCCTCTATGCCTCTCGTCACGGCGGTCCACATGACGCCCATGGGGCCTGTATAGGGCGGCTTGCCGAATCCCCTCCCCAAGGCCCAGTAGACCGGGCAGTGTAGGTGGCAACGGCCGCATCGAATACAGAGAAGCGCCTCCCACAACGCTGGGTCCTTCGCCGCGGCTCTCCTCCCGTTGTCCACAAGCACCACGTGGTATTCCTTAGGCCCCTGCGCGGGGGACACCCTGTGTTTCTCTATGTCTGAGGTGGAGCTGGGGCCTCCCGTGACGTTGATGTAGGTCGGGGGGTACAGCCCGGCGTATGCCGCCTGGACGTTGGCCACATAAAGTGCATGGATTAGCGTGGGCACTATCTTCTCCACGCCGTCGTATACGACGTGGACGGGGGGAAGCGCCGTGACCATCCTGATGTTGCCCTCGTTTTCCACGAGGATAACAGCGCCTGTGTCTGCGGCTAGCGCGTTGGCTCCCGTGATGCCCACGTCGGCCTTCAGCAGTTTATCCCTGAGGAACTCCCTAACCCTCTGTGCGATGGCGACGGGGTCCGGGGGGACCGCCATGCCGAGCCTCCTACGCAACACCTCCGCCGCGGCCTCCTTAGTCATGTGGAGGGCAGGCGCCACTATGTGGCTGGGCTCGTCGTCTGCTATCTGGATGAGGAACTCGCCGAGGTCCGTCTCCCAGACTTCGTTGCCCTCCTTCTCCAGCCTCTTTCTCAGCCCAGTCTCAATAGCCACGTTGTTCTTCCCCAGCACCACCACCTTCCCCCTGCCCACGATCTTCGCCGTGATCTCCACGGCGTCCTCCCCCCTCTCGGCCAGGTAAAAACGACCCCCAATCCTCTCCGCAGATTTTCTGAACTCCTCTATGTAGTAGTCCAAGTTCCTAATCACCTCCTCCTTCGCCTTTCTCACCTCGCGGGCAAGTTGCCGGATGTGGGGGTAGCTGGCTAGGACCTCGTATGTGTTAGGTACGCTGTGTGAGACAGCTCTCTCGATGGCGACCTCCCAGCTCATAGCTCCACCACCTCAGCTACGTCCTTAACCTCCACAATCCCGGTCCGCGAGAGGTTTGCCAAGCAGATAGGGCAGGCCGACACCACCGTACGCGACAGCGTTGCCAGCTTCTGAGCCCGCGAAAAGGCTATCTTAGCGGCGAGATTCGGAACGATAGACTCCGCAGGCCCTCCGCAACATCCGGCTGTTTCCCTGCCGGTAATGTAGGGGTTTTCCAGGGGAGTGCCGGCGGCTAGAAGTTGCCTAACCCTCTCGTACCTCCCTAGAAACCTGGCGTAGAGACAGGAGTCGTGGATGGCGAAGCCGGAGATCTTCACCCGTATCTTTCCGGCGTCTAGCAGATCCAGGTAGCTGACCACCTCAAGGTCGAACCCCTCCACGTATTTGGGATACACCTCCTCCAACACGTAATGAGTGTGGGGATCCACGGTGATTACCTCCTTTACGCCTCTCTCCTTGAAGTAGCGGTATACCTCCTTGGCGTATTCTGCAAACTCCTCTTCAAAGCCCAGCTCGTACAACAAGGCGCCGGAGTACGGCTCGTCGACTAGAAGTCTGAACTCCACGCCGCTCTGCCTAAGCATGTTGTAGATGTTGCGGAGGATGCGGTAGGCCCGCTCCAGCTCCTCTCTGTCGGGCCTCAGCATTAGGCCGCCGGCCGCCTTGGCTCCCAGCGCCGCCAGCCTAGCCCGGAGACCTCCCCTGGCCGCTCCCAATTTCTCAAGGCTCTCCACGGCTTTTTGTATAGCGGGGGCCATCTGGTACATGCAGGACGTGTAGAGGGCCCTTGGGCCGTCGCCCAGCGGCAGACCCGTCCGCCACCCGTCGCATACCTCTCTATCTAGCGGCAGGGGCAGACGGCGGCTCTGGAGAGAGGAGACCATTATGTCACGTAGGGAGAAAACCCAGTCTAAACTTGGCTCCATAGTTTAGTAAACACACAGATTATAATAATTGCCGCTGGTCGGGACTGAAAACGCGATTTATCTTATGTCGTGTAGGTAGTCGTAGATCTCCAAGATGTACTTGGGCATCTTCCCCTCTTTTACGAGTTGCTCCACCTGCGGCCGTGGGGTGAATACGGCGCGTAGCGCCGCTTCGCGTTCCTCCTCCGATAGAGACGCCAGTGCCATGATGAGGCGGCCGCTGTGTTGCAGGTACATGGGGGATCTCAACTTGGCCCTTAGGATCTCCATTATAACTGGCGCGAAGGCTCTGTCGAAACGGGGCTGGTTCTCCATCACCGCCTTCTCGAGGTCCTCCACCCACAGCGCCTCAAGGACCCTTCTCGCCGTCTCTCTGGGGTTTTGGAGCCTGAAGGGGCCTGCCTTGTAGGCGTCGTGAAGCGCCTTCTTCACACGGTCTATAAATCTGTGCATTATTCTCTCCGCCGCTATTCTGTCTAGGTCGTCGTAGAAGGCGTAGGTCCACTCCATGTGGAGCTCCCACAGCTTGTCGAAAAGCTCCTCTGTGAAGGGGGTGCCTGCCGGTATCTTTACTCGGTCCTCTGCAGGTATGACGCCGAGGGGAGTTCTGGCAGGGCCCTTAAACGCGCCGTCTTTCGTCACGGGGGCTTTATGCCTAAGGAGAGTCCAGAGCCAGGTGGAGAATATGCGGTATGTGGCTAGGTCGTTCATGAACCTCTGCCCTAGCTCGTAGTCGTCTATGGCAGCGGCGAGGTTGCCGTTGAGTAGCTGGAAGCCGTAGTTGGCGGCCATGTAGAAAGCGTGTTGGATGTGCTCAGGTGTTATGTCGCCCTTCGGCGGCTCGTAGAGGGCGGACCACAGGTCTCTCCCGCCCCACAGCTCTGGGTTGCTGAACAGCTTCTCCGGCGTGTCCAACATGTCCGGCCTTATGACCCAGGGGGTGATGTTGCCCTCCTCGTCGATGAGGCCGAGGCGCTGGAAGAGCTGTCTCTCTTGCTCGGTCAAGCCGCTGTCTACGGCGGGTATCTTAACGTCGTCGACCTCCACGTATTTAACCTGCCTGTGGATCAGGCTCTGAAGCTCCTCCAGGCTTGCCCTTAGGGGCTCGTTGCCGGCCTTGACGTAGGACTCCTCCGGCGACGCCACCCAGCTCTGGCGGAAGAGGTCGAAAAGCCGCCCCTTGACCCTCCCCTCTAGCACATCTCTCAGAGTAACCTTCTTCACGGGCTCCTGCGTCACAAATATGAGACCTATCAGCCTCTCCCTCAGCTTGTCCAGCCAGATGGCCCTGAGGGCTCTGGCGTTGTACCGGTGGCGCTGGTAGGGGTCATCTGGCCTATACAGCATCACGGCGGCCATGCCGCCGACAGGCGCAACGTTGAGTCCGCCGTTTTTCCCGAGACCCGCCATGAGACACATCAAGGCGTTGTACCTCTGATACGCCATCATTATGGGATGCGTCATGGTGATGTTCTGGGGGTCTGGGTAGACGGCCTCGTCTTTCCACATCTCTATGAGGGAGCCCAGGTAGTCCCACCTCCCGTTGTTGCTCTTGACCAGCCTCTCCCGCCAGATCCAGAAGATAACAGGCAGGTAGAGCCCGGCCCTGGCTTCCTCGTAGAGCATGGCTATCTTCAGCTCGCCCCTCCTGAGCCCAAGCCTGTCCTCGAGGAACCTAAGCATCTTCTCTATCACGAGAGCCTCGTCGGGGGTCTGCACCTTCGGGACGTAGAAGTAAACGCCGGAGCCGGCCTTTTTCAACTCGTCGTAGTTGTTTACGGTGTATATCACCATAGACGTTATTATGGCAGGTATAGGCTTCCCGTCTATCCTGATGTCGAAGTCGAGTATGTGGAGGCCGGGCACCCTGTGTATCAACGTGGGCCACTTGGCCCTCTCCTTCTTTATCCTGTAGGCTTTGCCCCCCTCGTAATATGGGTCCGGCACCTCGCCCCGAAGCACCCGCTTCACGACCCTCCGCGCCTCCCACACAGCCGCCACGGCTCTTCCGGAGCCCCACGGCGCGAACCATGCGGGGCTGGCGTCTTCCTCGTCTTCCATCATGGAGGCAACGTCGGCGTTTATCTGGTGGATAGCTCTGCTCATGGGGTGCCACGGTCCCGTTATCTCCAGGCCCGGGTTCTTCAGCGGATGCAAGTGGTCCGGCACCGGCGTGTTCCAGTTGAGCCCCCACCTAAGCGGCGTGTCTCTGCCCAAGAAGTTATCGATGAGGCCCTGTACGATCTCTCTAAATGTCTTGACGTTGCCGTCTGCGTCTACGAACTTGTCGTCCCACCGCGGAAACGCCGCCTTTTCCCCCGCCGGCCTTCTGTCCTCAAGCCACTCCCTCCTGGCCCTAACCACTCTATCTATCTCGTCTCGAAAAACCCTCGTCATCTCCTCTAAGAGTTGTTCCACCACCACCCTCCGCCCATTTACAAACTTCTCGCCAAATAAATCGGAAAACCCATTCAAAACCCTTGGGTTAATTTCCAACATGCATTGAAGATTATGAGAATTTTTTAAGCGTTACTCAATGATTTTGCCAGGGTTGAAGATGCCATGCGGGTCAAATATGCGTTTTATCTCTCTGTATATGCGGAGGGCCGCGGCGGAGCCCTTGGCCTCCAGCGCCATCTTCAGCATTTCTTTCTTGTGTTTCCCTATTCCGTGCTCCGCGCTGATGGTGCCGCCGTATTTGAGGGCAACCTCGCCGAATTTCATGTAGAGCTCAGCCGCCCTCCTCCTAGCCTCGGCGTCTCTGCGTGAGAACCACAGCACCGGGTGTATGTTGCCATCGCCGACGTGCCCACCGAAGATGGTGGGCACTCTGTAGCTATCCGCCAGCCTCTTCATCTCTGCAAGGGCCTCCGGCAGTTTAGAGACAGGTGCTGCCACGTCGCCCATCCATATCATGGCGTCGCCGCCGTATTGCTCCACGGCTCTTTTCACCGGAGCCGGATACAGGTTGCGCCGCGGGGCGAGTAGCTTGAAGAAAATGCCCCAGTCTCGGGCCTCCGCGGAGATTCTGCCGCCCGCCGCCTCCGCCACTTGTCTCAGGCGGGCGAGCGCCGCCTCCTCCGCGCCGCTTGTCACGTCTATGCCGATCCACAGGGTGTATCTCCGCGGCAGACCCACCAACTCAGACCCCACATCGTCCATGAACTCGGCCACGAGAAGCCACAGCCTCCTCCGCCTGGCCTCCACCACCGCCCGCGCCAACGGCTGTACGTCGTCGAATTCAGCAACCACTCCTACGAACGCCTCAGGCAAGGGGGCCAGCCTCACGGTGGCTTCGGTTATAAGGCCGAGGGTCCCCTCGCTACCGACAAATAGGCGGAGCAGGTCGTACCCCTCCCTACACTTCACCGTCCGGCACCCCACCTTGATCACCTCCCCAGTCCCGATCACCGCCTCCAACGCCAGCACCCAATGTGAGGCGGGGCCGTACCTGGCGCCTCGCATGCCGCCGGCTCCGTTGATTATAGAGCCGCCCACCGACGCCGTCTTAGATGAGGCGGGGTCCACGGGCCACTGCAGGCCGTGGCGCATGAGCTCCAGGTTGAACTCGTCTATTTTTATGCCGGGCTGAACCACGGCAAGCCAGTCCGCCTCAGACACCTCCAAGATCTTGTTCATGCGTTCGAACGAGACAACCACCGTCCTCCGGGTTGTCACTGCCGCGTTGCCAGAAAGCGACGTGGAGTGGAACACCGGCGTGATGTAAAACTTCTTCTCCACAGCCAGTTTCACCGTCTCCACAACGTCTTCTCTAGACTCCACATACATCACAGCCAGCGGAAGCTCGTACTCTACCGAGGCGGGGTCCCTGGCGTATATGCGCAATATGTCGGGCTCCGTAATAACCTTCTCCTCCCCTAGACGCCTCCTCAGCTCTTCAACGACGGACATACCGCGAAATGAGGTAGGCCTTAAACGCTCTTATGAGCTCGGTTATTCTTATCCCGGCGGGGCACTGGGGGTCGCAGGCGCCACATGTCAGACAGGTCATGACCCCGGCGTAGGCCTCGCTCGAGAGGTCGCCGTCGAAATTTTTTATTATGTTGACGCGGCCCCGGGGGCCGAAGTGCCGCATCCGCATGGCCCTATACGTGGGACACGCGTATTCGCAGAAGCCGCAGAACTGACACTTAGACGCCTCGGCGATAAAGTCCTCAAGGCCTCTTGCGGAGAGCTCCCTAATCATAACACCTCGGGCAGGTGGTAAAGCTCAAGCCGCCCGCCCGACGCCCTCTTCAGATTCACGTAGCAGATTGGGCACTGCACCACCACCTTGTCCGACAGCTTAGATAACTCCCTCACCCTCAGCTCGGCCACCTTACGTGACACCTTTGGGAAGAGCGATTCCACAGGTCCTCCACAGCACCCGGCCGTTTCTCTCCCCGTGATGTACGGGTCCTCCACAGGCTTGCCAGCCGCCAGAAGCTGTCTAACCTTGTCATACCTCCCCAAAAACCTGCCATATAGACAAGAGTCGTGGATTGTGAACCCCTTGATGAAGACGCCGTCCGGCCTTATGAGGTCGAGGTAGCTGACCACCTCAAGGTCGAACCCCTCCACGTACTTGGGATACACCTCCTCCAACACGTAATGAGTATGGGGATCCACGGTGATTATTCTCTCCACGCCGTGTGTCCGGAAGTACTCGGCGACGCGCCTTGCATATTCGGCGAAGTCTTCGACGAAGCCAAGCTCGTAGAGGAGGGCCCCTGAGTATATTTCCCTGTCCAGCAGGGTAAACTCCACCCCAGCCTCCCTTAGGAGTTTGTAGATCCTCCTCACCACGGCGTCGGCCCTTTTCACCTCCGCCTCGTCTGGCCTCAGGAGGAATCCGCCCAACGCCCTCGTCCCTACGGAGGCTAGCCGCGTCATTATGCCGCCTCTCGTAACCCCGAACTTTTCCAGGCTTTCCACAGCTTTTTCTATGGCTGGGGCTATGTGGTACATGCAAGAGGTGTATAGAACTGCTGTGCTAGGGCCGCTCTGGAGGCCTTTCTTCCAGCTTTCACACAGGTCTTCCTTTACCGGGAAGGGGAGCCACGACTTCCTAAGGCTGTCCACAACGATTTCACGAAGTTTAGAGAGCCACTCAACTGACACAATTCAGTATCTTTCCGGTTTAAAAATTGGTCACTGTTTATCTCAGTCCGTTAGGTTACGTAGTCATATCGCTGAGTGCGCTAAGATGACTTAGTTGAGAGGGGCGACTCAGGGGATTTCTGGCTGGTTTTGCAGGGCTCTACGTGGACAGACACGTCGCCGCCCAGCTCCTCTTTAACGGATTTCTCCACCTTGTCGGCGATCTCGTGCGCCTCCTTTATGGTGAGGTTCTCGTCCACGGTTATTGTCACTTCTGCGTGGTATATGCCCCCGGACTTCCTGACCTTCACGACCTTCACGGAGCGGACGCCCGCCACCGCCTGGACCCTTCTCCTCGTCTTCTCGACCACGTCAGGCGGCGCGTAGTCTAACAGCTCCAGCACAGAGGACTTAAGGAGGTTTAGGCTCAGCCTCACGAAATATACAGTTATCGCGGCGGCAAGCGCGACGTCCAGCGCGGGGCCCCACCGCATAAATATCTCCGGGGCGTATATAGACCCCAGCGTGCCGACTACGAGCATAGCCAATATTGCCGAGGAGGAGGCAAGGTCTGTGGCGAAGTGGAGGGCATCTGCCTCCAGCGCCCTGGAGATCCCCTTGAAGCGGCGGAGCACCAAAACTCTGTTGAAATCTATAATTATCGCCAGGGCTATGATGGCTATACCTATCAAAGTCGGCGTGTAGGGCTCCCAGCGGACCAGCTTCATCGCTGCCTCGTAGGCTATGAAGGCGGCTGACGTCATCACCGCCAGTGATCCGCCGAGGCCGCCGAGGGCCTCCGCCTTGTGGTGGCCGTAGGGGTGCTCCTCGTCCGGCGGCTTCAAGCTGGCCTTAACGGCGAAGTACGTTATGGTGACGGCGAGGAGGTCGACGGCCGAGTGCACGGCGTCGGCTAAGACGGCCACGGAGAAGCTCTGGGTCCAGGCCAGTAGCTTGAGCGTGGTCACCGCCAGGCCTGCGAGGAGCGAGGTTAGGGCGGCTCGCAGCTTGTCCATCAACGCCTCGCGAGGCACCTCTCGGCGGTTGTCCTCAGCTCCTTGGCCAGCTGGGGGTTTTTCATGAGGGCGGTCCCCACGAGGATCCCCCGGGCGTAGAGGAGGCAGGCCTTCTCGGCCTCCTCTGGCTTCGAAATCCCGCTTTCAATGATGAAGTCTACGTCTCCTCTCAGCGCCTTGGCTATTTCGAAGGCTTTCTGGAGGTTCACCTCCAACGTGCGGAGATCTCTCGCGTTTATGCCGATGACGACCCGGGCGCCCCAGGTGGTCACCTCCCTGGCGTCCTGCAGGTTGTCCACCTCGACGACGGGCGTGAGGCCGAGCCTCTGGGCGTACTCCGCCAGCTCCATGGCGCTTTCCCTCCCCACGAGCCTGTATATTATCAACACCGCGTCCGCCCCGTAGCCGTACGCCGCCTCCACCTGCCTCCTCTCTATCACGAAGTCTTTCATAAGCACGGGCCTGAAGGCCTTGGCTATGGGTATGAAGCGGTAGTCGCCGAGGAACCAAAACGGCTCCGTCAAGACGGAGAACGCGGAGGCGTAGCTGTGGAGCTCCGCGAAGTAGGCCCACGGCGGGAGGTCGAGCCGCACGACGCCGCGGGGGGAGGCCCGTTTGTACTCGGCGATTATCCCGAAGTCGCCAAGCGCCTTTACGAAGTCCACAAGCGGCGCCGTGCGGGCGGGCGGCTGAGGCTCCGTGGCTAGGCGCAACTCCACGGACCTCTTGACGGCGGCTAAGAAGTCCACGGATTCGACAAATGCCTGCTTTATATTTTTAAACGCGATTTGTCTAGACGCCGTGCTCGCCCTGTTTATGGCCTGGGTATACGGGGTGGTCCTCTACCTTTTCTACCTACTGCTCCTGCGGCTGTGGAGGGAGAGGGTAGACGCCGTCCTCGTGGGTCTCTTCTTCGGCACCTTAACCGCCGCCCAGTTCATTGCGAACAAGCTCGTGGACTACGGAGTTGGCGTCGCGCCGGCGGGCACAGTCATCTTCATGACAAACGTTGCTGTGCTAGACGCCATGGCGATATACTTCGGGAGGCGGTTCGCCCTCCGCGCCGTGAGGCTGGGCTTCTTCTTCCAAGCTGCTGTGGCGTTTGCGGCGTGGGGCGCCTCCACCCTCCCGCCCCCCGCTTGGTTCGCCGAGAGAGCCGCCGTTGTAGACAGCGTCATCGCGCCGTCGGCGAGAATAGCCCTCGCCTCTCTTACGGCGTACATCCTCTCCTCCACCGTGGACGTGTACATAGTCACCAGGTGGCCCCGGCTACATGTTTTGCTAAGGGCTTACAGCTCCTCGGTGGTGGCTCAGGTGGTGGACACAGCGGTTTTTATATCGCTGGCCTTCGGGCCGGAGCTGGAAATCATATGGGGTCAGATCCTCGTGAAATGGCTGCAAATCCCGCTGGAGGCCCTGCTTATTTACGGGGCGAGGAGATACGTCGCGGCGCTAACCAACAAAAACCCTTAAAAGACCGCCGGCGATCGCCAGCGTCCCCACCGCAAAGTTGACCAAGAGCACGCGTCTGCTTTTTGCAAACTCCAGCAAAGCTCTTATCGTGACCAGGCTCACCACGACGCCTATGGCGAAGGCGGCCAACGCCTCCGGGGTAGCCACGGCGGCGCCCTCGGAGTGGTAGGCCAGCGCCGCGGCGCCGAGCCCCGCCACGGGGACCAGCACGAAAGACGCCTTGAAGGCTTCGTCGGGTCTGTAGCCAAGCAGGAGGAGGGTTGTGGTGGTCATGCCCGACCTGCTGAGGCCGGGGAGGACAGACAACGCTTGGGCCAGCCCCACCAACGCCATGTGGCCCGGCGTCATGTCGCCGAAGGACTTGAGCCCCGCGGCCGTCCTCGCCCTTTGGAGCAAAACTGCGTTGAGGATGACGGCAACCCCCAGCGCTGCCATGAGCCACCCGGCTCCCACGCCGACGAGGAGCCACCTCTTCGCCGCGTAATACAGCGGGATCCCCGCCAGCGCCGTAACTGCGGTGGTCACCACAACGTAGGTCAGCCACCTCCTCCCCTCCGCGTCGCCGAGGAGACCTCTCACGATCTTGAGATACACCCGCTTGAAGTAGATCAACGCCGCCAAGACCGAGGCTGCCTCCAGAAAGAGGCCGAGTGAGTAGGCAAACTGCGGAGATACCCCCAGCAGGGCCTGTGAGGCCAGCATTATCTGGGTCTTGCTACTTATGGGGAGCCACTCAGCTACGCCCTGCACAACGCCGAGCACCAACGCCGTCATCACGTCCATGGGGAACTGTTTTAACCTTCTATAAAGCTTTGGCCGTGTTTTCCGTCGTCACCAACTGCACGGGCGAGAAGCTCGGCGTGGCGGCCCCCGCTAGGCAACTGTACAGGGGCCCCTCGGTTAGGCGCGTGGTGAAGGTCGTGGACGATGTTAGGGCGCTTGGCGTGCCTGTGTCGCTCTACATAATATCAGCGAAATATGGGCTGGTCCGAGAGGACCAAGTCTTGGAGCCCTACGACGAGACCCTCAGCGGCTTGCCGCCCGACGAAATAAAGATGTGGGCGCGGCGGACCGGCGTTGTGGAGGGCGTGGAGAGGCTGGCAAGGAGCTCCACCGTAATCCTCGTCGCCTCCAAGCCGTACTACACCGCCGTGGAGGAGGTGGTCTGCCGCCACGGTCTTTACGTCCTCTCGCCGTATAGGGCCTGCGGGCGGTGGATAAAGACTGGGAACTTCGACAAACACCTGGCGCTTAAGAAACTACTATTCGAAATGGAGAGAACGCCACGGGACGTAAACATCAGCAAAGGGTGAGCTCCGCATCTATAGGCCACCACTGGCGGCTCATCACATGCAGAAAAACCACCCGGCTTTATCAGCTCTACTGCCGGGGCCTCTCCGTGGAGTTGCCCACCTGCTGACCCCACTTCCGGTCCCTAGACCCGGAGGTGAAGGCATCTAGAACTGCCTACAAGAAGGCGTCTAGTACTCTCCTCAATACGTCGTCGGGCGCCTTCCCTCTATATAACCTCTATGTCCGCATCTGCTCGGTCTTCTCTTGGACGGTCTGAATAAACTTCTCCGACACGTCTGACGTCTCCTCCACGGAGGCGTTCTGGAGGACCTCGCCAGGATGCGTGTAGACCTTCTTGAGTGTCTCGGAAACCTTCTCAGCGATCCCAGCCGCCGCAACCACTGCCGCCTCAGCTCGTCCACACCAACCAACGGCCACAAGCTTTCTTAAGTTCAGAGGGGAGGTGGGCTTCGGCGCAGGATACCCTCCTCACCTCTCAGGCCGGGTTCTTATCCTCACCAAGTCGTCACTACGTCTCTCTATTAAGCTCTTTGTAGACGCCGGCAAGGAGTTCTCGCCCTCTCGCAAGCGCCTTCTCTTTGTCCCCGCTCTTGACGAGAGACATGAAGACCTCGTCTTCGGCCAGCTGCTGGTAGAAACGGAGCCTCTGTTTGGCGTCCGGGATCCTTGCCTTAGCCTCCTTCTTTAACACGCTGTATACCTCGTAGAAGGCCGGTATCCAGCTTCTCATGACGCACTCCTCGATTACGTCTAGGGAGAGCCTCGCCGGCGTCCCCGCCGCGCCTTCGCTAGTCACCGCAATCCTCAGGCTTGCGACCTCCCGCTCATAGGGCACCACCACGTGGGTGCGGAAGGCGTCTGTGGCGTCGTTTACCAGCTTCCCCATGCCCTCCGCGAGCTTATACAGCCTCTCAGCCAGCTCCACATCGCTGACGGCTATCACCACTATGTCGGCCCACTGGATGTCCTGCGTGGGGTCATACACGCGCAGATCCACGCGCTTGATCTCAACGCCCAGCGCCTCAAGCTCCGGCGACACCTCCCGAGCCGCCACCCTCACCTTGGCCCCCGCCGAGTGGAAATGTTTAGCCCTCCGGGTCCCCACCGCGCCGCCGCCAAATACCAAAACCTTGAGACGAGACGCCTCGACCCAAAGAGGGATGCGCATGGCTCCCCCCTACCGCCTAGTTATAAAGTTGCCTGCCCCAGAACCCGCCCTTAAGCAGTTTATATTGCGGTGAATATTACGTGAGAGGCGCGGTGCTCGTGGAGGAGGTGCTTCTGTTGCTTGTGGCCGTGGCGCTTATTAGCGCGTTTGCCCTCACTGTTACCGGCGTAGTTCAGGGCGCGGTGAACCAGATATTAGGCTTCAAGAACTCGACTAATAACATCTTGGATCAACTAGTATCTGCAGTCCGCCAACTAATAGGGATCTAGTTTAACCTCCCGCTTTTTTCCAGCTCTCTCCAAGCTGTCCCCACAGCGCTTTCTATGGTGGTCTCCTCAGCAACTACGTGGGGCACCCCCAGCTCTGCCAGCTTTTTCGCCGTGACGGCGCCTATAGCCACCACGAGCTTGTGCGAGAGATCCACAAACCTCGCCACGGCCTCGGCCACGGCTGAGCTGGTGAGGACGGCGGCGCGGGCGCCTGCGATGATACGCGCGGCTTCGCGGAGCTTCGCCTCGTCGATTTCAACGTCGTAGACGGGAACCTCCACCACGTCTGGGATCAGGCTCCTCA
>Ga0209821_100060_pt1 | contig 20175 bp, 30 predicted proteins | sample SSWtaG_3_FD_184118 | JGI IMG/M metagenome (GOLD analysis project Ga0209821, IMG submission 184118) | Hot spring microbial communities from Sandy's Spring West, USA to study Microbial Dark Matter (Phase II) - SSWTFFsm_matched (SPAdes)... | ecosystem: Environmental > Aquatic > Thermal springs > Hot... | reverse complement strand
GAAAAAAAAATATAAGGGGCTTTTACACATATATGCACGTGGGTGAAACACATGTCACGCGAGAAAATAAAAATGTATGTAACAAAAATCTCACAAATTTTTTTGAATAATAACTGTGCGGTGGTGAATGAGCGATGATGGATCTAGATTCGCTGGTCGAGTATTACAGCAACGTCAAGTGCACAATTGACTTCGAGACCGAGCCCGCGATCAAGATCGCGACGCGAGGTGAAAGATATGCGCAGATCGTTGATCACATATATGAATACATCTCGTTCGAACTGTATGATGACGCTGACAAGCTGTCTAAAGTGATCGAAAACATTGATGAGCTCGTCAACGATTTCCACGATCGCGTCGTGATCGCGACGCTGATAAGCATCGAGGGTGGAGTGATTGATGTACTAGCATCTGACGAAGATCAATTACACTACGGCAATATTGAGTTGTGGAGATTTAATCTCGTGTGCAGAGAGATCGAAGACAGCGATAATGATGACGGCGATCACTAGCTTTTTATCTTAAATTGTTTTTTCATCTGCTTCCATTTCTCAGGTGAGAGAAGCGGGATGGGGAACAGGGACGAGGCAATGAAAAATCAATCAAATTATATAACGCTACTCGGGCACAATGCCCAGCCCAAGTGCTCTTTTGAGCTTCCTTGCTATCGACTCGACAGATCTCGTGGCACCGAGGCAGTTCACTACGTCGCTGTATGTTACGCCGAAGCCTAGCGAGGCGAGGTATACTGCTGCACCGGCCAGCTCAACAGGTCTGACTGCAATTCCGCGGGCTCCGCTGACTTCAACTATTTTCTTCGCTTTCTCCATTATCTCGCCTTTTTTATCGGCCGGGATTTTCTCGATGCAGAGGACAGCTCTCACGATGTGCTTAGCTGACGAGGAGGCCGGCACGTAGTGCTCCGCGAGCACGGGGAACTTCTCCATGACCAGGGAGATCTCCCTGATCACGAGGTGTCTGGGGAACAGCTTATCCGCCTGCAAGGGGTTCCCACACTTCCTAGACGCTATTAGTGTGGCCACGCGGGCAAGCCTCCTTGCCAGCTTAACCCCGCGGGACTTCTTGACCCAGGGCTCAGCGGACTCGTAAACCAAGTGCAGTAGCCTCGCCGCCTCCTCGAGAATGCACCTGTCTCTGAATAAAACCCCGTGGAGTCTCCACAGTTCCATTAGTGCGTTGACTAGGAGCGGTTTCTCCCACATTCTCCATGTCACCTCTGTTATGGTGGGCTCAGTCTCTCCGACTCCCTTCGAGTGCATTGCAAACGTGAAGTAGCCGGAAGTGGTGGAGTGGGGCTCGTCGCACACAGTGGGCCCCTTAAACGAGTCGTCTATCGGTCTATCGTTCACCACCGTGCCGCAGTAAGGGCAGACGTGTGCCAGGAGCTCGGCGTCGTAGATGACTGGGTTCCCGCCGCAGAAGGGGCATTGCATCTTATAAACCCCCGTAAAACAATGTTAAACAAAGGGGTTAAAAAGTGCTTTCCAGCAAGAAAAAGCGGAGGTCAAGGGTTATTGGGATCAGGTTGCAAGCAGAGTTAGTCAGGGAGCTAGACGCTATTGCGAGTAAATACCGCTTCGCCAACAGGACTGAGTTACTGAAGTACATGATACGCTACTGTCTGCACACGAAGTGCTATGAGCGTTAGCTTTCAGCGTTTTAAGCCCAGCAAGGAGGTATGTAGTTGGTGGTGTCGTTTTGTCCGAGCAAGAGCTAGTTAGGCGAGTAAGGGAAATACTTAGTGCACAGCAACCAACCGCTCCGAGGGCACCGGTAATCACAGCTGTGGCCACAGGCAATGCACAGCGTAGAGAAGCCGTAGACCCGTTAGCGGCACTAGCGTCTAGGCTGGGCCTCGCCAGCACCGACATAGAGGCGTGCAGGGCGGGCCCGGAGCTCTACGAGTGGTGCATGGCACTACTAGACCCGAACGTGACTAGCCCGCCGGCGTACCCGTTCCCCGAGAGGCTACTCCCACTACTACTGAAGCTCATCGCTGCCGGCAAGCTAGAGCACGGGAAGCTGAGGTTGCTCAACCTAGACAAGAAGCTAGTCGAGGTGGTCGCCGGTAGAGTGGCCAGTGCAGTGTCTGCCGCACTCGAGGGCCACAGGGTCGAGGCCGCTGTAGGAGAGCTAGAGAGAGCCCGCGAAGTCTACAAGAAAATGAGCAGGCTAGTGGGGCAGAGGATGCTGGAAGAGGAGATTGCGCGGGCCGTCAAGGGGGTCGCACAGAGGGAAGTAGAGCATGTTGTGCTCGAAGCGTTGCGGGGGAGGATCCCGGTCACTACGGCGGTTGAGAAGATCGTGTTGCAACAATCCGAGGCGGCCAGGGTCGAGAAGGGGGTCATCGCGGCCGCGAAGCCCGCAGAGGCACCGAGGGAGCCGAAGCAGGGGGTAGCAGAGGCACCGAGGGTTGAGAAGTGACTTTCATTCTATTCTCGACCTACTACGTGACGCAGTACTATACTGTATACGTGATTGTGTCGAAGTACTACACTAGGCTACCGGACGGAACGCAGGTAGTTACGAGAACAGAGACCAGATACGTCACGCCAGAGGAGTTCACCGAGCTGAAGAAAGAGGGGGAGAAGAGGGGGGGTAGGACACAGGCCCCGGTCACTGAGAGGCCGGCAGTGAGGGGGCTAGTTTGAGCCTGTTCGTGAGGCTGGGTGCGTTTTTCTTCTACATGGGCGTGGTGGCCGCCTTACTCAGCATGCTATTAATAACCGTGCTGGCTTTGCTTGGATCAATTGCCGGCCCCCTGTTCAGCCAGCAGGCCTACGACCTGCTAAGCAAGTACGCCACGCTCTTCGCGCTTAGCTCAGCTACCGGTGCATTGCTCGGGCTCCTGAGCGGGAAGGTTCTGGGTGCGTTCATCCCGGGAATATCGCAAGTTGCCGGTGTGGGGTTTATCCTAACGCACTTTCTCCCGGTCTACACACCGCTGACGACCATTATATCGATGACAATTAATCTTTTACCATTACCGCCGCCAGTAGTCGCCGGAATGGTGAGCACAGCGTACACGGTAGTAGCGTTCGCACTATTGAGCTACTTAGCGTACAGAGTTGGAGCACTCCCTGCAATCTAGTGTTCTCATGTTAACCAATGTACTCTGCTAATAGCGTACATTAAGAGTGTATGTCAGAGTTATAAGTTCCCCGGTACCAAGATTGAATTGGACCTGGTGGGAAAATGGCCAGAAAGAGAAAGACTAGGCTAAGTTCCTCGGAATGGAGAAACATTTTCACAAGAGCAGCCAGGGAGTGTAGTGAAGAAGCAAAAAGAAAGGGAATAAGATTCCAGGACTGCGTTAGGCAAAAACTAATCGCGTACAAGTAGCAGGATGTAAAAACAAAAAACAAAAACGGGGAAACCGTAAACCATTTTTATTTTTTCTTTTTAACTCCTTTCTAAAAATCTAAAACCGAGCTACCAAGCTAGTACACGACTTCCTCTAGCTCCCTTCGGCCCTTGGGTTGCGGTGCCGGGGTGCCGGCACCGGGGGATAGTGCACCCTCCAGCGGTGGCAGTACCGCCGGCGTGATCGTGGAGGATGGCTGAGGCGGTGTGGGCGGTGCCGGGACTACCACGCCCTCCTCTGTTTCCACCTCTAATACTTCTACTATTGGCTCCTGGACTACCACTTGCACCGGCACTACTAACCCCCTGACCGCCTCCTCTGTTAGTTCCTCTGTTAGTTCCAGCACACCGTACGTGACTGGTACCCTCTTTCGAACTTTGACCAGGGCCTCGTATGGCAGTGTAACCACCAACCCTCTGGTTGTGTCATCCATTAACTGATTCACCGTATCATAGTTTGCCGTCGTCACCACAGCCGTTTTCTTCTCCACTACTGGGACTTGCACCGGTAGCTCTACTACTAGACCAGCCGCACGCTCCTCTCCGAACTGCTCCACCGCCTCATAATCCCATAATGGGACTACGATCTGCCTCTTAACAGTTACTGGGACTTGCACCAGTACTTCGACCTCTCTCGGCGTTTGCACCGCTGTCGTTGCCACCTCTCTAACAACTGCTATCGCGAGTTGCTCCGCTACATCTGGGCGAACCCCGGAGGCAACAAGTACTGACTCCAGGGTGTGTTGTGCCTGCTTGACATCGCCGCGTGCGATTTGTACAGACACAGTGCTGATGGCGGACGCAACCGCCGGGCTGGAGACGACCCCCACGACTACTGTGCCGTCTCCCAGCACGCTGACGACAGGCAGGTTCGCGACGTTCATTTTCTCGAGTGCATATATCAACTTTAGTTGCTGAATAAGCGAGACCGCCTTCGCGTCCCCGGCACTACTGGCGATCTCGGTCGCCGTATTTAAGAGTGTGAAGGGGTCTTTACCGCCCGTCATTGAGATAGCGGCCCGCACGTACTTCGCCGCCTCCGGCGGCAACTCTATTACCGAGACCGCCTCGCGGCCGTAGACCTTGCTCAAAAGGCCTTTAACCTCGGTCGTCGTGACGGCCGTCTTTACGTCTACCCCGTTCTCGAGTAGTTGCCTGGAGATGTACACTGAACCCTTCTCCGTGACGAGGTACTTACCTTTCGCCAGCGTTGTTGGTGGCAAGAGGTTCGAGACATCGAAGGATACAGTCGCCTCCGGCGTAACGAGCGCGGGCGCCACTACTTGCGGCGCCCTGAGCCCGTAGCCCATTAACAGCGTGTCGTGTATAACCCTGGTCAGGGCCTCCCCGTAGCTCGCGACAAGCGCCCTGTCTATTGAGGCCAGGTTTCTCACCACGTTCAAGTCAAGCCCGTCGAGCTTGATGCTGGTCACCAATCTCTCGCCCAGCTTAACGACTACTGTGTCACCGGTGAAGTCGAAAACGTAGTTGCCTACCCGGGCGCTACCGTACACGCTCTTGTTTAAAGCGTACTGTTGCAAGTATGGCGAGAGTGCCCTGATAGCGTCGTCTACGTCGATGTTTGCTGAGCGGAGCAAGTAGAACAAGCTGTAAGACTCAGGCTTTAGCTTAACGGTCGATATGAGCTCGCTCGAAGCCAGGATAGAGACCCTCTTGCCGGTGGGTGTAACCATGTAGAGTCCATCGTCCAATGCGGCGATAGCACCCTTAACGCCGTACGCTGACTCGATGTTCAGAGCTCTGAGCCTGCCCTGCTCAGCTAGCTTGCCGAGCTCCGATACGAACTTCTTTGTCGCCTCCAGGCCGTATGTCTTAGCGTAGTCGTCTAGGAACTGGAGCAACGTGTCAACGTTTTCCTTGCCGAGCTTTCCGAGGACTAAGGTGGCGTATGTGTTGAACTCGTCGTCCACGAGGAGGCCTCTGAGGCCCTCGGGCACTTTTAGATTAGAGACTTTGACAAGCTTGCCGGTAGACTTCTCGACTATAACTAGCTTGTTATCGCTCGTTATGCCAACCATGTACTCCGGGTGCCTTGAAGGCAGGTACTGCGACACCGCGAGCTTCGTTACCTCCTGGCGTATCTTGTCCGCTAGGCCGGGGTTCACTTTCTCCACCGCCCTGGCGACCGCCATATACACCTCCGGCTTGATCTTGGCGACTCCGTACGCTGTTAGGCCTCCGGCCGCTATCCCGATCGCAGTATTCACGAGTATTTCCTGCCAGTGCTCCCGCACGAACTTATCAAACGCCTCCCTGTCCACGGGGTTCTTGAGCCTGGAACCGATGTCCGCGATGGCGTCCGCCACGGCCACCACAGCGGTCGCGATGCCAACGGGGGGGATTAGCGTGCCGATGGCCGAGAGCAACGAGGATGTTGCGGCAGTCGCTATCGAGCGTGCCGCGCTCTCTGGCATGAACTTGCTTAGTGCGCCATGTATAGCGTCGTACAGGTACCTGGAGGGGTTTATTGCCGCGAGCGACTCGGCTAACTGCACGCTGGGAAGCGGAGTCCGCTCCGGGACTTGCCCTCGCTCGATTGTAGCCAATTTTTTCTCGTACACTTTCCTCGGATCGTCATCTGAAGTGGTTCCGTAGAACGGCTTGTTGACAACCCTGTAGTACTCCTCGTACTTGAGTGCCCCTTTCGCCTCGAGGTCTTGCAGTAGCTTAACCGCAGTCATGGCCTTCACGAAGTCGTCGTACGAGGCCCAGCCCTGTAAGACCCTTAATAGTGACTGTATGTGCTCGCCGTAGGTCTGCATGTAACTGTTGTACGTTTCAGACCTAACCGCGTCCATTAGCATGAAGAACCTGGCGAGCATGTCCTTAAGCCTCTCCTTGTTCCGCAGGAGCGTTACAGTCGCCTTCAGCTCCTCCGCCGCTTTCTTTTCCTCCGTGTCAGTGGCCTCTGTTGCAATGCGCTCCAGCGTGGTGTGGTAGTCCGAGACTAGTTCATCAATTTTTAGCGGTATCTTAGAGTACTTGTTATAGAGCTCGTAAACCCTGTTAAATAGGTGAAGAAGTTCTGTCGGCGTATTAGCCGCGTTAACAGCCTGCATGAGCGACAAAAGCTCCTCCCTGTCCCGGGCGAACTCCTGGGCCTGCCGAGAAAGAAGGTTGATCAAGCCGAGCGACAAGGGCCTGTCCCGGGCGAACTCCTGGGCCTGCCGAGAAAGGCGATCGATCAAGCCGAGCGTAACAGATATGACGCTCCCGAGCACGCTTCTATACCTCTCCAGCGTCTCGTTAATGAGAACCTCGCCCCTGTTGTTCCTAACCGGCTCAACGCCCCTGGCCTGCATTTTCTTCATGAGTGTCTCGAAGTCTGGCATAGAGAATGCGACTCCCTCCGCCGCACTGGTCTGGGCTGGCACCGTTACCGAGATCTTCTTCTCCTGCTCCTGCTCCACCACTATGACCTTGTGCTCGTACACCGACAAAGTGTTCACCCGTTACAAGTTGTCAAAGACTGGGTTAAAACCCTGGGTTTCCCGGCTAGCTACGCTCCATGATCGCGTAGGCTATTAGCGTGAGTGCTATGAGCGTTGCCAGCGTTACCGGGTGTGCCAGGGCGTTCGCCACTACGATTAACACTTTGAGCACTGTGTCAACGATGGAGGATAGTGCCTGGTTGGACGGCCTAGGGAAGTCAACGGTCTCGTTCCCCACTTGTAGTTGCACGTACTCCACTTGCCCCCCGCCGGTTGCGTTAACCCCCGCCTCGTACATGGCCGAGAGAGCCGAGGCCATTGTCTTGACGAAAAGCATAATGCCATAGATTATCACGCCGATGACTAGTGCTATTATGAGTCCTGCAACGACGTAGCTCGCAATGCTCTTCCCCGTCTCGAGCACGCTCACACCGTTACACCCACCGTCCTTTTCGCCCCACGTTGCCCCGGCCGAGCGTGGTACTCTTTCTCAACCTTGACGCCGAGAAGCTTCTCTACTTCGCGGGCGACTCTGTCCAGTTGACCGGGGTACCCGGCGAGCCTCACTCTCTCCACGCCGGGTAACTTATACTCGCGGTAGAGCCTCTCCAGGGCCTCCTCCGTATACATCTTCGCCGTCTCGCCGCCGTGCTTTTTGGCTAGTGCTACGAGGTACTGCAACCTGCTAACCAGGTAAGACGGGTCAACTCTCTTCAGCCTGCAGGTCTCCTCGTCGTAAGTAGCGCCGCGTGCCATATCGCGGACAATGAGTGCAATGAAAGAGGGGAGCGTCTCTGGAGTCACGCCGGAGCTGGGAACCCACACCCCCTCGCTCCTGCCGTAGCAACTAGACGGGCCCTGGTAAATGTTCTTCCCCACGGAGCACCACCGGTTAAAAAAGAGGTGAAAACGCACTTTAAACCCTGGTGGTCACCCCTCCATTAACACGTACTTCCTGTAGAACCTCGACTTCTTCTTAAGGCGCTCCCTCAGCTTATACGCACCCAGCGAGGCGAGGATCGCCGCCGGCACGGCGACTAGTGCCCCACCGTACACTACGCCGACAGCGAGCCCGGCGACTAGTGCCACCACTAGCGCAAGCCTCTTGCCCACGCTCCCACCAGTAGAGGTATTGCCCTCGCTACTTAAAAAGAAGCGGGTTGCTGTTGCGGCAGGACTAGTAGCGTGTTATCGTGCTGAACGCAGATCAGGCCCTGCGGCGAGGGAACCACGCTCTTACACTCGTACGTCTTTCCGCCAACCTCGACCGTGAACGGTGACTCCACAACGAGGTAGGGCTTTTTCACCCTCTTCCGCGCCCTAGCCCGCGGGGAGAGGTCGGGCGACCTCAGCAAAGCCCGCTTACCCATGCGAGTCACCACCAAACCCGTAGTAAATATAGTAAAATAGTGTAAATAAGTACTGCTGGCTAAGTGCGCGCGAACCCGAGGAGCTCTAGCAACATTTCCGCGTAGCCGGGAGCGCTCACCCTGTACTCTGGGAGAGGGTGTTTTTGCTTAGTCCCCCGCTTCTCGGCCGCTAGCTCGACTAGCTTCGCGAAGCCCTCCGCCATTCTCCTGGCAGTGTACTTCTCCGCCACGCCCCTAGCTAGCTTGGATGCGCGCTCCCAGACATCGGGGTACAGTAGCGACTCCGCCTTGCCAGCGAAATCGGCGTAGTCAGTAGAGTAGAGTACAAAGCCGTCCGGGGAGAGCACTGGTCTAGACGCGGCGAGGAGCGGGTAGCCCTCCCACACCTCCTCTGTGACAGGCGTCCTGGTGATCACGGCGGGCCTCCCGAAGGCACCCGCTTCCACCGGCGGCAGGCCAAACCCCTCGCCGAGAGTGGCGAAGAGGAAGGAGTTCGCGAGCGAGTACATGAACACCAGGAAGAACTCTGAAACCCCGGTCTTCCTGAACTTGTCTTCGAGCAAGAGAATGTCTCTCTCCAGGCCGAGGGCACCCACGGCCATGTCGATGTTCCACACCGGTGCCCCAGCTGCCTCGACAACGCCGAGCAGTAACCGTGTGGAGAGACAGTTCCTCCCGGGGAGTAGTTCCTGCCTGCACCTCGCCTTCAGCATCGCGAGTGCTGAGAGCACGGCCCCGAAGTCCTTTCTCGGGTGGTTTTTCGCAACGGTGGCATAGAGTGCACCAGCTCTCCGGGACTCTAGTGCCAGCTCGACCCCGGGATCCCTGTGCCCGTAGAGGCGGAGGCCGTAGTCCACCACTTCATCCGGCTCAAGCTCAAAGTAGTACTCCGGGAGACCGTGGGGAGCGAGAACCCACTCTCCGTGGACTTCTCTCACGGCGTCATGGACTAAGTAGGCCCTCGCAACGGCCTTCGCGGGGAAGCCAACTGCGTCGACATGCAGAAGCCACTGGGCGAGGATCGGCGGGACAATAGCACTCTCCGTAACGAAGTAGCCCGCGACCGGCTTGCTCGATGTGCTACACTTGCTAACCCATCTCGACTCGACCTCACCATACGGCGAGCCGCAGACGGCGTACACGTCTACGTCTCCGTCTTCGCAGAGCCACTTGTCGCTGTAGACCTCTACCGGCTTCTCGAGCTCCACGCAGACGCCGAGCTCTCTGTGAATGCAGTGCGGGGCGTATATCAACTTGTTAGAGTACAGCGTTAGCTCTGGTGCGCTGGGGCAGTAGATCCTCACTTCGAAACCTATCCTTTGTAGCTCCGCGGCGAGCCACAGCGAGAGCTTACCATACGACGACGGAACCCACGGGCACTCCCAGGCGACGCCGACCCTCAACTAGTGCACCCCAAACGCCCTCTTCCACGCTCTTGCATATACTTCGTAGAGGTGGGAGATGAGTGCACTCATTACCGAGACAACGGCCGTCGCTACAGCTGTGAACGCAACTGGGAGCACCATGGGGTTCTCGGCCACCGCGTAGCTCACTTCGCCCGTCACCTCATCGTAGAAAACACCGTAGACAATTGTGCCACGGGACGCGATGTACGCCAACTGCACGGCGAAGAGCACTAGCCACCCGCCGATAACCACGACGAACTTCAAGTAGCCGCGCAACCATCTTCTAATAAGTGTAGAGTAGAGTGCAAACAGTGAGAAAGACAGCGACGCGGCGATCACCGCAGTTCCCGTCCACACCTCGTTTTGAATAACTGTTGGATCGTGCCAGACGACGCCCATGTTACCACCCTGTTATAAAGTAGCAAGGAACTGAATATAAGGCGGGGTGCAACCCCCGCTAACGGTACTTGATGAATACTTGTAACTCCGTTAGCGGGAGAAAAAGCTAAAAAACGTTTGGGACTTTTTAACTCTACGTGCCTGGGATGCCGGCAGTCGTCGCTGTGCCCTTCATAGTGCTAATTAACGTCACGATAATGTGTGCTACTGCACTTATGATTAACGCCAGACCAAGCATGTTCAGTATCATTGGCACGTACGTGGCGGTTTGCTCAGCGTAGTTCGTCACATTTGTCTGCGTGATGTTTCTGAACTGTGAAGCAATCATTGACGATACTCCAGTGTAGATCGTGGCGACTAGACCGCCTAGCAGTAGCATCGCTACGCCCATTATTATTAACATTATGTCGGACATGCTTATGCTTGCTGGCCTAGACACTACTATCACCCGTTGTGAATTAGTCGAAGAGAAGCTTAAAACCCTGGAAACGGAGACGGAGGTCACATCATTGCGGCTATACTAATGCCGGTTCTAGTCGCCTTGGGGGCCTGGGACTCAGGTACGACGGAGATGTCTGTCGGAGAGACCACACCGGCGAAGACTGTTGTCATCGGGCCGTAGTACTCTGTTTCAACGTACCTTGTTGGTATTGAAAACCGCGTGGAGTCGCCCCCCGGCAGGACGAGCTCGGATACAATCCTGGTGACGATTACGCGCATGAGCGTGCTGAACACCTTGTACTTTGAGACTAATATCGTAGTGTTCACAGTCACCTTCTTCTCCTTATAGGTCTCCGCGGTGACTATTTCGTGCTCGTATGTTTTGACCAATATATTGCACCCAGTGAGTAATATAGACCCCGCTACCTTAAAAGCCTGAAGTAGCAATTCGGTTAAGGGAACAGAGATGAAACCCCTCTCGCTCAGGTTCATCTACATACTCATCTTTGCGGCGAGTATAATATACGCGGGTGCCGGGAACTACCCCGCTTCGCTACTGTCACTAGTTGCCGCACTCGCAATCGCGAGCATCGTCGAGAGGTTCCTCCACGTGGTGGAAGCTGTCAGCGTGCTACTCCACTTAGCGTGCGTGACCGCCTCTGCCGTCACGTTCTACTTATACAGCGACGTGTGGATCAGGGCATACGTTGTCATCTTTGCAGTCGCCCCGTTAGCAACGTATGTGGCGTTCAAAGAGGAAGAGGAGCATGTCTAGTGCATGGGGTGGTCTCAATTCTTCTCGAGTGCACCTTTCCCTCTTCGTCTAATAGTGACGCCGTGTGGGAGCACCACCTTGCCCTCCCCAATAAGCTTCTCGAGCTCGCTGAGCGAGTACTGCTTGAGGAGCTCGAGAAGCTCATTCGCCATCGGCACCTCGTAGTGCTTGGCACCGGACTTGTCGAGCACCTCCGCTACTTTCTCCGCTTTGCTCGCGGGCGCTATGAACGCCTTGTACGGATAACTACCAGTTCCTGCATCGTACACGACGACGAGGAGCTTCTCCGTTCTCGCAGAGCCGTCGGCGAAGTCCGGGTACTCGTACTCCACGAAGACCCCGAACGCCCTGGGGAACCTCTCGTCCTCGATCTCGACCTCCATGCCCTCCTTGTCCTTCGTCACAGTCTTGAATCTATGCCTATAAGGGAACGGTATGTCCGGGAAAAGGCTCTCCACCGCCACTTCGTCCAAGAGTGCTATTCTCTTAACGTACTTGAGGTAGCCCGGCGGTATCACCGTCACCGCGTCCGGCACAGCTATGGATCCGCCGAGAGCGATGTTGACGAGTGCAAGTGCGAGACCCCAGCCTCTTTCGCCGAGATCAATGCACGTCCTGAGACCGGAGTAAATGCCAAATATGCTGTTGTCAATGGACTTCGCACCGCAGAGTTGTGCGAACAAGTTGAGCTCCGGGGACTTATCCGATCTCGCGTCGAAGCTCACCGCACCACCGTTACTAGTATACTGCCCAGCCTCTTTTAATACCCGGGGTGCACTAGCGTGAAGAGGGCGCCGGCGTATATTGAGTGGATGGGGATTAGGCTCACCTCAGAGGAGCTGGCTGCAACAGGGATATACCTGGCGCTCTGCGTCGATGCGAAAACCAGCCTCGTTAGAAGCAACACAGGGACTAAGAGATGGAGGCCGGGAATCCCAACGTACTGGAGAGTGGACATATACAAGGTGCTCGAAACACTAGCCAAGTACGGCATAATAAGCAAGTACGACATTGTAGACGACAACGTGTTCTACTTAGTCCGTAACGGCTACGTGAAGCTACGAAAGCTCAGAATACCGTCGTTGGAAACGCTGGTGACATCGATAGCGAAGTCGAAAACGCTAATCGAAGCGTTTTGCCGCGACTTCCCGAGAGAGGCCAAGCGCTACATCGTGGCCGTGCCCGATACCAAAAACCCCAAGGAGTGGTGAACAATATAAACCTATATGAGAGCTGAACCTCGGTAATCATCTTCAGAAGCTCCAGCACAGCTCTATACATGTACTTGTCGAACTCTGCACCAGCTATTAGCGCGCTGACAGCCATGATTACTATGAGCCGCTCCGGGTACTCTTTAACCGCAAATCTAACACCATTGAGGGACGGTACCATTATAAGATGCAGTAGCTCGTATACTTTCTCCGATGGCAGTGGACTCAGCGTTATGCTGACTACTCTTCGCAACAGCGGCTCACTGAACTCTCTTGTGTCATTGCTAGTCAAGAATATGATCAAGTTGCTTGGATTACAAACGAAAGCCTTGCCCTTCAGGGCGGGGAGGAGGTCAGCGGTTCCAGCTGGCCCCCTCAAAAGAATTGCCCTTCTCTTTGCTTCTGTTATCATCTTTTCTATCACATTAGCCAGAGATGATGAAACATAAAAATTGTTTTCTGACAAGAATTCGTACAAGCTTTTTGATTTCATTTTTCACCAAATTTAATTATGCTTTTGGGGGTTAAAAAGCTTTCATGAAAATTGAAGATAGAAATCGTAAATAGAAAAAGTATGTAGAAACTGTATGCAGAGATAAATCACTCTTCTTTTAGAAGCTCATCAACTTCTTCATACGATGGTATTAGTTTGCAGAGCTCTGTGAACTCTTTGCATGCTAGATATACTGTGTGAAGATAGTCCGGCATGGCGTGAGATTTCAGTGCGTGTAGCTTGTGCATCAATAAGTCGACAACGTGTTCGGCTCTATCAGCTTTGTCAGGATATTTCTGCAGTAGCTCGTTCTTTAGTGATGTGAGCAAACTCATGTACTTCGTCTTGAACTTGCTAAGTTTTTTACTCATTCTACCACCTCAAGTCTGTATATAGTTCTCGGAGTTTATAAGCTTTTATGAAAATCAGAAATGAAAAACGTATAGAGAAGCCGTTCACATAAACTATCTTTAAAAGAGCCGGCGGGAATATAATGAGTGGTGGTTGCAGTGTCCGGGCAACCCCCAGTTGAAACACCCCCGGTCGCCACCGCTACGCCAACAACCACCCCCACTACAGTGCCGCCCGCTACCGGGATCCTGGAGCCTTTCGCGTCGTTTTTCTCGTCGCCGCTGAACATCATTATTATTGCCGGAGTAGCACTAGGCGTCGTCGTAGCTGTGGTTGCTGTCGCGAAGCTAGCCGCCACACTATCCTCGCACCCGCTCGCTAAGAGCCTCGCCGGGTGGCTTGGATCGCCGTCTACGGACGCGATCGTGATAGGCTTAGACCCGTTCACGAGGGAGTGCCGCTTGATACCCGTCAAGCGGGTTGGCCCCATCTACGTCCACACGGAGGGGGAGCCGGCGTACACCATCCCGGTTGAAGGCGGAGAGAGCTACGTGCTCAGCGGCACCGGGAAGCCTGTCATCGTCGCACTAGTGTACAGGCACGGAGTGCAGTACAACCCGGCCCAGGAGCAAACACTCTCGCTCTCGCTACACCCGTTTGTGCAGGAGAGCGAGGAGCCCATCTTCAGTCTCAGGGACGTGGAGAGGACACTACTGAGCAAAGTCGAAGCGGGTATCTCACAGATCTCCGGGGAAGTGAGGCTCGGCCCGGATGCTAGGATATACGTGTCCGCGAGGGTGCCGCGCGTTCTCGAGCTACTAAGAAGGGAAGTAGCATACTTCGTCTCCGCGAACCTAGAGGCCGTTAAGTCCGAGCTTCATGCAGTGCAACAAGTCGCGGCCGCCGCGATAGAGGCGCACAGGAGGTTGCTCGAGACGAAGAGGATGACGCTGATCGTGGGCATAGCAGTCACGCTAATCGTAATTGGAGTAGTGCTGTTCATACTGAAGCAAGCCGGTTTCTTCTAGTAGTAGTCAGGGTTTTAAGAGTATGGCGGCTAGTGTAAACCGGTGAAGCCCTTGGCACTACCACCCATTTTAACCAAGTATAGGACACAGTACAACACAGTCTACGAGGAAGATACGAGATATATTGTCTCGAAGTACAGGATAATATCACACATTGTGACGCGACTAAACATAAGCTACTACGACGACGCCGGCGTATTCCACACGATGATATCGTATCCAACGCATTACCTGAAGCAAGTGGTGACCGCGCTAGTGGGCGTGGAGGAGAGAGTGGTGACGCCGCAACCGCAACCCCGGAGGGAGGAGGAGAAAGCGGAGAAGGAGAGAGTGGTGACGCCGCAACAGCCCCGGCGTGCAGGGGTGATTGCAACACGTGTATAACATTTAATAACATTTAAAAATGAGATTAGGAAGTTAAATTTCCTCGGCACCTGTTGCTACTTCTCGTTGTTGCACCTTGAGTTGCGGCACGAGGGATATTATCACTGCTTGTGCTAGTGCGATAACTAGTTCGTCCGTTACAGGTACATCGCCCCTCTCACACGCGTTGACTATTTCCACGAGTTTTTTAACGGTCTCGTGGTCTGTTTTGCCGCAGACGTTGAACCCCGCGACTTCGCCCAGCCTCTCGCAGAGCCCGCTCCTCTGCAACGGCTTATTCACCTCTACGATCTCCTCACCCCTAATCGCGGCTAGGAGCCTTGTGGCAGTTGAAGCCGCACAGTAGCGCTCATAGAGAGACACATCTGGATCTAGTGCTATGTTAGCGTAGTCCACTGCAACAGCGATACTGGTCAGCGGCGGCAGGGTCACTCTCGCCAAGTATCTAGTGATCCTCTGTGTCTGGGGGCTTACGCCAGGCGACGACAACCCCGCCACCTTACAGCTCTGACTCCACCTCGAGCCATACGTCTCTCCACGAGCGTCTCATTATCCACGACTCCCGCTCTTTGAACCACAACTCGTTTCGCCTCTCCCTAGTGGTCAGTAGCTCAATCAGCTTGTCTGCTAAATCGTCTGGAGTGTATACTGCCTCCCTCGGTAGCACCTCTGCTACTCCGCTCTGGCTTGAGACAAGCACCGGTGCTCCCTGAGAGATAGCCTCCAGTGCCACTAGACCAAACGGCTCTGGGAAGCCGACCTGCAACACCAGGTCTGCAGACCTGTAGAGCCTCAGCTTCTCCTCCTCGCTGACAGTCCCAGCATTTACAAACCACTCGGGCAACTGGTAGAGCTCAGCACCCTTGCCAAACACTACAACCCTCATTTTATTATTAATCCTTCTTCTAACTTCCTCGAGGACACCTAGCACGTGCCTCGGTGACTTGTTCTCCTGCCACCTGCTCGGTATTACAACCACTCTCTCATTAGAGCCGGGGCTCGGCTCATCTACCGGCGGGTAGGGGCTCGCCGGGTACACCACCTTCACGTCTGCTACAACAACGCTCTTGATCTGGCTAGCTGTTAGCCTGCTGTTTGCAAAGAGCCTCTTGGCTGTCACGACGCCAAAGATGTCTAATGCTGTGTAAGTCCACATGTGAATGTAGTATGTTGCTTTAACACCGAGCTCTCTCGCTGCTGCAACAACGAGCGACGTGTGAACGTCGTGTGCAACTACTGCATCAAACAGTGGGAGCACGTGTAGTAGCTCGCCTCCAAAGGCTATTGATGTGAGAGTTAGAACACCTCCCTCCCCGTCGATCAAGGGCTCTCTAAGTCTAATAACCTGGGCCCCGTGGTAGTTGTACGGCCTGGTTGGCAGGCTATGCCCATGCATGCAATAGTGAACGACCTCGTGGCCGGCCCGCGTTATCTCTGGTATGAACCTAGATAGGAAGACCCCGAGCCCCCCGTACGGCTCATGGGGGCACTCCCAGGCCACGCTGAGCAACCTCATGGCTAATCAGTCCACAGACCGCCCTTCGCCTTCGCCGAGTTGGGCATGATCCCGAGCGGTAGCGAGAACTGTGCTTTCCGGAAAACGAATTCGAGTATGTAGAGTGAGAGTATCGCCGCCATGCGCGGGCCGTACTCGGTGAGTGCCAGGCACTCCTCCACGTTCTTAGCGTACTTGTCTTTCTCGCCGAGCTTCACGACGTCCTCCCACTTGCTGTACAGCTCGAGGCACTTCAAGTTCACTTTGTCGAAGAAACCTTTGAGGTTCTCGATATGCATGGCACACTCGATACAGAATGAGTTCCAAAACGCATCGCTGTGAGCTATTGGAAACACATCGAAGAGGGGCGTAGTGCCCAATGCAATGCTAGTCCACGCCTTCTCGAGTAGCTCACGCTCCCACTCGTTTAGCCTAACCCCAGTAATCGCCTCGAACGCCGACACAAAGACCTGCGGAGACCTCACGTTCGCGAAGTACTGCTCGAGCATTTGCGGATTAAACCTAATCGCAAACGAAATCCCCTCCTCGGGGGCCAGTGCGACAGCACCCCTAGCCTGCTCTTGCCTCTCCGCCACTTAGACCACCGGTTAGTATATGTGCTAAGGTCTCTTAAAGGCTGGCACAATCCTGCCCGCGAGTGCGAACTTCTCGAGGTGGTCTATGAATGCGTCTATCGTCGCGTTCCTGAGTGTAACGGTGTCGGCATCTGCGAGCCTGAGCCCGTAGGTCTCGGCAATAATCTTCATCACCGGCTCCCTGAATTGCACCCGCTCGAAGAAGGTCCGGAGGTTTACCTCCGCGCTCTCTACTGGCGGCGGCTCCTTGCCAATGAAGATTATTGGGAAGTCCGCTGTGAGCCACAGTTGCTTAATTAGCTCCGGGTGCATTGCCCCGTGGTTGACGATCGCGACCGCCCCGAGCAGGTTAATCATGTTCACCGCCTCGTCGAGAAACTTCTCGTGGTCGACTACAACGACCGGCCTCTTGGCTACCAGACCTATGATGGCCGAGACTATTGGCAACAAGATAACGGACTTCGCCCCCGTAACCCAGACCCTGGTGCGCTTGTACTCCGACATCGCCGCGAAGGCGAACGCCTTGTCGAGCTCCGTGAGCACCTCTAGTACCCGGCTGTCCCCGAGCACCCCAGCGGGAACCACGTGCCTTCTGTAGCCCCTGTACTTCATTGGCTCAACTCTGTACGCCCCCGTCTCGAGGTACCCTAGTGCCGTGTTGACTACGTCCGCCATAGAGTAGCCGGCGTTGACGAAGTCGAGTGCCATTCTCTCGGCCGTCTTCGCGTCGATCCCCATTGCAATAGTGAGGTACGAGTAGACGGCCTCGTAGTCGGGTAGCGGTATTACGATCGGCTTCCCGCAACGGCCCTCACGCTTCAGCGTGCTGTCTATCGCGGACTCAGCGAGGTTGGCGGCGAACATCACCAAGACCCTCGCGGCCTGCTTGTAGAAGCTCGCCAGCCTCCTCTTCACGATGCTGAGCACGTTCTGCGACACCTCCGAGAGCCCGCCGCCCTCCCGTGCCGGGCTCAGGATCCAGTCGCCCTCGTCGAAGATAATGGCGGACGGCTGTAGCGCCTCCGCCCGCTCGAAGAACCTCGCGACCCTCTGCTCCGACTCCCCAACCCACTTCGTGAGCGCGTGCTCCGCCCCGACCTCTATCACGCTGAGGCCGAGGTAGTCGGGGAGCAAGGACATTATTGACGACTTGCCAGTCCCCGGCGGCCCGATGAATATTACGCCGGGGTTTCTCGGCGGCTTGCCCTCGATGAGGGGCTCAACGGTCTTCATTACGCGCTCCCAGACCTTCGTTGGGTACACGTAGCGCTCAACTCTAGCCGCCTCGCCGGCCCTGTCGTAGTACTTCACCGACACCATATAGTTGTGCTTCAGTTGCTCGACAGACACATCCGCGTACTCGACGACCGAGATCTCGGTTAATGGAACCAGGTAGCATGGGCTCGGGGAGCACACCTTGACGGCACAGTAGCCCGAGACCTGCACCCCAGGGTAGACCACCGCGTAGAGGGGCAGGGTAGTGGGGATCCTGCCACCGTAGCACGCGAGCTTAACAGACCTGCACGCGAAGAGCTCCACTACGCCCTCACCTTGCCCTTGAACTTTAGTGCGTCGAGCACGGCACTGAAGAGGATGTCTAGTAGCGGGGCCCTGAGCGCCCTCTCGAGCTCGGCCGCACTACGTATGCTTGTCCCAAGCCTCACGTAAATTCTGTCTCTGTATGCTAAAAGGTGTTCTACGAACCTCTTGACCATAGAGTCGTAGTCGAAGACCCCCTCGAAGTCCGGCACGGGGATGTCCGGGAATGTCGCTTGCCATTTTCTTATAAACGCGAGCTTGAACCTGGCGAACATCATTTTATCAGTGAGGAGCTCCGGGGCCACGCAGTCCATTAGTAGCGGTAGCCCGGCCTCAATGGCGTCCGCCCTCTCTCCCGGGCTAGAGGCAACCCTCCTCACGACAGCGTCGATAATGGCCACAGCTATGCTGTCGCTCAACCGTTACCCACCTCGACCTCGCCCACAGTCGGTATAGATGTCGAAGCCGCACGGGCGGACGGGTGGTAGGCCTTAGCGTTAACGGCGTAGAGCATTGTCGCCACGTGCTCATCGAGCACGAGCAGTAGTGCCTCGCTAGTGCACTTCTCCACGTCGCTACCGCCGTCACCACAAAGAGAAATGGTAACCGGGTACTTAGCGGACGCGGCCGCTCTGTAAACAGCCTCAACTACAGGGGAGCCTGGGAGCCTTGGCACAGGATAGGGCGGCATCTTAAACTTGAGCAACTTGGCCGCAACCTCGTATACGTTCTCGTACTGCCTGTAGAGTGCTTTAGTGGGATACTGACAGGTAAAGAGCACTGGTAGCTCCCAGCCGTGTACAACGCTCACTAGTGTGCCGCCGTGGGTAATCAAGAAGTCAGTGCACGCAGGAGACACATGGGCCCTAAGCCTAACTGCCTTCAGGTGCACCTTGGTCGCAATGCCCGTGTAAAACCTTTCGCCGCGGAACACCCTGAAGATAGAGACCCTGGTGTTCGCCGGCACGTAGCTACCCTTAACTTGCTTAACCGAGACGAACTGTGTGAACGTTACTGGAACCCCCTTCTCCCCGATGCACGATGCGTAGAGGTTTAAGAGTGCCTGCGGTGCCGGAGTGTCAACGAGCTCGAGGTTGTAGTGCTTCACCACCGACTTGTCGACGCCTCTGTGCGAGAACAGCACAGCGATGCACCCCGGTTACCATATAGCCGCGACAACTTAATAAGATTGCAGTAAACATGTTCATAGAGGGGGACTGGGATGGGCGGGGGAGAGGTCACTATCTCAATCGACAGCGAGCTGTACGAAAAGCTTGAGAAAGCGAAAGGCTCCCTCACGTGGTCTGAGTTCATCGCACAACTCCTCGCCAAGGCGTCCGCGAACGAGGCTACGAAACAGCACCAGGAGAATACAATAAAAAGAATTGAAAGCCGTGCAAGAGTGTTCGTCTTGTTGCGCAGAATGTCGCCGTGGGACAGGAGAATAAAGTATAGTGCGGCGAGGCAGTGGATAAAGAGCTACGTGGGCTACCAAGCATTCACCGCGATGGCGCACAAAGACTACGATAAGCTAACCGTTTGGGCCGCACTAGTGGGCGACAAGCTAGTGGTAATGAACTACGAGCCGAGCATTCTCTCAAGAAGCATGGAGGTCGAGCTAGAGATACTCAACGCGGTACTAGACAAGTTCCGCAAGCTCTGCAGAGAGCTCGGTTGCAACGAGATCACCGTTGACCCGCGCATCCCGCTACCGCGGGAGGTAATCGAGCTTATAAAGTCTAAGGACAATAGCGGGAAGGACTGTTCATTTGTTTGAATACTTGCGGTATTTTGGAATCTTGGAATATATTTAAATACCTCAGAAACTTAATTTATAATCAAGGAGTTATG
>Ga0209821_100058_pt1 | contig 21270 bp, 32 predicted proteins | sample SSWtaG_3_FD_184118 | JGI IMG/M metagenome (GOLD analysis project Ga0209821, IMG submission 184118) | Hot spring microbial communities from Sandy's Spring West, USA to study Microbial Dark Matter (Phase II) - SSWTFFsm_matched (SPAdes)... | ecosystem: Environmental > Aquatic > Thermal springs > Hot... | reverse complement strand
CGAGGAGGTCGAGGAGGAGCTGAAGCTACACGACGACCTCGACTTGACGTTGGTGCTGGCGATAGGCCGCAGCCCAGCCAGGCACTCGCTGATACAGAGGAGGGCCATCTTGATAGCTAAGCTCCTAGGCGTGGACCCTGAGGCCGAGCCCTACGACCCCTAGCGCAACCTTATATACATGTGGGCTTAAAGTGCTAGTGGGGCGACCCGACGTGAGGAGGGAGGTAGGTGCCCGCAGGGGCCTCCGAAGGGATGGGGCCGCGGCCATCGCGATGATGGCGGCCGCCGCCGCCTCGCAGAGTGGAGCGTAGTACACCCACGCCGCTGAGGCCTAGGCTTGGCCTGGGCTGAGCGGATGGGTCAGCTTGAATCGTTCAAGCAGCGCTCCAGCGCGTAGCGCATAGCGCACGTCGAGCACATGTGGCCGAGGGGGGGCTGGCTCGCCGTAAGCGTGAGGCGCGACCTATACGCTAGGCTGCAGAGCCTAGCTGCCTCAGCTGCGCAGCCATGGAGGGAAAAAAGGGGGGGAGGTGTAGCTAGGCGTATGTAAGCGCTGCGTGTGCCTCCTGCTCCACGGGCCTGCGCCTCCTCTTCAGCCACGCCGCTATGAAGTCCTGTATCATCAGCTTGACCTCAGGGTCGCTCCACATCGACTCCAGCGCGGCGCAGTCCCCGTGGCCTCCGGACAGCCCGAACGTTGACCACAGCTCCTGCCTCAGCTCCTCCAGCTCCCTTGGCGTCAGCTTTATCCCCATCGAGGCCAGTATGTCGCTCAGCACCCTCCTGCTCACGGGCGACTCACGCTCCTCCAGCGGAGAGGCGGCTGGCCAGCTCCTCCACCGCCGCCCTATCCCTTCCCTCCACCGCCGCCAGCGCCCTCTCAGCCAGCTGAGCTGTGCCGTGGGCGCCGATCGACGACGCTGACTCCAGGAGGCTCCTCAACACCTTGGCCACCCTGTTCAGCTCGCGGTCCCTCTCCTTTACGTCGTCGGCCTTGAAGGCCTCGAGGGCTGCCGACAGAGCCTCGCGTACCTCTGAGACGAGCAGCCTCACGGCGTCGAAGCGGACGCGCTGAGCGGTCTCGCCCGTCACCCCCCTCGCCCAGCTGGCTGCACGCTGAAGCTCCTCGCGCCTGCGCTGAAGCTCCTCCCTGAGCCCCTCAAGGTACCGCCTGAGCTGCTCCTCGCTCATCTCCCTGCGCCTCATGTACTCTTCCTCCAGCTCCTCCATGCGCTTAGCGTAGTGCTCCTCCAGCCTCCTCAGCTCCTCCTTCAGCTGGCCCTCCAGCAGCTCCTCCCAGGCGTGCCGGTCGATCTTGAGGGGCATCATCTTCACGTGGAAGCGCCCGCTCACCGACTCGACGATGCGGGGCTTCCTCTGCCCCTCCTTGGTGAAGTAGTCTACGGCGCGCCTCGTGTAGGCGTCCTCCAGCGCCAGCTTCATCATCTCGTCCACCTCCCTCAGCCTCCTCCTCATCTTCTCCACCACCTCCTGGAACTCAGCTAGGCGGGACAGGGGGAGGATGTGGAGCGAGTAGGCCTGCACCGTCAGCTTCTCCACCTCAGCGTAGAACCAGCGCCTAGCTGTCTCCAGCCTGGCGCATACCTCCTCTGGGAAGAGCTCGACCACCTCTTTGACGCGCACCTCCTCCACGCCGCGCCTGAACCAGTCCATCAACAGGGAGCGGCTCGGTAGGTCCCAGTCCACGACCAGCCCGCTGATAGTTATCGCCTCCTTCTCCTCCTCCTCCGGCTTCCTCTCCCCGCTCAACTCTTCTCACACCTGTGTACTAGTGGCTATTTATAAAGCTTTTGCACAGCTAGGGGTTACATAAGGGCCAGGGGCACCGCTCAGTGGGGGCAGCCTCCGCCCGCGCGGGCAGCCTGGCCCTGAGGCTAGGTCGGCGCTGGGGAGAGCAGCCTAGCCCAGTCGCCCGGGGTCCTCTGCTCAGCTGAGGCCTTCTTGTACTCGGGGCACTCCCTGTAGGCGTCCTTCGTTAGGTTGGCGCAGACGGTGGAGTAGTGCTCCATGCTTACCTTAAGCTTGCAGGAGCTGAGTAGGGGGCATATCATTTGGCTCCACCGAGCGTCGGCGCGTGCGGGCGGATTAAATGCCTTTCGCGCTCAGGGGTCCTCCAGCGCGTCGGGGCGGAGGAAGGTCCAGGTGAGGAGGATGATGGCCGCCAGCGGGACCACTATCAGGGCGATGAAGTCGGCCAGCAGGTCCAGCTCGGCCTCACCTCACCGAGGCGGTGGGTGCAGGAAGTACCAGATGAGCGCTATGATGCAGATCACTATGATCACGGCTTCGTCGAACGTGGACATAGCGGCTCGCGCTCACTTCATCGCTATCCACCATACCTTGACTGAGGCGCCGTCCTCCGGCGGGGACTTGAAGGTGACGTATATGTAGGATTCGTCGGCCTCCCAGTAATCTATGTCGGGCAGCCCCGGCGCCCCCTTCCCAGCCAGGGCTGCGCTGGGCGCTGCGCCTAGGCCGTGCTCCACCTCGAAGGTGTCCGTGACGCCGTCCCCGGTGAAGGTGGCCAGCCCCCCCTTCAGCCTGCCGTGTAGGTCGTTGAGGGCGTCGAGCACCTTGTTCCACTCCTCCGGCGTCAGCACCTCCACGCCCTTGTACCTGAGCCCGACCCAGCTCACCGCCTATGCCACCACCGGTACCTTCAGCTTCCTCATCTTCCTCAGCTCCGCTTGGGCCTTGTAGAACATGAGCTCGTCGTCGCTGAACCCCCACTTCTTCATCTCGTCCAGCTCGCGGTGGAAGGCGGCCCTGTCTATCAGGCCCTCCACGTACAGGTTTATGAGCTGGGTTACGTAGGTCCTGGCCTCAGCCTTCACCGGCCTGTTCCTTATGTACTCCTCCCACATCTCCTTCAGCTCAGCCTTCTCCGCTGGGCTCAGGGGGAGGGCGTCTATCATCTCCCTCAGCTTCCCCAGCGCGTACCTTGATGCCCTGGGCGAGTACTCGCTGAGGCTGACTAGGCGCTCCACGCTGCCTATGAGCTCCGTCCAGGCGTGCCTGTACCTCTCGAACTCCGTCACCTTCATCAGGAACTCCACCTCCTTCGGCGTGTAGCCCAGGTAGGCGTTGGCCTCCTCCACCACCCTCCTGAAGTCGTCGGCCCTCACCATGAACCTGGCGTAGAGCGCCTCCGCCCTGGAGACGTAGCGCCTCACGTCGTCAACCAGGGGCCTCACGTCGAGGTACCTAGCCCACAGGGGCTGCCACTCAGCTGGTATCCTCTTGGCCTTCACCACCGCCTCAAGGTAGCGCCTAGCCTCAGGCAGGTGCTCGCAGATGCTGGCTAGCGTCAGCGGCGTGGGCACGTACTCCCCCCTGCTCGCCCTAGCCTCGAGCACCGCCTCCTCCAGCTCCACCGCCCTCGAGATGAACTCCACCTCCCTGGGCGTGAAGCCGTAGGCTGGGAGCTCCTTGACGTAGGCCTCCAGGTCCGCCCTTGACACCACGCCCTGCCTGAAGGCCCTGACGTAGGCTGAGAGCAGCGACCTCGCGTCGGCCTTGATCGGCCTCACGGCTATGTAGGTCAGCCACGCAGCCTGCCACTCAGCTGGTATCCCCCTCCTCTCCAGCACCGCCCCCACTAGGGAGGGGTCGAGGGCCACGTACTCGCTCAGCGTGGCCAGCGTGGAGGGCGTGGGCAGGTACTCGGAGGCCGACTCGCGCCTAGCTATCATGTACATGGCCTCCAGCACCTCCCTCAGGAACTCCGCCTCGTAGTCGGTGAGCTTAGCCCTCCTCACCACTATCGAGGCTAGGCGCTCCACGTCCTCCTTCTCCACGACGCCGTACGCCGCCCTGTACATCAGCCAGCCCATCCACCTCATCGTCCACGACCTCACCCTGCGCAGCGTGTACACCTCCCTCATCACCTGGAGCGCCGCCACGTAGGGCCTGTAGTACTCCTCCACGAAGCTGAGCCTCAGCTGCGGCGGCAGCTCCACGCCGGTTATCGCCCTGTAGTCGCGGGCGTAGAACTCGTTTACGGCTGAGACGACCTGCTCCATCTTCGCCCTGTACTCGTTGTAGTCGCGCACCACGTGCTCCTGGTACGCCCTGCTCGCGTCCCTCTGGACCTCGCGTAGGACGTCTAGGGCCCTATCCATCAGCGCCCTCAGCTCCAGCAGCCTGCGCTCAGGCGGGAGGAACATGACGGGCAGGTTCACCCAGCCCGTCGTCCACTCCATCCTTGACATGTCGAAGTAGGAGACGTGGAAGCTGGCCACCACGAAGCCGGCCAACATGGCCTCGAGGGCCTCCACGCCGTAGAAGCCCTCCTTGAACAGGCCGAGGAAGCCGGCGCGCAGCAGGGTGCGCTCCTCGGTGAGCGCGTTCATGGCTTCAGCCACCGCCGTCACCGGCACCCAGTCTGGGTGGAGGCCTGTGGCCAGCAGCGACCTCGAGAAGTTGACGAGGTCCATCCTGACCTCGGAGGCCGGCGAGGGGTCCAACACCCTCAGGGCGAAGTCCCTGACGGGGGAGGAGATACCCACGTTCCTGGCGCTTAGGTGCTCGTAGAGGCCCCACTTCACCATCCATCGCTGGTCTATCTTAGTCGGTATGTCGGCCAGCGTGTCCACGACTATCTGGTTGTCGGAGGTGAAGTCCTTGTCCCAGCCGAAGAGCTCCTTCCTCATCCAGCTGAACCTGGCGTGGTCGTGCCAGGTCATGTAGGTTTGAAGCGCTGCGTAGAGCTCCCTGGCCTTGAAGTTCCACTCGGCGGCGGAGGTGGGTAGGGCTGCCTTAAGCCTCTCCGCCTCAGCCCTTATGGCGGGCAGCATCTCGCTGGGTATCGTGGCCCAGAGCATGCCGGCCCAGCCCCTGACGGTGAACGCCCACAGCCTCTCGGGCGGCGGGTACCTGTAGTGGAGGAGGTAGTATAGGACGCCGACGTCCTCGTGCATCCCGCGGGCGGAGTAGACCTTGAGGAAGGAGTCCACGGCCTCCCTCCCCATGCCGAACACGTCCCTTATCGCCATCCTGGCGACGTCGGAGGCGGAGGGGAGCTCGTACATCAGCGAGAGGGGTATGAGCCTCTCCGCCCCGAACCTGTCCCTCACCTTCACGTTCAGCTCCTCCGCCGGCCTCGTCCACATGTCCACGATGCGGTCCGAGTAGCCGTGGACCCCGAGGAAGTATGAGATCAGCCTCCTCCTGTCCTCGAACTCGGCCAGCGGCATGTGTCGCCTTAGGGCCTCCACCAGCAGCTCCTCCCTTGGCAGCTCCACGGGTATGAAGTTCCTGAGCGTCATGTTCAGCACCTTGGCTATCGGCCTCGAGAACCAGATGGCGAAGCCGTAGATCAGCCCCCTCCCCACCTCGTCCAGCCACTGCTTCAGCGACTCGGAGACGTCGTAGAGCGTGGAGCCGAAGGCCTTGGCGAAGTCGAACTGCGTGTCCACCCCTATGCCGAGCGGCCTCAGGTTTATCCTGACCGCCCAGCTGAGGCCGCTGAGCCACTTGGCCACCGCCTTCATCACCCAGGCCCCCAGCCTAACCGGTATCTGGCCCCAGAAGGGGAGGGTCAGGACGCCTATGGAGAGGGCGGCCAGGTGGACGGTCTGCCTCACGGCCTCATCCACCTTCAGCGGCGGCCTGAAGACGCCCACCGCCTCCTCGTACGCCGGCCTCACGATGTCCCCGGCCAGCTTGGCGGTGGAGTCAACCGTCGGGTCGTAGACGCTGTGCACGAACGCCTCCATGGCTGGGAAGGCGAACGCCAGCGTCGGGCTCCCCCTCCTCACGAACAGGCTGAACAGGGACTCGAGGCCCCTGGCCACCAGGTCGCCGAGGAGGGAGACTAGGCCGGACACAGCGTCCCACATCGCGGCGGCCGCTGCCTTCAGCGCGCCCAGCACCCACCTAGCTGCCTCCTGGGCGGCGCTCCAGAACGCGTCCACCCAGCCCCTCACCGCTGCGACGACGTTGGTCGAGAGCCAGCCCAGCGGGTCCTTGATGAAGTCGGCTGCAGCCTTAGCTAGGTCCCTGAAGAACGCCCCCACCGACGTCAGCGCGTCCCTAAGCCACTCGGGCAGCGCGGACCAGATCCACTCCCCCAGCCTCCTCAGGGCGTCGAGGAGCCACCCGCCGACCTGAGCTATGCTGTTCACGAAGCCCATCACCGCCCTCCCTATGAGGTCGAAGCCGGCGCCCACCTTGGCGGCCATCGACTCGAAGGCGCTGACGATGGACCTCCACAGCCCCTCCAGGAACCTGCCCACTCCGGCTAGGCCGTCCATAATCCACCTGGCGGCTGCGCTGAGGGCGTCTGACAGCACCCTGTGCACGAAGGCCAGGCCATCCATTATCCACCTAGCCGCTGCGCTCAGCCCGTCCCAGATCCACCTGGCGGCGGTGGAGACGGCGGCTGACACCAGGCCGACGAAGTTGGAGACCGCGCTGAGTATGGCTGACGCCGCGCCCGAGACGGCTGCCGACAGGCTGGAGGCAGCGGCTGAGATGGCGCTCATCAACGCGGAGGCAGCTGCGCTCAGCGCAGCTGAGAGGGCTGAGACGGCTCCAGCCACCGCAGCTGAGACGGCTGAGGCCACGGCTGAGATGGCGGCTGAGACGGCTGAGATGGCGGCTGAGATGGCAGCCATCACCGCCGACGCAGCCCCCGAGACCGCAGCTGAGATGAGGGAGGCCAGCGTGGAGACGGCTCCGCCCACCGCCCCCACGATGGTTGAGGCTGCAGCTGAGATGAAGTCGCGCACCGCTGTGGCTACGCCTGCCACCACCCCCTTGACGGTGTCCACGATGCCACCTATGAAGCCCTGTATGGCTGCGACTATCCAGGAGGCCACTGAGTTCAACAGGTCCCTGAACCAGCCGGCTATCTGGCCTAGGATGTCCATGATGCCGTGGGTGGAGGAGGCCATCGCCTCCAGGTCTATGAGCTCGGCCTCCACCTCCACCGCCGCGTAGACGCGCACGCAGGCGTAGCATGCCGCTGCAGCCTCAGCTGCCCCTGGGCTGGCGAGGAGGGCGTCAGCCATGGCCTCGCCCAGCCTCCTAAGCTCCTCCGGGCTCAGCTCCAGCAGCTCGCCCTCAGCCTCCTCGGCTAGCATATGATCCTCCTCACCTCCTCCAGGCCGAGCGAGTACTCGAGGGCCTTGACCTTCGTCACCTCTACCTTCAGCTTGTTCATCAGCTCCTCGAGGCTCCTAGCGAACACTGGGAAGACGCGGCTCCTCAGCCCCTTGTAGGTGAGCCTCACGGAGGCTACGTACCAGACCTCCCCGCTCACCAGGGGCTGCGTCGAGGCCTCTAGGAGCTCCACCTCCACGTCGTCCACCGAGAGGCGGAGGGGCGCCAGCTGGATCGACGTGCGCTCCACGCCGCTCCACGCTCAGCTAGGCGTAGGCTGCCTTGGGGGGCGCAGCCATCCGCCTCACCAGCTCGTTCAGCTTCTTCACCACCCTGAACAGCTCCTTCGACTTCCTCCCCAGCGGGCAGGAGGCTAGGTCCTCGCACTCCATCGTGGAGTACTCGAAGCTCAGCTCATGGGTCTTGAGCAGGAGCTCCTGCATCAAGCCGGTCAGCTCGTCCCTGACCTCAGGCGAGGCAGCTGTGGTGGGCGGGGCAACCATGGACGTCGGCTGAGCGGAGGCTACGCCGCCCTGGCCAGCCTGAACCGCGTCTCCCTCACCCTCTCCCCTAGGCCTTCTTTTTCGAGCCTCAGCCTGGGAAGCCATGTGCTCATGTCCTCGTACAGGGCCTCCAGCACGCCCTCACTTAAGCCTTGCTCGCTCCAGTGGCGCACCCACCATGACTTGAACTGGGCTTCAGTCATAGCTCTGTAGGCGTCGAACCCGAACCTATGCCTCTTGGCCCTCCAGGCTAGGGCCTGCAGGGCTGCGTTCTGATACTGCCTCACGCGGACCGGGTTGGCCTCCTCGGGCGGCACGCGTCCAGCCACCCAGCCCTCCACGATCCTCCTCTGCTCCTGGATGAAGTCGTGCTGAGCCGTCCTCTCGCTTCTATGGTAGTCCAGCATCTCCTCGGGCCTGCTGTAGTTTCCGTAGGCCCAGGCGGTGAGGGGCAGCCTGCTGATTATCCCCTTCACCTTGCTCACCACCACGTCCACGACGGGCGGGTTCCGCTTGCCCTCGGGCTGCGCGTAGATGCTCTCCTTAGGCATGAGGAGGCCGTAGCCCAGGGGGGCGAGGCCTAGGATCAGGCCCATCTGAAGCTGGTCCAGCGTGGTGAAGCGAAGCGTGCGCGCCTCCCCTCCAGCCGTCAGGAAGGGGGCTGTGCCCCAGCCCTCCTCCACCTCCGTCAGCCTCGACCTGCCCAGCACGCTTAGGCCGAGGACGAAGGCGTTGAGCTGGGCTGAGTAGATGGCCGTCAGCCTGCTGTAGACGTGCTCTACCATCGCCTCCGCCATCTCAGCCTCCTCCGCCAGCTGGCCCATCGCCTTCAGCCAGGAGGCGTCGGGCGCCCTGATCAGCCTCAGCTTCCAGAAGGCAGCTCTAAGCAGCTCCCTCACCACCGGTGGGTCGTAGTAGCTCTCGTCGAACCTGGACTCGTCGTACCTGCACTTCCTCAGCCTCGTCCTCCTCACCCCCTCCTGGTGCTCCTCCCTTACGTTGGCGCCTATCCAGCTGTCGAAGTCCTTCATCCACCCGTGCAGCTTCACCCAGTCCACGGGCTCGAACACAGCCCATATGCCCTGGAGGACCTCCTCCGCCGTCGGCGGCCTGTGCCTGAAGTCGAGCCTGTAGGGCTCGAAGTGGATGGAGAGGATGTCGTGGAGCAGCGACATGCCCAGCTGCGCCAGGTCGAAGGCCGTGAGCTGAAGCCAAGCGTACTGGGAGAAGAGGGGGGAGACGTCTAGGAGCCTGAGGTACATGGTGTACACCCCGTCCTCCGACAGCACCTTCTCGAAGAACTTCCGCTTCGCCAGCGCCCGATCCAAGATCCCTCCCCGAGCCACCGGCTGAGCCACCCCTCAGGGCCGCGGGGCGGCGGAGGAGGTAGGCCTTGAGGTCACTAGGGCGAAGGAAGGCCGCCGGCCCCGCGGCCGCTGGATGCCTCACCTAGGCTGAGCTTAAAGCTTTGCAGCGGGCGGCGGGCTGGGGGCTTGAGGTGAAGCCTAGAGGTACCTAAGCACGACGTCCCTGAGCAGCTCGCCGGCGCGCCTCCACGTGAAGCCCTCCCTTATCCTGGACTCCACGTGCTCCCTCACCTTGGCTCGATGGCCCTCCAGGTCGTCGAGGACCTCGTGCAGCCTGCCTACAGCTGCCTCCACCTCCATCTCCACCCCGCAGCCGTCGTGTATCGGGTTGCCGGGCAGGAGGACGCTGCTCCTACGGGACTCAACCAGCCCCCAGCTGGGGAGGTAGTCCTGCCAGGCCCCTCCCCTAGCTGCCACCACCGGCTCCCCCCTAGCTAGCGCCAGCAGGGGGGGATGCTCGAACCCGCCGCCGCGGCTGGAGAGGAGGTAGGCGTCGCAGGCGTCCATGAGCTCCATCACCTCCCCCTCGCTCAGCCGGCCGGCCGGGATGGAGAGCGTCGGCCTCAGCCTCCCAGCGTCCACCTCCTCGCTGTAGACCTCTAGTGCGAAGGGCCTCCTCACCGCCAGGGCCACGTCCCCCCTCTCCCTCAGGAGCCTGTTGAAGACCTCGTAGGCTAGGTCCTCCCCCTTCCTGAAGCCGCTGTGGAGCAGCCACACCTGGAGCAGCCTCCTCCCGCTCCTCGCCTTGTAGTCGGCCAGCTCCCTGAACCTGCTCGGCCTCGAGGGAGGGGAGGAGAGGTAGGGCTCGGGGACCCCGTGGGGGACCACGTGGACGGGCACGCTGACGCCGGACCTGACGTAGGCGTCCCTGGAGAAGGTGGAGGGCACGACCATGGCCTCAGCGTACCCCGTCAGCCTCACCCCCTCAGCCGATACGTGGTCTGAGTCAGCTACGTCCACGCCTATCACCCTCTCAGGCCTCCCCAGCTTGCGCAGCAGCCTGGCCTCGTAGACCTGCATGGGGTAGAAGAAGGGGTGGAGCAGGAAGACGCACCTAGCTGCGCGGAGCGCTACAGCCATTACGGCGGCCAGCGCCCCCTCGTCCACCACCTCCACGCGCAGGTGCCTCCTCAGCTCCCTGACGTGGTGCTCAGCTATGTAGGAGAAGCTCACCCACCTGCTCATCGGGTAGACGTAGAAGGCGGGCGCCAGCGGCATGCGTGGACAGGGGGAAAAAAGGGGATTTAAGGGGTTGGGAGCTTACGGCGTGGGCGCGGGCTTCATGATGATGGAGTTGGCTATGTCCGTCAGGTAGGCCTCGTCGAGGCCGTGGGCTATCTTGAAGTACGCTATCAGGCCCTGAGCGTACTTGTCGCTGGCCGCGCCGCCCTGCCTGGAGACGTGCCTCCACAGCATCGTGGCGAAGGCCAGGTAGGTGGCCCTGATGCCTCCGGTGACCCCCTTGGCGTCCAGGTAGTCCCTGACCATGGACCTGATGGTGTCCACCTGGCCCAGCCCGGCCTGGGCGCGGATCAGCGCCACTTCCTTGACGTCGCCGAACCTGGTGCCGACCACCGTTGGGTTGTACTTCTTCTCGTACTTAGCGTACATGTCCAGCGCGCTCTTGTAGAGCGGCACCCTAGCTCACCCTCGGGCGCAGCTGCGCGGCTGAAGTATTTAAAGGTTACCATGTAGCTTCCTGCTTGATTTATAATAAATGTAACATATTAAGTTACATGAAAATGAGTGATAGGGGGCTGCTTGTGCAGTCCGTGAGCGCGCTGCTGAGCCGGCGGATAACCATATATATGAGCCTGGGCAGTATGCCGGTGTAAGATGCCGAGGACCAACGTCGAGTACAGCATAATGAAGATGCGCGTCAAGACCAAGCCTGAGACGCTGGTGACGATACTGAGGGACGTCCGGCCGATCAGCCTGACCAGGCAGGAGGTGTGGCTGAGGATAATGGACAGGATCAACAGGGCCGTCTCCTCGCTCCTGGACGGGCGCGGGGTGGTGGGCATGGTGAGGGTGATGTACCACGACTACGCCAAGACGCTGTGGAAGTGGCTGAAGAAGTACCCGGAGCACCTGTGGGACAAGTTCGTGGAGGCTGAGACCCACTACTACGCCCGCGTCCACGGGCTCAGCGAGGAGGTGCTGGGGGAGGTGGCTGAGGTGGTGAAGAAGGTAATAAGGGAGCTCCTAGAGGTGGGGCTGGAGGTGGGGCCCGGTGGCGAGGAGGCTAGAGGTGGTGGTGCCGGCCAGGCTGTGGGAGAGGGTGGAGGAGGAGGCGGCGAGGGCGGGGGTCAGGCCTGAGGACCTGTTCATGAGGGCCGTCGTGAACGTCATAGAGGGGACACGCTGCCCTAGGTGCGGGGCCAGGTTCAAGGAGTTCGCGGAGGTGGCGCGGTGAGTTGAGCTTCATGCAGAAGCTCCTAGCCCTGGTCTCAGGCGTAGGCGACCCTAGGGACAGGGTGAGGATAATGTCCACGGTGAAGATGGTGGCCGACGCATACCACAGCGGCGCCATAGACGACGAGACGCTGAGGGCTGAGCTGCGCGACATATGTGCGACCACGATAGCCTTGAGCAGGCCGGAGCTGACGGAGGAGGAGGTCTACGCCAGGGCGGACGCGGTGGTGGGCGAGCTGTTCCACTCGATTAAGGTGGACGCGATGCTGCGCAGGACGCTCTCCCGCTTCGTCGGGGCGCTTAGGTCGAGGGCGTAGCTCCAGGGCCCCTACAGCTCAGGCCTCCACTCCTTCACTACGCGCCTCCAGCCCCTAAGCAGCTTGAGGGCAGCCCTCTCCACGTCCTCAGCCCTCACCGTCCTCCTGCCTGAGCGTGCAGCGGCCTCGACGGCCTCCTCAGCCAGCTTGGACTCCAGCTCCCTGAGGGCCCTCTCCAGCTCAGCCTGGGCGGCTGGGCTGATGCGCTTAGCCCCCGCCTCCAGCAGGAGCCTGCGGGCGCTGAGCGTCCTCCTCAAGCCTCCTCCCTCCTCCTCATCCCGCCTGCGTACCTAGACTGGCTGACGCCCAGCATGCCCAGGCTGCGCATGACCACGTAGTCAGTCAGCCTGGGCCTCTCCCTCAGGTCCTGCTCCCTCACGTAGAACCTCTGGCCGGCTAGGTCGAAGAAGAGGGGTATGGTCGGCCACCTGGGCTGGCTGGAGGACTTGGTGACCACGTGGATCCTCCTCCCCCTCCACTTCACCGCCCTCAGCGTGAAGCCCTCCCCCGGCGCCAGCTCGTTCAGGCGCCTCACGTAGGCCTCTAGGTCTTCCACGGTGAGGCGCCTGGCGTCAGGCCTCCTCACCACCTCGTAGTCGCAGGCATACCTGCCGCGGTAGCTGCCTCCCTCCACCATGGGCCTGTGCTCCTCGAAGACCTCCACCAGCCTCAGGCCGAGGCCGTGTAGGTCCCTGTGGCAGGCTCGGCAGAGCAGGGCGTAGATGCGCTCAGCGTAGCTGACGACGTGGTGCACGAGCCTCCTAGCCGCCTCGCCGCAGGCTGGACACCTCACTCCAGCTCCCCCCGCCACCTGTATGGCTTAGTGGATATTTAAGCCTTACTCGCCCACCTGTGTAGCTAGCGCTGGAGCTCCTCTCTATGCCTCTCCAGGTACTCCCTTATGGCCTCGTTGAGCACGACGTGGAACTTCCTGGTCGGGCAGACGAAGCGCCTCTTGGTGACCTCCCACAGCCCCCTCCACAGCTCCTCCTCCATGTGGGTGTGCACTACCTTCAGCCTCGGCCTGGGCGGCGCCTCGGGCTGCCCCCCTCGGGTGGACAAGGCTCCTCGCTGCACGCCGCAGCCTCAAGGCTTTATAAGCCTTACGGCTTAAAAGCACAGGAAAGGCTTAAACATGGGGCCTCGGCCCAGCTGGGCGGAGGAGGAGGAGGATGCTGGAGCCCCTCTTCGACCTCCTGGCCTCAGCCTGGCCTGCAGCCGCCGCCTTCATCCTGGGCGCCCTGGCGCGCTGGCTCTACGAGCTCTGGAGGAGGCGCGACCTGATAGCCTGGTGCATCGGCTACTGGGTTAAGGCGTGGGAGGACAGGAAGGTGACCGTGGAGGAGGTGTTCTACTTCCTCAAGGAGCTCGTGGAGCGCCTAGGCCTCGAGGACGAGGTAGTCGTGGAGCGGAGGAGCTCGCGCAGCTAAGCTGAGCTGGTCGAGGCGGGTGAGGCGTGGCGGACCCGTGGGCGAGGCTCAGGCACGTGAGGCCGCGCGAGTACGCGTTCGCGGACGACTTCAACGCCCCAGCCGACTGCCTAGCCGACCTGAGGAGGCTGGTGGCTGAGAGGATGCCTGACTGCCCCGGCCTCGAGGAGGTGGACGCCATGCTGGCCCAGCTGCCGCGGTTCAGGCCGGGCGACCTGGTCGCGTCGAGGTACTACAACCTGCTCGTGGACGCGCTGAGGAAGCTGAGGGACTACGTCGCAGCCTACACGCCTCCTCCGCTGCCCATGCCCGCCCCTGTAGCGGCCGCCGTCGACCTGGGCAGGGTGGACGCTGCGGCACCGCAGCCCAGCGCGGCCGTAGTCGAGGCGGCGGCGGTCCGCGTAGCCACGCCCATGCCCGCCCCTGTAGCGGCCGCCGTCGACCTGGGCAGGGTGGACGCTGCGGCGCCGGAGCCCAGCGTGGTCGTAGCCGAGGCGGCGGCGGCGGCGAGGAGGGGTGTTTAGCGTGTCGGGGCGGAGGACGCTGCTGTTCGAGGCGCCGGTGCGCGGCTTCTTCCTCCTCGACGGCCGCCGGCCGGTTGGGAACCGGTTCAACAGGAACATGGGCTACGTGATCGACGGTTTGCTGCGGCTGGCGGACGCGTCGCTTTACGACACCGGCGGCACCGCGAGGTCGGTGAGGACCTCGGTGGGCGGGCTCTGCCTCGACACATCATACGACTACTACTTGGGAGTGCCCGCGTTCATGCGGTACGGCTTCGGCACCGCGGCGCCGTCCGTGACGGACGTCAACCTCGCGAGCCCAGACCTGCTGCAAGCTGTGCACTACATCGACACCGTGGAGGCGGCGACCTCGACCCAGCTCGTGCTCGCGAACCGGTGGGCGCCCGACGGCGATAAGAGCTACATGGAGGCCGGCTTGTTCCTCCACCGGTTGAACGCCGGCTTCATGTTCCTCCTCGCGAGGACGGTCTTCGCGGCCGCGCTGGCGCGCAGCGGCTACACCGAGTACTTCGACGGCTACGCTCTCTCGCTCTCGGCAAGCTACACGCGTTGGTTCGCGCGCGCTCTAGCCGCCACGCTGAGCGGGCAGGATAGGACGCAGGCGAGGTTCAGGCCCTTCACCGCGACGGACGGCTTAGCGTACGTGCTCCAGGCGCCCCGCTCCTTCGCCGGCTCGCCCGACGTGATGATCGGCAGCGACAACACGCCCCCCTCGCCCACAGACACGAACCTGAAGGCGCCGATCGCCTCGCTCGCTTCGCAGGCGCAGAGCGTCGAGGTGGACACGACGCTGCAGCAGGTGAGGGTGGTGCGAACCGGAACGTACACTCCCACCGCCAACGTGACGCTGGGCGAGATAGGCCTGTTCGCGAACCTGAACGGCTACCGAGCTGGCGCGCTGGCGGGGCGGAAGACGCTGCTGGTCAGGGTCGCGCTGGAGACGCCCGTTACGCTTTACGCTAACACGACCTACACCCTCGGCATCGTGCTCGTGCTGACGTAGCGTGAGAGCATGGAGGACGACGTGAAGCTATCCATCACGGCCATCGTCTGCCTCACCGCCCTCGAGGTAACGAACCTGCTCACAGCCAAGTACGACAGCACCGTCATCCTAACCATAGGCGCGATCATAGGGGGCATAGCCGGCTACGAGGTGAAGGCCTGGCGCGTCAGGCGGAGGGCGCGGAGGCTTGTTTGACCCAGAGCTAATATATATTGTAACTCAAACCCAGGGAGGCAACACGTCAGATCCGGGGGCAATTATTATAATTGCCATAATCCTAGCCATGCTGGCATACGCCTCGGCGAGGAGGGGGTAGCTTGGTGGACCTCGTCCTCCTCGCCTCTCAGCAGCCTCTCTCCAATTTTTTAGGCAGAAGGGGCTTTAGGCTGAGGCGGCAGCGCTGGAGCTAGGTGGAGCTGCTTGCTTGAGCACCTGTCCCCCCTGTCGATCTTCCTGCTCGGGGCGGTGGCCACCGCCGCCCCGCTGGCCTGGCTGCACAGGAGGACGGTGAGGAGGCTGGAGGCCTGGGCCGTCAGGGCCCTGGCTGAGGGCCGCATAACCAAGAGGGAGGTGGTGGAGGTCTACAGGGCCCTGGGCCGGGAGCTCGAGGCGGCTGATTAAGCCACCTTCCCCCTCTTCTTCTATGAGGAGGAGAGCATGAGGTTCTACACATTGCCACCTCGAGGTATAGATTGGCCCTTCCTGCTCGTGAACTCGAGGAACTACCGTGAGCTATTCAGGAGAAGGTTTGAGCACGCGATAGTCGATTGCGGCGTGGAGGGATTCTTCAACCGGCAGAGAGCTAAGTGCTACCCTAGGTGGTTTCTTGACTGGTGGAAGCATTTAGCCAGGTACCTAACGAGGGTGTTCAGCGACAGGCTTTGGGTCACCATACCCGACGTGCCGTCGGACTACCATCCATCCGACTGGGCCGACGGCTCAAACATCGAGCTGACCCTCAGAAACGTGGAGGAGTTCATCACCATCGACGGGGTGAACTGGATAGTTGTCGTGCAGTCGCGCTACGACGACCTGCTCAGCTACTACTCCTCCCTAGCCAGAACCAGGGAGCTGGTGGGCGACCACCCCAGGGTCGCGATAGGCACGGTCTGCAAGACAAGGAACCTCGAGTTCATAGTCGAGGCCTGCAGGGCGACGAGGGCTCACTTCCCCAAGTCGCACGTCCACGCCTTCGGCCTCACGCTCTCAGCGCTGCCGATGGTAGCGAGGCACATAGACTCATGGGACTCGCTGGCCTACACGTTCCCCCGCAGGCGCGGCAGGCCATCAGCTAGGACTATGTCGGAGCGCATAGAGTATTTCCGGAGGTATCTCGATAGGGTACGAAGAGGCTGTGAACTAGTTCACTCAGCTCAGTGATGGTCTAGCGGCAGCTCGAGCGCAGCTGAGTGGAGGAGCCTCTAGGGGCGGGGCTGCATCCATCCCTGTCTAATTTTTTAGACGGGCTGCTCCAGCTCGTTAGAGGCACTTCAGCTGACGCATGCCTCCACGCGCCCGCTCAGCAGCCTCTGTCTAATTTTTTAGACAGGCCTCTGCTGACGTAGTCTTTCGTCGGGTTCGCCGTGCCTGCTGAGCCTTGGGCTCCACGTAAGCTGACGGCGGCTGCGCGGGCCTGTCTAAATTTTTAGACAGGAGGAGCTTTAGGCTGGGTGTGCGCTTAGCTTAGTCTATGGCTTTAGCTGAGGCTGCGTCTGGGCGGGCGCTGGCTGAGCTCTACAGCCCGGGCTTCGTGGCGGAGAGGGCGTTCGAGGCCTTGGCCATAGCCTTCAGCGACCTGCTCAGCGAGGCCCTCCTCGAGTTCAGGAGGGGCCTTGACGAGCGGTGGAGCTGCCCGAGGGTCTTCCTCTGCGACCCGGTGACTAGGACGCTGGTGGCCGGGGTGCCGACGGGGGTGGACGCGAGGACGGGGGCGGCTAGGCTTCACTTCGTGGCGGTCAAGGTGAACAGGGAGACGTGCTTCGACAACTTCCTCACGGAGGTCTTGATGCTGCGGCACGAGGTGGAGAGGGTTAGGCGGGAGAGGCTTCTAGCCGGCGGCTCAGCGCTGGGCGTCTTCGAGGGCGCCACCTACGTCGTCGTCGCCGCCAGGGGCTACGCTCGCGGAGGCCTCTACGTCAGCAGGGCTAGGCGCGAGTTCGCGCTCTGCTACGTCGCTGACTGCGCGGCTGACGCCTTGAGGAGGCTGGCGGCTGGGCTGCTGAGGTGGCTGGAGAGGAGGCTGGTCAAGCTGGTGGAGGCGGTGGGGCTGGCTGAGCTGGTGGCTGACAGGCCTCCTGCAGCCTTCATCCAGCTGCTGAGGCAGGAGCTAGCTGAGCGGCTCAGCGGCTTCAGCGGCAGCTTGAAGCATACGCTGCGCCAGCTCGCAGGGCTTTGGATGCTGGTGGAGAAGCGGCTCAGCGCGCTTCAGGCGCTGGCTAGGCTTAAGCCGGCGGCTGAGGCGGCGGCGGCGCTGGCTAGGCGGGCTGCAGACGCCTTCACCTCGCTGTTCCCATCCATGAGCTGCCTGGCGGCCCGCTGGCTCCACCTCAGCCCAGCCGGCTTCATGAAGCTCCTCGACGGCCTAGCTTAAGCCCAGCCCCTCAGCGCCCTGCGCAGCTCCTCCATCAGCCTCCTCGCCTCCATCAGCCTAGCCTCCCACAGGTCCCAGGACATGCTGAAGCCCTTGAAGCAGGCTAGGGTGAGCCCGACTGGCCTGAAGTCCACGTAGTCCCCCGCCCCGGCCCTCCCAGCTGCCTCCTCCAGGGTCGTCGGCTCCTCGACCATGAAGAGGGACTCCGCGCCGTCCTCAGCCCTGAGCCAGCGCAGGCTGGCTGAGCGCATGTCGAGCATGAACATGGTGAATAGGCAGTAGCGGAGGGGGTCTACGCCCTCGGGCGGCGAGGGGCCGGCGTCCAGGACCCTTATCAGCCTGGGCCTCCGCTCAGCCATGGCGGGCCGCCCCCCTCGACTTCACGATCGCGCTCCGCCACCTCCTCGCGGCCTCGAGGAGGCTGGAGTAGGCCCTCAGGAGGTCGGGCATGTGGTCGTGGACGACGGCGCAGACCACGGTGGGCGCCTCCTCGAGGCATGCCTCACACCAGTAGAAGGGGAAGCGGCTCAGGTCCAGCAGGTAGCCCCCCTTCACGTGGCCGCCTCCATGCATCTCGCACTCCACCTCCTCCCCGCAGCGCTCACACCTCAATCAGCCTCCCCCCGCCTCCATCAGCCTCCTCGCCATCAAGATGAGCTCAGCCGCCTCCACCAGCCTCCTAGCCAGCTCCACGGCGTGGTCGTGGACCACCGAGCTGGATACATCCAGCGTCCTAGCGAAGCACTCGCGGCACCAGTAGAAGGGCGTGAGGCCTCCCCCAATCCCCCGCTCCTCGACCAGGCGCTCGTCGCCATGCTCCCTGCAGCTGACCTCCGCGCCGCAGCGCTCACACTTCAGCTAAGCCACCTCCGCTGGCTGCCGCGCGGCTAGGTACACTTAAGCCTTTTGGGCTTTAAAGCCATTTTCCCCAGCTCGGCCACACGTGCTCGACGAGCGCTATGCGCTACGCGCTGGAGCGCTGCTTGAACGATTCAAGCTGATCCATCCGCTCAGCCTCGACGCCGCCTACCAGCTGCCTGAGGAGCTCATCCATCGTCGCCCCCCTTGAGGCAGCCATGGCCTTAAGCCTCTCGTATAGGTCGAGCCTAACGGTCAGCGAGGCCCACCTACCCCTCGGCAAGCCGCCACCCCGCGCTCAGCCGCTGAGGCAGCGGGCGCGCACCTCCACCCTCTCCACCACGCACTGGGCCCAGGAGGGCCATGGTGAGGGCGTAGGGCCCTCCACGAGCCCCCTTATCACCTCATCCATCGTCACCCCCCTCGCCTCAGCCAGGCTCCGCAGCCTAGTGTATAGGTCGAGCCTAACGGTTACGGCCTTCCAGCCCCCCCTGGGCAAGGCAACCACACAACCTGTGGTGAATCCCAACTTATATGTCTACCTACAGGTAAGCCTTCAAGCCTCCTCCAGTAGGCTGGGGAAGCTCTCTCTATTATTCTAGTATATACTAGAATAATAGAGGTGGAGTGGCGGCCCGCTGGGCCTCCTCTACGCGCGCTCCAGGTGCTCGACGGGCTCGACAGGCTCGACGGGCTGGGCGCGCATAGCTAAGCGCTCGACACACACAGCTAAGCGCTCGACCCGTCGAGCCGAGCCGGGGTTAGTCGAAGGAGGAGGGAGCCAGAGGGGGTCTAGATGGGGCTTGGACCTAAGGCTGAAGCGAAGAAGAGTTGAAGGAAAAAAGTGAGTAAAAAAACGAGGAGGGGGGCTTAGAGGTGCTTCAGCGAGTAGTGGCTGAGGCGGAGGTCGAAGATGGGGTCAACGCTGACGCTCGCGAGCGAAGCCTCTAGGCCCTTAACTACGTCATACTTGGCCACGCCGTGTTCCGGGTGGTGAACCTCAACCTCGCCGCCGGGCTCTACGTACAGCCTGGGCTCCTCGAAGTGGAAGAGCCTGGGCTCCTCAAGCCCCTCGGGGTCGTGGACTGGCAGCCTGACGGCGGCGGTGAACCTCGACGGGTAGGCATGCGCTATGACCACCTTGTGTCGACCGAAGTGCACAACCCTTCGGCCGGCCCTTAGGTCGAGGCCGTTCACCACCTCCCTGACTGACCTTAGGATGGCTGTGGACGACGGCCGAGCCTCGATGGCGTACGCAAGGTACTGCGACGTAGTGCTATCCCGCGTCTGACCGATGTAGATCCTAGCCGACTCTGCACAGTCCGCCTGGCCTGCCATCACCACGCCCCTGGCCACGTCATCGTAGTAGAGCTCGCGCTCGATCAACTTGAAGAGCTTCCTGACGGCCCGCTCCCTCTCTTCCTCGCTCGACCGGTACGGCACCGCCTCGACTATCAACATGTCGCCGCTCCTCCCCCTACGGCGGCGCGCTGAGATCGAGTGCGCAGCGAGCACAAGGCTGATTCGATCAATCAACATATTTGACAGCTCTCTTGTCACAAACTCCGTTGCTCTCTCCTCGACCACCGCGCGGTACACCGACCTTACGTCTCCGACCGGCTGGGCGAAGAGCACCAAGTCGCCCTGCAGCCTGTAGCGCGCTGCGTGCCAACCGCCGTCGGGCGCGGGCGCGGGTATCGACTTGACGGGCGAAACCTCAAGGTCGCAGTCGAAGCCCATCACCTCCATGAAGTCGCAGTCATACGACGCCGTTACCTTCACGCCCAGGTGCTCCCCAAGGCTGGACCTATGCGCTGGGGGGAAGAAGAGCTTGTTTATGAAGAGCTTTCCATCGCTGTTCACCCCGACGACGTAGTTTGTCACCCTTGTCCTATCCATTACGTTCCAGTCATACCTCAGCAACACGTACCTCCTCGACATCCTGACCTCAAAAGGCCTCCTCCTCAAGTGCTTGAAGACCTCGTAGTGAGCCTTGTTGGTGAACATTTCCTTAGTCCTCCTCTTCCTACCCGCCACCGCCAGCCTCACGAATGGCCTAAGCTCCTCCACTAGGTCGACAGCGTCAAAAAAAGAGGAGAGGAGGTCAGGCATATCAGCGCCCTCAGTCAGCCCTTACCGCCCTACTGGCTGAGACGAAGTACCTGTGCGCCTCAGCCACTACCTCCGCCGCCTTTGCCTTCAGTGCCAGTTTGGCTCGCTCCAACCTTTCCACCACACAGCTGTGTGCTTAGCGTACTTATAAGCCTTACGGCCTTTCAGTCCACAAACGCTCGACGCGCTCGACATACACAGCTATGCACTCGACACGCTCCGCTTAGCTGAGCTGAAGGAGTCAGGGGCCCTCTAGAGGGGGCTTAGCCCTAAGGCTGAAGCGAAGAAAAAAGGGGGGGAGGTTATGGGGGGCTAGGCACGGTACACGTGTATGTATCCTATTAGCGAAAGTAGCTCAAGTGAATCTACAAGCTCCTCAGTGTCCTCGGAATTGTCCTCGAAGAAGGGCTCTGAGTCCTTCACGTCAGGCCCAATAGCTCTCCTTATTGCCTCCTCCAGTCTTTCATCTGTTAGAAACTCTGCTATCTCTTCTTGTAGCTCTAGGTTCTGCTCCGCCTCATTTAGGAACTCTATTGGGTCCACCTTACCGTTGACATCTTCTATTATCATTTGCACTATATCGCCTACAGTCTCTCGATAGCATACTGGAACCTCAAAGAAGAGGCAAGCTAAGACTTCGGTATCATGCCTTGAACGTCCATGGCCATGATAACAGTCAGGGTACCCTATGTAGTCAAATGTGACGCTTAGGTAGAACTTCTGCATGTCCTCCTTACCCATTTTCGTTCCACCTTTTCGCATAGCTGTGCACTTTCCACACTTATAAGCCTTGCAGACGTAAAAACCATATGTATACAGATAGCGTTTAAGCCACACGTATAGCTATTGAAGCGACAAACTAACCAACCATACACTACATACACAAAACCCACACACACCTTAAAACCCCAAGAACCATATGTAACCCCACACACAGCTATGTAGCTACGCAACTACACCATAAACACCTTGCCAAGCCTGACATAGAACATCAGTTATATATACATAAATTTATGTATATATAAC
>Ga0209821_100057_pt1 | contig 21302 bp, 37 predicted proteins | sample SSWtaG_3_FD_184118 | JGI IMG/M metagenome (GOLD analysis project Ga0209821, IMG submission 184118) | Hot spring microbial communities from Sandy's Spring West, USA to study Microbial Dark Matter (Phase II) - SSWTFFsm_matched (SPAdes)... | ecosystem: Environmental > Aquatic > Thermal springs > Hot... | reverse complement strand
CCTCCACCACCACCACCTCCGCCGCCCGAGGAGGAGCCACCACCTGAGGAGGAGCAGCCGCCTGAGCAGCCTCCTCCTCCGCCGCCGCCCGAGGAGGAGGAGCCGTGGCCTAGAGAGGAAGAGGAGGAGAGGCGTGGCTACGTCTTCATCCCTGTCTGGCTGCTCGAGCTGGTGAGGTGGTGGTGGTGGCTCCTACTGCTGGCCGTACTGCTGGTCATACTGGTGGACCAAGCGAGGAGGAGGGAGAGGGGGATAACCATCGAGATACACGTGCCCACCCTGGCGCAGGGCCGATGAGGGCGGCTGCGTCAACCTGGTTTTTTCTGGTGCACAGTGTAGCTGTGCTGCTGGCGGACGTGGTGCTTGTGGGGAGCGGGCTGTGGGAGCGGGTGCCCGGCTACCACCTCCTCCTGTTCGCGGCGTGCGCGCTGCCCTACGCCCGCCTCAGCCCCCGGGAGGCTGCCAAGCGGGTTATCGCCGTCACGCTCGTGGACGACCTGCTCTGGGGTCCTCTGGCCGCGGCCCTGGGCTTCATGGACCCGTCGGAGCTGCCGGCTTGGCTCAGGCTTCAGTACTGCAGCCTGGGGGACTGGTCCACCTGGTGGTGGGCGGACCTGCTCCTCCTCGAGCTGCCGGTGTCACCCGCCCTGATGGGGTGGAGCATAGCCCTCCGGCTGGCCGCGCTGCTCGCCCTCGCTTGAGGGTAAGTTTTATCGGGGCGCGCAGGGGTGATGGGTATGGGTGAGGTAGCGGTGGGTACCGAGCCGCGGCTCGGCAGGGCTGCGAGGGAGGAGGTGTGGTGGGCGCTCGGCCACCTAATCAACATGGAGGAGCACCTTTTCGAGAGCGGGCTCAGCGACCAGGCTGCGGTCGTCAGGGATGCGAGGCGGCACCTAGCGGTGGAGTGGGGCCGCGCCGAGGGCTTCGACGACGGGCTCTTCAGGAGGGATTGGTGCGTGTACAAGCACGCCTTCAGCCTGCTGGTGCACCTCCAGGAGGTCGCGGTGTCCGCTGCCGCCGAGAGGCCGGAGCTGGCCGTCGCGGCCTGGGAGGCCTTCAGGGCCATCAAGGACCTGCTGCACCTGCTGACCGAGTACCACAGGCAGGGTGGTGGCGGTGGCTAGCGACTGCGCGAGGTGCGACGACGACACTAGGCTCAGGTCCGACACCGCCCAGGCGGTTCGAAGGAGGAGGTGCAGGGTGTGCGGGCTGCCGGCCCAGTACGAGCTCCACGGCGAGTGGTACTGCCTAGCGCACTACGTCGCGCTGGTCCAGATGCAGAGGGGTGCGGTTGAGGTGGCTGCGCCTTGAGCGCGGTGGAGAGGCTGGCGGTCGCCTTCGTCGCGGGCTACCTAATCGGCAGGGGCGTCAGGCTGGCGGTCACGCTCCTGGGCGCAGCCCTCGTGATTCTCATCCTGCTTGAGCGCATGGGCTACGCGGCCGTGGACTGGGCCAGGATAACCCAGGACGCCTACAGCGCAGCCAGCGGCGTGCTGGAGCGCCTCGCGCAGGGGGAGCTGCCCCAGCTAGACGGGGACTCGCTCGCCCTGGTCACCGCCTTCGCGCTCGGCCTCGCGGCGGGGTCCGGCCTGGTCCTGAGGCTGCTCAGCGCGCTCCTCAGGTTGGTGAGGTATGGCCAGCCCATCTACTAGCGACGCCGCGCTGGTGGCCCTGCTGGTCCTGCTGCTGGCCGCCGGGGCTGCCGAGCGGGCTGTCGCCGTGGTGGTGCTGGTCCTCGACGAGAAGCCGGGCGCCAACCGGGTCACGGTGAACGGCTACCCGCCCGTCAGGGAGGGCTACTGCGAGGAGGGCTACTGCATGGTCTTCGTGGTGCCCAGGGCGCCCGCCTACACGGTCTCGCCCGCGTGCTGCAGCCGCGCGGCTGGGCTCAAGGAGGGGGTCAACCATGCATACTGGCTCGGCTGCGTCGCCGTCAGAACAGACTGAGGCGGTCGGGGACCTCGTCCTAGCGGGCTTCGACGCCCACCTGAGGGGCAGGGGGCTCAGCGAGCGCACGGTGCGCACGTACCTCTGCTTCGCGAGGCTGTACCTGCGCTTCCTGGCGGAGCGCGGCTGGGACCCCGCCCAGGCCGGCGCCAGGGGGGTTGAGCTCTTCATAGCCCACCTGCTGAGGAGCGGCTGGAGCCAGAGCAGTGCGTACACCGCAGCCGTCGCGGTGGGCGCGCTGCTGCGCTACATGGGCCTCGCGGACCGCGTCAGGCCGCCCAGGCGGCCGAGGACCCTGCCGCGCGTGCCCACGCGCGCCCAGGTGCGCTCGCTGCTCTCCGCAGCACGCACGCTGGAGGAGAGGCTGGTCGTGGGGCTGCTGGCTGGGACTGGCATGCGCGTCAGCGAGCTAGCCGGCCTCAGGGTGGAGGACGTGGACTTCGAGACGGGGACCATCAGGGTGTTCGGCAAGGGCGGCAAGGAGAGGGTCGTGTTCATCCCGCAGGACCTGCTGCCGCTGCTCAGGCAGCGTGTCAGCCAGGTGGGGAGCGGCTACCTCTTCCCCAGCCCCATGGACCCCAGCAGGCACGTCAGCTACGTGACGCTGGAGAGGGTGGTGGCCAGGGTTGCCAAGCGCGCGGGTGTGCGCGTCACGCCGCACGCGCTCAGGCACTTCTTCGCCACGCTCATGCTCGAGTCCGGCCTTAACATCAGAGAGGTGCAGGAGCTGCTGGGCCACTCGAGCCTGAGCACGACGCAGGTGTACACGCACGTGACCCCCTCGCGCCTCCGCGTCAGGGTGCTGGAGGCGCTCAGGGGCTTCTCGCTGGTGTAGCTTCGGGCGAAAACCTTATCCGAGGCGGGGCCGAGGAGAGGGCAGTGGTGTACTTGGGCGGGTCCGGGCACGTCAAGGTCCTTCTGCACTTCGATAAGGACAGGAGCCTCTCGCGGGTAGAGGTGGTGGGGCCGCCGGACTTCGTCGCCAGGGTGCTCAGGGAGATGCAGGTCAAGCTCCCACCTCCCCCGCCCCCCGCGGCGCGGGAGGAGCCGAGGCCCCAGCACGCGGAGCCACCGCCCCCGCCGGCGCCACGCCCGGCACCGCGGAGGCCCGCGCAGCCACGCCCCACGCCTCTCGCCAACCTACCCTCCTTCGTCGAGGGTAACCCCTGGCTCGAAATCCTCAGCCGGGCGCGGGGAGAGCCTCACCCGTCCTGAAACGATATTTTTATCCTTCAGTTCATGCCATTTGCTGAATGATGTTCGAGGAGGCCTACAGGCAGCTGGTTGAATTTACAAGAAGGTACGAGCGCGAGAGAGCAAACGCTAGAGGCGGCAGGCGCATCGCAGCGCGGCTGGCCATGGCCCTCCTTCGCGCAGGGCTGCCGATGACCACCATTTCCCTGTCCCACCTGAAAGAGGTCGAGCTGAGCGGGCGCTTCACGGGCCGCCGCGGCTACTTCATAAAGATACGGCGGCCCCGGGGGATAATGCACGACTACCTCATACTAGAGGGCGAGCTGCACGAGATAGGTGAGCTCGCCCGGCAGGCCAGGGAGCTATACGGGAGTGATGAGAGCCTCGTGCGCTCCCTTGAGTACGAGTTGAGGCGCTTCCGGGAAACATACGGGCTAAGCGTTACGCCCTTGGACATCTATGCACTGAAGTTGTGGTGCGTCGGTTATGTAGACAAGCTCAGCGTCAAATACAGCGTTGGAAGGTTGCGAGCGGTGGCAGAGCACATCCTCTCGAGGGCTGCCCTAGTGCAGCGGTAAAAAACCCTATTTTCTCCCGGGTTAGTCCCAGTAGAGGTACAGGTAATACCTGCCCCACGCGTAGAGCACGTCAACCCTTGAGGGCCCCGCGGCGCTCGCGTTCAGCCAGAGCGTGTCGAGTGACCACTTGAGGGTTGGCGGCCGGGAGAGGGGTAGCCACGCGGCGTAGACCGTCACCCGCTCGTCAGGCCTCTCCTTCGTCACCACCAGCAAATCGAACTTCGCGCTGCTGACCCTGGATGCAACCTTCAGAAAGGCCCTGAACGCCGGTCTGCCGTTCCACGCGTCATCAAGCTGCTCGCGCGGCAGCAGCGACGCGATTTGCCTCAGCACCCTCGCCGGCACAGCTGCGCAGTTGTACAACCCGGGGCCCCACTCCACCGGTCTCACTCCGTGCTCCACCAGGACCTGCAGGACCCTGTCCGTGAAGCCGGGCGGGTGGTAGACGCGCTCGATGTTCATCTTCGCTCAGTGCTATCTGCTCGGAGGGGCGTAAAAAACCTTTCGTTTAAAGAAAACAAAAGAAAAATCTCCTACAGGCGCACGTAGCGAAGCCTGTAGTACTTCAGCCGCCCCCTCCCCTGCACGACTTCCTCTACCAGCAGCCACCGCCTCTCACGCGTATCGGTCAGGAGCGGGTGCGCGCGCAGGTGCGCGCGTGCCGCGGACAGGTAGGCCGGGGGCAGCAGCATGCGCCTGTTACCAATCCCCGCCGCGCGCTTCACCACGTGGGTAACCAACACCGTCACTGTCTGGCTCTTCGCGTAGGACAGCAGCTCGGCGCACGCGCGAAGTATCCTTTCCTCGTTTATCACCGCTTCGCGTACTTTCTCGCTGATGATTTCCGCGCTCATCGATAGGAGTAGCGCAGAGGAAGTATAAAAATCTTTCGTTAAGTGACTTTCCTCGAAAAAACCTGGAGAGCGTAACCCCCTTATTTTTTAAAAAATACTTTCCGGGTGGTAGCCCTAGACCTCAATGCGCTCCCTAGGTACTACCTCGCTCACCTCTACGCGCAGTTTCCGCAGCAGTGCGGAGTGCGTGATGCGCACGAACAGCCTCCGCCTGCCGTACACCACGAAGTCCGTGACATTTACGGAGGAGTAAACGCAGTCCACCACGCCCGTCAACCCCCTTGAGAAAAGCCGCTCGGCAAGCTGAGAGGACAGCACGCCGCACGCACTCCAGCCCAAGTCCTTGGCCCGCTCCTCAACCCACGCCAAGTAGCTATCCCAGCCGCCGTGAGTGCTGACCGCGTCACGCACCCACTCCACCACAGCCTCTTTCACTACCTCGAGCTCGTTCTCCGCGGTGGTCATGCCTATCATGGCTTAGTGCACGCAGCACTTTAAAAAAGCTTTCGTTTAGAGTCAATCAAAGAAGACTGCGTTCTCGCGTTCTCCACCACGTGATGGGAAAAACCCCGGGAAAACCCACCCTGGTTATGAGCAAAACCCCCCGCCAAAAACCCCTGAACTGTGGGCGTTTTGAAATAGGTCATCAGGGGTGAGCTGGGCGCAACACAGCGCAGCCCATGCTCCGGAGTTTTCCAGGGTATGTTTTGCGCATGCAAAAAAACAGTTCTCCCTGAGCCCCTGCGGACAAATCACGCTTTTTCCCGTGTTTTCAAGGTATACGTAAAAAACCTTGGATTTTGGCGGGTATTGCTGTTTTCCGAAATTTCAAAGCCGGTGTACTCAAATATTCGAATATTGGCATTTTTCGAAAGCTGAAAAAAAGCAGCTTGAAGTGGTTGAGCTTTTCCCTCATTTTCCCTGGGGCGAAAGTTTTATTAAGCACCTTTCGAAAAAAGACAATCGGAGAAACATGAGGACGGCGATAGAGGAGTTCAACGAGAAAGTGGAGTACGTGCGCTCCTTGATGAGCCGCATGGGGCTCAGGTTCGAGAGCGACAAGCTGGAGTATGAGGTGGCAAGGGCTGTTGCTAGGCGGCTCAAGGACCTGGTGTACGTTGACCTCAGGCAGTTGCTAAACGAGATATACGATAGCCTGGATTCAACCCTCACGGTGGGGGAGAACGTGAAGATAGCGGAGTCGATAATCGAGAAGTGGGCTGGTAAGGAGTACGACGTGGAGTCTATGTACGAGGCTTATGAGAGCTGGATAGCTAGCGAGAGGCGGCTCGGGGGGCCAGCCCGGAGCGAGTTGAGCGTACCCGCTGAGCTGTTGCTGGGCGTGGATACGGGGGCTGGGAGAAGGAGGGGCGGTAAAAGGGGTAAGAGGGAGAGGGCTGAGCGCCCCGAGGCCAACCTGGAGAGCAGGCTGGCTGACATAGCCGCGCGCGTTGAAGAGCTATCCGGCAGCCTGAGGGGGCTTGAGGCTAACCTGAGGAGCCTCGAAGCCAACTTGACCCACAGGCTCAACGAGCTCAGCTCAGGTGTTGAAGAGCTTAGGCGCGGCGCGCGCGAGAGCGGTGACGAGGAGTTCAGGGAGGAGGTTAAGGCGGCGTTCGGGCTGGTCATGAGCACTCTCAAGAGGCTGGAGGCTAGGGTTGAGAAGCTTGAGAGAGAGGTTGAGCGCCCCGAGGTGGTGGTGACCCGCGGGAGAGAGAGGAGGAGCGAGAGAGAGCTGGAGAGGTACTACGCCCGTAGGCTGAGAGAGAAGTGGTGGCTTCTTTAAGGGTTTCCCCCTTTTTTCTTTCTAAGTTTTCCAGTAAACGAAAGATATTTACCGGGGTGTTGGGGCAGTGCGTGCGGAGAGCATGGGCTGGGTTTACAAGTGCGAGATATGCACGAGGGAGTTCACGGACATAGTGGACCTACTGGCGCACGTGGAGAGAGAGCACGCGGAGGACCCGCGCGTGGCGCGCCTCGTGCATGTCTGGCGCAGCATTAGGGGGGCTGGCTTGTCCTTGAGCAGGTACCAGAGGTTTCTGGACCTAGCCGAGGAGCGAGTTGCCTCCAGGTACTTCGTGCGGGCCAGGGCGTGAGGAGGATGAGTGGTGGAGCTGTAGGAGGGGGTGAGCGCGGCGTGATGGAGCGAGTGCTCAAGGTGATGGAGGCGGCGAGGCAGCTGCGCGGCGAGGAGCCGGCGCGCGCGCAGCTCTACTCGGCGGGCATAGTCGACGCGGAGGCGGGGGACTACCACCCCGTAAACGGAGTGGTAGCGGTTGCCGAGGAGCTGGAGGGGGAGGTGTACCTGCTGATAGACTGGGAAAGGAGGGAGGTGTACTACGGGCGCACGCCGCAGCGCCTTCTCGAGGAATACTTCCGCGCGCGTGTGCATGACCTCGCGCGTGTCGCCGAGAGGTGGGCGAGGTGGGCTGCCTTCGCCGCGCACGACGACGGCGACGAGGCAATGGCTGCCGCGCTCCTCGAGAGGGCTGAGCGCTTCCTTTCCGAGGCGAGGCTCAACGCGGAGAGGCTCGAGCGGGCCAGGGCTGGGCGGCTCAGGCTGGAGCTGGGCGTCGTGCTGTTAACGCTCTAAGCCCCGCGAAAAAGATTTTTTTACCTCTTCTCTTCTCCCGCTCCGCGCGCGTTAGCGGCTGAGCCAGCCGTAGAGCAGCTCGCCCAGGCACACCCGCGCCCCCAGGGCCTGGGCGAGGTTGTTCACCAGGGGTATCGCGAGCAGTGATGCTAGAAGCGTGTACGCGAGCAGTGCCGCGCCCCTCTCTCCCAGCAGCCTCGCCCCGTGCTCCTTTATCACCGTGCCGATTGCGTAGAGGAGGAGTGCTCCGGCGGCCTGCACGGGTAGGAAGGCGTGCAGTCCAGCCTCCAGCAGCGCGCGCTGGAAGGGGTTCGCCTCGGTGTAGCCCCAGCCCAGCATGACCAGGGTTGATGCTATGTCTAGGCTGCGGAGGACCGCGACCAGGGCCAGCAGGCGGGTGTCGCGCCTCACGCGGTCACCGTGGAGCCGAGGGGTTTTAGGAGAAACGCTTGCCTTAAGCGTTAGGTATAAGTGACTTTTTTCGAAACTTCTGTCGAGGGGCATGAGCGCCCTGAGAGATAGGATTGTGGTGAAGGTCGCGAGGCTGAGGGACTTCCTGGCCCACGTGGACCGCGCCGACAGGGTCTACTACATGCAGAGGGGCACGCGCCTGCTGGCCCTCGCCTCCAACTTCCTCTGGGAGGGGGACCTTGCGAAGGAGGACGAGGCGGTTAGGCGTAAGTGGGAGGAGGTGAAGAGCTACAAGGGCGTGGAGGTCGAAAGCTTTCTGGACGTGTGGGAGGCTGCAGACTACCTCAAGTCGCTCTCCACCGCGTGAGCCGAGAAAAAAAGGGTTTTTTTCCCAGGGGGCTCAGAGCTGGAGCGTGTAGACTCCGCCCACCCCGGTGACGGGGCAGCCCTTCGCGCGGGCGAGGTTCCTGATAGCTATGGCGCCCTGCAGGTGGCCCATGCTCTGGAGGCTCTGCGCCAGTAGCTCAAGCGCGTCGCAGGACGCGCTGAGCAGCGTCTTCTGGTCGATGGTTATCTTCACTGCGCTACCACCCTTAGAGGGCGCCGATGGTCGTCAGGAAGGCCCTCAGCCCGGACTCCCAGTTGGGACCCCACTTCTCGCGGATGATGCCGGCCATCCCGGCCCTGCATCTCTCGATGTTCAGCCCGGGGAAGAGGCGGGAGGCGAAGTCGCAGTACTTGACGGGGTACTTTGCCTCCACCTTCCTGATGATTAGCTCTGGGACTGGCATGTTTTCTACCGCTCTCCCTCTGCACGCGTGTTATATAACTGTTTCTCCCTATTTGCGAAAGCTCAGGCGATGTACTTCCCGGCGGTGGACTTGGGAACCGGCTTGGCGCTGAGCCGGTAGATGTTGCCGCCGATGTTGCATATCAGGACCGCCGTGCTGTTCTGCGTGAAGTAGACGGCCTTGCACTCGTTCAGGCCCAAGTCGAGCGTGATGTCCGCGACCTCGCCGTCAGACTTCAGGACCTCTCTGAGCTGCAGCCCGGAGAAGTACGTGGGCACGCGGCCTCACCCCGTGACCACGGGTAGGAGCTCTTCCTCCCTCTTCCTTCTCCGCCTGGGCCTGACCCCCTTCTCGCGCACCTCGCTGTGAGCCGCCCAGAAGGCGGTGGCGCTCAGGGCGAGCCCTATCGCTACCAGCAGCGAGAGGAGGTTGATGTCGATGAGCCAGTGGAAGGCCAGGGCGCTGGCGAGCGAGATGAGCGCGGCGAGCCCCGTCCTCCCCTCGAAGTAGAGCACGGCGACGAGCAGCGAGGCCGTGAGCACCGCGAGGTATGTCAGCTGGTTGTCAGCAGAGAGCGTTAAGTCCGCCTGGGCGGCGTACTCTATCTCCAGGAGGCCCCAGGCCCTGAGTATGACTACCCACCAGATGAACTCGATGGCCACCGTCACCACCTCTCTCAACGCGTAGATTAGCGTGGTGAGCGTTAGCTGTCCTTCGCGTATGTAGGCGAGGAGGGTGACAAGGACGATGGCGAGCGTGGTTGCGGCGTACACCACCAGCAGGATTATGATGGGGCTAACCATCGGCTACGCTTACCTCGCGTGCTATAAAAGCGTCTTGGTCCAGTATGACGACGCCAGGCCTGGTGGACGTCAGGTACTCGAGGTACTTGATGAGGGGGTCGTTCTCCGGCGTGAACCACCCTGACGCGATGTAGCTCGTCCCAACCACCGTGTACCGCACGGGCCTCTGCCTCACGAGCAGCGGGCGGTAGTCCACCCCGAGCGACAGGTCGTAGCCCCAGAGCACGTAGTGAGCCGGGGCTGGGCGCGGGCGGCCGGCTATGTAGTCGAACACGTGGTCCCTGAGGCGAACCCTGGGGTGCGGGAGGAGGAGCAGCGCCGCCTTCAGTACGAAGTCCGGGTCCGCGCTGGGCGCGAAATCCACGTGGAAGACGGCGCGCTTGTTCACGTGCATCAGCAGGGCGATGCTGCGCAGGTCCCCCTCGTCCTCTAGAATGCAGCCCACCTCGCCCGAGAGGTAGCGGAGGCTCAGGTCGTCCAGCCAGCCCACCGCGCGCACGTTGGGCGGGGTGGGCACGTCGTAGTCCTTTTCGAGCGTGGAGCCGGGCCTCACGCGCTCCACCGTGTTGGTGACGTAGTGCGTCCTGAGCTTGTAGGCCGCGGCCAGCCTGGCCGCCAGCTCCTCAACCTTGGTGTCGAAGGGGAGGTGCTTCGCGCGGAAGCGCAGCGGCGACGGCACCTCGCCCGCGACCACGACCAGCGTGGCGGCTCACCCGCCTTTCTCTCTCCTCTTGGTCCTCGGCGCCGGGGGCGGCATGGCTTGGTCGCCGATGCTGGCGATGGCGGTGTTGAACACGAGCCAGAGCTGGAACTCGTCCAGGGACAGCGGTAGGTCCGCAACCGCGCCCTCATCAGAGACTGCGACCACCATGGGGGTCTTGAGCGTGCCCCTGGGCGAGCCCTGCAGCCACAGCAGCCTTTCCTTCTCCGTTATCCCCACGTAGAGGGCGGTCAGCTCCTGGATGTACTGCTCGTTCTGCAGGTCGTACACTCTCACCGGCTTCCGCTGGGTTAGCTTCCTGAAGGCCCTGGTCTTGAAGACCGCCTGGCAGTGCGGGCAGTCCCTAGCCATCACCACGACCAGCTCCTTGACCACTCAACCCACCTCCTCGGCGATTGCCTCGGCGATTGCCGCCAGCTCGTGCACGACCGCCACTATGTTCTGCAGCTCCGCCAGCAGCGTGGTGGTGTTGAGGAGGACCAAGCTGTCCGTCGTGTTGAGCTGCACGAAGTTCTCGCTCGCCTTCCCCCGCGCGTACGTCGTCCACACCGCCTTGAAGAGGGGCGGGGCGGTGGCCCTCTCCAGCGCCTTCATGGCGGTGTAGTCCAGCCACATGAAGAGCTCGTGCATCGCCGCGAGGACGTTCTCGTCTATGGAGGTGGTGGACGCCTGCGTCAGGTCCACGAACCTGGTCACCTCCTGCCCGCCCGTGGCGGTCCTGACCACCGAGGCCAGGCTGAGGACCTCCATCCTCTTCGTGGGCGCGGCCTGCCTGACCGATGCGGCGATGAAGGAGAAGAGCTCCCGCACGCGGTCCACAGCAATCCTGAGCTCCGACCTCGACACGCTCACGCTCGTGTAGGCGCGCCTGGCGCTAAAACAATTTCGTTTAGAGTCGTGAGCGTCACAAATATTACGGGCTGTGTCATTAACCGAAACGCTATGGCCGGGAGCGACCAGGTGCTGCAGGAGCTGCTGCATGCCGCGGTGCGCCTCCTCGCCGACCAGCACGGCAACATGGTGCTAATCGACGTGAAGAGGCTGAGGAAGTACGGCTACAGGTTCGACGCGCACGTGGTAACCCACCGGCTGCTCAGAGAGCTGCTGACGCGGGGCGTGAAGGACCCGCTGGGGCGGGGCGTGTGGGTGTACTTCTCGGAGAGAGCCAAGCGCGACGGCAAGGGCGGCAGGAAGAAGTACCTGGCCGTGCTGCGCAGCCCCGAGTAGCGCCCAGCTGCCCGCGGGAAAAACCCCCTTTTTTCCCCTCAGAGGGGCTCAGAAGAAGAAGGTGGGTAGCCGCACCCTGCCCCACCTCCGCCTAGGTCCGGCCCTGGCCTCTTCCTCCTTCTCAGCCAGCGCCTCGTAGAGCTCGTGCGGCTCCTCGGCGCCCACGTGGAGGCCGAGCTCCCGAAAGCTCTCGGCCAGCGACTCCTCAGCGGGCCTCACGGCGCGGACCCTGCCCTCCACGCCCTTGTAGAGCGCGCTGTCGATGTACATCCTCGCCCCCCACGGTCCGTAGATGTACACCCTGTCCACGTGAACCTCGGCCCTGCCCGTGGGGCAGGTGATGACGTAGTAGCTGAGCCCCATGGGGTCGCTGCGCCTCTGGACCGTGCAGGAGCCTATGCTGAACTCCACGCGCGTGAGGGCGGCGGCATGGTATTAAACCGTTCCGCGGAGCTGGTGCTGAATAATTAAGAGATTAATTTTTATCTTGGGGCGCGCAGGTGCTACGAGGTGACCAGTGTGGGCAGGCAGGCCACTGCCGGCAGGCAGCTGAGGGTTGTCTTCACCTTCCTCATGGACCCCGAGCTCTACGAGAGGGTGAGGAGGTGTAGCTTCGAGCGAGGCGTGCCGATGAGCGAGGTAGTCAGGCGCGCGCTGCACGAGTACCTGTGCAAGGAGGGCTACTAGCGCGGGCGCAGGTGGCTCAGCGTGGACCACGCCGCCGAGCAGGCAGCCGCGGAGAGGGGGCCAGCCCTCTTCACGGAGGAGGACTGGGAGACGTGGAGCAGGCTGGCGGACCCCTTCCTGCAGTACCGCATCCTCACGGAGCAGTACCGCGCGCGCGGCTGCGGCCTGATGGAGCACGTCCTGGAGAGGGAGCTGGAGGCGCTCGCCGAGAGGGACGAGTCGCCGTCCAGGGTATGGAGGAGGCTGAGCCAGGAGGAGAAGAAGAGCCTGCTGCTCAGGCTGCTGACGACCAGGCCGGTGGTGAAGTTCTTCAGGGTTGTGAACCAGCCCAGCGACGAGGCGCAGTACTACGTCGCGCTGGGGCTCAACAACGTCCTGCACGACTTCGACGACGCAGGCCGCAACGTGGTGGAGGCGCTCTTCGGCAGGTACATGAAGGAGTCAATCTGGAGGGACCTCAAGGGCGCGATTAGGGCTGCGGCGCAGAACATCCCCACCGCCAGGGTGGACTCGCCCCAGTACCTGAGGCTTCTCGACGGCGTGCTGGACCTGACGGACCTGAGCGTTAAGAGCCCCGATGAGGTGGACGACTACTACTTCACGTACTGCGCCCCGCTCTTCACCAGGGTCGGCGAGCTGAGGCTGTCGAGGCTCAGGATAGACGAGATTAAGCGCGGCGACTACGACATCACCCGCAACATGGTCTACACGTTCTTCAGGGATAGGTTCGAGGACAGGGACTGGGAGTACCTGATTGACGCCCTGGGCACGGTGCTCTCGCCCTACCGGTTCAAGCTCCTGGTCTTCCTCATCGGCGGGACCGATGCTGGCAAGAGCACCCTGCTCCGCGTGCTCACGAAGCCCATAGAGCCCCTGGTAGCGTGGGTGAGCCTCTCCACGCTGCTGAACTACACCTTCGGCCTGGAGCCCCTGGTGGGGAAGCAGGTCTGGGTGAGCACCGAGAGGGGTGAGGCGGTCCTCCGGCGCCTGGACCTCATCAACAGGCTGTTCGGCGAGAGCGACCTGGAGGACGTGCCGAGGAAGTTCAAGAGCGCCGCGCGGCTGCGCAGCCTGAAGCTCGGCATCGTGGCGATGAACGACCCCCCGCTGATACAGGAGTACGGGGGCGAGACGATGCTCGCCTTCGCGCGGAGGGTCTCGATAATCAGGATGCAGCGGCCAGAGGGGGCCGAGGCCATACCCAACCTCGCGGAGCGGATACCACCGGAGGAGGCCTTCAACTTCCTCCTGTGGTGCAGGTGGCAGCTGGAGCAGCGCGGCTGGGTGATAAGCAAGATGAGCGAGGAGGCGGTAATCGAGTTCCTGAGGGCACAGAGCAACCCGGTCCTCAGGTTCCTCGCGGACGCCGTCGGCGAGGAGATAGAGGAGCACCCGGAGGGCCGCGTGAAGGGGACCGAGCTCTACGAGCTCTACCTCAGGTACTGCAAGGAGAAGGGCGTGACCCCCGTCAGCATGAACGCGTTCTACTCCGTGCTCGCGACGAGGTACGAGAAGTACACGCGCGAGAAGACAGTGTGGTTCAAGGGGCTGCGCCTCCGCCGCGAGTTGAGGACCGGAGAGGTCCTACACTACGAGGTGTGAGCCGTGAGCTGGGCCAGGAGGCTGGTAAAGGCCATCCTCGGCGACCCCGGCGAGAGGGCGAGGGGCGACCTAGCCTGCGACCCCGAGTGCCTGCGGCTCTGCATCGGGGACCTAGTCTCGCAGTGCGAGTCAGGTCCCAAAAAGAGTGGCCGGGACTGCGCGGCGCACGTGATGGACTCGCTGGACACCTGCTTCGAAGAGTGCTGCGGGTAGGCCCGCCGGCGAAAACCGGAATTTTTCTCCCTGAACCCTTCCGGCGATTCAACCCCACCCCTTTTCCCAGGGAGGGGGTCAAAACAACCCCCCCTAACTTCCCTAGAGTTTCCCAGGGGCCTTTTCCCGAGGGGGGAGGGGGGTATATCCCCCCCTACTACCATTTATATCTACAGATATACTATAATAATATATCTATTACTATATTCTTCCTTTTTTCTCTCCTCTTAAAGGATTTCTATACCCCCCTAGGAAAATCCCCCTGGGAAGATATTGGAAAGCTTCATTTAGTCATCACCCAATAATCGAAAGCCTTCATTTATTTTATTTTGAAAGTTCGCTCCCTGGCTCTCCCACGCTCTCGGAGGGGGCGGGGGCCGGTAGCGCCGCTCAGCCTTGCCGGCGCTCAGCCTTGCCGGTGCTCAGCCCGCTGTCTGCGCTGCTGAGCGGGGGGGTGTGGTTGACGCCGTGCCTTGGTCCCCCTTGGTTTGGCGCTGGGAGTGGGGGTGTGCTGGTTGGTCTGCGTTGGAAAAATATAGCCCCGCCCACCTGTAGAGTGGGCGTCATGGGTGGTGGTGGCTCGCAGGGTAGGTCGCAGGCGCGTGTCGCTAGGCTGAGGCTGTACGTGCCGAACCCCAGCCCCGGCGCGCGCAAGGGGCTCGTGGTGATGAGCATGGACATCTACAACGTCAAGGACGTGGGCGAGATTGTCAAGCAGATACTTCCTGTCGCCTCGCGCAACTGCATCACGCTGAAGATGGAGCTGCTCCAGGAGAGCAAGAGGGCTGACGCGGAGTTGATAAAAGCCCTCAAGCGCGCAGTAATCCAGGTGGAGCCTTGACCAGTGGAGGAAAGCCCCTGCTGGTCCGGTGGCTGGGTGCAGCGCTGGACTACGTGCTGGTTTTCAACCCCGTCGGCGCCAGGGCGCACTACATGAAGCTCAGGGCGGCGCACATGCACTCCACGGGGCTCAGGCTGGTCGCGGACATGATATGGAGCACCACGGTGAGGAGCGGCTACGACATCGCCCGGCTCAAGCTCGAGAAGTTCTACAACGTGCACCTGAAGCTGCTCAGGCACCTGGTGGGCATGAGGTACCTCGCGGAGAGGCTGGCGCCGAGCTACGTGGTGGAGCTGCCGCAGCCCTACGCGGCAGCCCACGTGGACCTGGACACGGGCGGGCTCACCGTGGTGCTGGGCGATTTGGCGCACGCCGAGGGGGAGGCGGTCCTGCGGCTGGTGCCGCTGTTCAAGGACCCCGCGAGGCTCGAGGACTTCCTCGCTATGCAGAGCGTGTTCAGCGACGCGCTCGTGGAAACGTACGCCGCCATGAGCCGCCGCATGGGCGAGTACGCGCGCACGCTGGCGTCGCTGGTGGAGGCCGTGAACTCGGTATCGAGGACCCTGGTGGAGGCCCTGCCCGGGTGCTACGACATCATAGAGAGCGTCCTGGAGCGCTACAACGTGACAGGCCGCTCGGTGGTCAACTTCGCCGTCGAGGAGGCGGTGGCCAGGCAGCTCATCGCCGAGCTGCAGCGCAGGCTACAGCCGGCGGAGCAGGCTGCGGCTCCCGCGGCGGCTAAGCCGGCGGCAGCCGGCAAGGCGGGGCAGGCGGGCGGGTAGAGGGTAGAAACCCTGATATAGCAGGCGGGGGTTGGGAGCGCGTATGGTGCTGGACAGGCTACCCAACTGGGCCCTGCTGCTGCTGTTCGCAGCGACCTTCACGGTGGCAATCCTGGTGAACTTGGACCCGTTCGGCACCACGCTAGGCGTGCCCAACATAGTGCTGGAGGCCGCGCTCGTGCTGCTGCTCTACCTGGAGTACAGGGAGATGAGGAAGAGGGGGTGGCTCTGATGGACGTGGACAGGGCGATTAAGTACGTGACGCTGGTGAACGCCGCGCTGACAACCGCGCTGCTGTCGCTATACCTGCTGGCAACGCTCAGGTCCGTGCAGCCGGTTGCGGTGCTGGACGTGCCCCTGACGCCGCCCCCGCTGGGGGTGGAGGAGGTGGGCCGGGCGGTCGTCAGCGCGCTCTACGCGGTCTTCAAGTGGGTGGTGATAGCGGTGACCGTGCTGCTCGGCGTGCAGGCCACGCTCGGACTGGCCCGCTCGGTCCTAGGCCTCGTTGGCATCACCGTGCCCAGGGGAGGCCTCAACACGCTGGTGTCCGGCATAATACAGCTGCTGCTCATCAAGCTGCTGGTCGACGCGGCGCTGCAGTACTTCGGCTACACGCCCGCCCAGGTGGACCTTGCTGAGATAGCGGGCACCTGGCTCGGCTACGCAATCCTCGCGCTCAGCGCAAGCGCGTCAGCCTGGCTCGCCGCTAGGTCCCTCAGGGAGCCCGCGCTGGTAATCAAGGTGTAGGGCATGGGCGCGCAGGAGGAGCTGGTGCTGGGCCCCAGGCTCCCAGCGTACACTCTGCTCAACGTAGCGGCGGTGGTCCTGTGCGTGATGGTGACGGCGGGCGCCGGCCTGATGGGCCCGGTGATGTCGCTCGCCACGGTCATGAGCGCCGCAGTGTGCGCCGCCTTCGCCCTGGTGGGCTACGCCCTGGCCCCCAGCGGCGTGCACAGCGAGAGCTCGGGCTTCAGGAAGGAGGTGCTGGCAGTTGCCCTGCCCGCGGTGCACGCGCTGATGTTCATCAGCCTGCTGTCGGGCACCTCGGGCGCGGTGTTCTACTGGGTCACCATAATCATGGCGGCGGCGCTGCTGCCCCTCTACAGGGTGAAGCTGCCCAGCCCCGACATCAGGATAGGCGTGTTCGGCGGCGTGGTGATGTTCGTAACCGCGGTCATCATAACCGCCCTCTTCAGCGTCGCGAGCGCGGAGGCCGTGCTGGCCTGGCAGCCGGTGGACCTGCAGGCGCCGGAGCAGCAGGTCTACGCGGTGCAGATGCTGCTGGTTGTCGCGCTGGCTGAGGAGCTTTGGGCAAGGCTTACGGCGCTGTGGGGCGGCGCTGCCGTGGCCGGCGTGCGCACCGCGGCGTTCTGGAGCACCTTCTGGTTCCTGTTCGCTCACGTGCCCTCGAGGCTGCGGTACGGTCTACAAGCCCCCGTGATAATCGCGGTGCTGGGGACCGTGCTGGCGGTCTTCCTCATCTTCTACAGGGTTTCGCCATCGGTGTGGACCGCCGTGGTGATGCACGGAACGTACAACACACTTCTAGCCGGCATGTACTACGGCACGCTAATCGCCGAGCTGGTGCTTCTCGCGGTGCTGGTGTACGCCATATCAAAGCTGACGCAGGCCAAGCTGGAGCTGACGATTCCAGAGGTGGTTAGGGTTGAGCAGGCTGGGTAAGCTGCTCAAGCTGCTCACAGCCCTCTCAGCGACCGCGCTGCTGGTCTGGTCCATCTACAGGGTCCTAGCGGGCGACTTCCCCCTCCTGCTCGTGATACCGGGCAGCACCGCATCGCTGGCGCTGGTCAGGCGCTACCCGCACCTCAGCGCGTTCCTCTTGCTGCTCGCGGCAGCCGCCGCCCTGATAACGCTAGAGCCGCTGCCGGGCTGGCTGGTGGAGCCGATAGCGCCGCTGCCGCAGCCGTAGGGGGCGCGCCGTGGCGGAGGAGGGCGGGGGCTACATAATAGCCAGGACCCCTACCGGCGAGGTAGTGGAGGTACCGCTCGAAGAGCTGAGAAGGTACCTGGAGAAGGTGGGCTACGTCGTAACGCCGGAGGGCGACGTGCTCACCGGTCAGGGCTTCTACGTGCACACGGGCGAGGTCGTGACCTGGGAGGAGATGCCGAGGGTCCTCAGGGAGAGGCCTGAGCTGGCCCGGGAGCTGGCGCGCGTGGTGGCGAGGGTCCAGCCGGAGAGGGTGCCGCAGCTCGCAGCCTACGCCGCCCCCGGCTTCGTAGCCCGTGCTGCTGGGGAGCTGCCCGAGCCCCTGATGCCGCACAGGGCCGCGCGCCACCTCCTAGCGAGGGCGGTGGCGCCCGTGCACGGGCTCCAATCGTGGGTGCTCAGCCTGGCTGCTGCGGCGCTGCTGACCCTCGTGGCCTCGGCTGAGGCGCTGGTCGGAGGCCCAGCGCTGCAGGCGCCGGAGGGCGGGGACCTAAGGGTGCCCCTGCTGTGGCCGCTCTTCGTGCCGATTGGCTTCATGCTGTACATGGCCTGGTACGGCACGCTGGGCTACCTGCTGGCGACGCTGGCGAACGCGCTGCTCCACAGGGCATCCCACGCGCGCAGAGCCCTCTCGCCCAGCGCGATGCTGTACAGCGCCCTGGGGGCGGCCATGCTGGCGGGAGTGTGCAAGGTGTGGCTGGCCACAGTGTCGAACTTCGCCGTATCCGCAGCTGTGGTGGGCCTGCTGTACTTGGCGGTGGCAGTGGCGCCGGCGGTGGCCATCATAGGAGCCGGGCTGGCAGCACTGCTGGTCATACTGCTGGTCTTCCTGCTGGGCGCGGTGCTGCTGCCCTCGCTGCTGGCGCTGCTGGCAGCCGTCGTGGTGGCGGCCTTCTGGAGCTACTACGCGTCCAGGTCCGCGCCCGCGTGGAGGCTCGTCGCGGTGTGGCTGCTGCTGGTCGCCAGGCAGGTCTACCCGCCGCTGGCAATGCTGGCTGCGGCAGGCTACACCGTGGTGGCCGGCATAGAGTCCAGCCTGGGCAACCACAGCCTCACCAACGCCCTACCAGCGGTCCTCGCCCTCCTCCTGCTCCCCTTCGAGGACCTGGCGCTCGGCATCGCCGACGCCGCGCTGTCATCCATGCAGTCGCTCGGCATCATCGGGCCCGGCACCCAGGCGGGCTGCGCCGCCGCGAGGTGGCTCATCACAGCGGCACCGCCCTGGGGCTAAGAGCCCTTCTTTACCGATACTGTTTTCTCCCCCAGCGCGCAGCATGACCATGAGGCTCGGCGTGAGGCTTAGGCTCCCCCGCGTCCCGCGCCCCCTCGCGGGGACCACCGCGCTGCTCGCACTGCTGCTCCTAGCCTCCGCCCTCGTCCTCCACCTGGCGGTGACGCCCGTGCACGCCGTGCTCGCCCCAGCGCTGGCGCTGCTGTTCGCGGGGGTTGGCGTGCTGCACGGCCTGGACAAGACGCTGGCATGGGCGCCGGCTGTCCTCCTGGTGTTCGCGCTAGCGCTGGCTGCGTGCACCGCCTTCATGATGCTGGCGCCCAGCGCCCCGCTGGACGCGGCGGCCTTCGCCCTCTCGGCAGCCACAGCCGCGGCAGCCACGCTCTCCTACCTCGCGGGCTACGCCCTCGCCCTCCGGGTCGAGCTGAGGTGGGAGCCGGTCGAGGCTGTCACCGCGGAAGCCGGCGGGGCCGAGGAGGGGGCTGAGAGCAGCAGGCGGCAGCCCGCGCCCGCGGGCGGCGGTGAGCCCTTGCTGTGAGCTGGAGGGACCTATGCAGGGAGATACCCAGCTTCGACGAGTTCGTGAGGAGCGGGGGCGGCAACGCGTTCGACTACATAGTGTTCCTCATCAGGGAGATGCTCAGCCGGGCGCCGGAGCGCAGGCTCCGGCTGGACCAGGTCGTGGCCTGCCTTGAGGAGAAGGCCAACGGGGATAGAAGGCTCAAGGTGGCTGCGACCAGGAAGCGGGTGGTCATGGCGGTCGCGGTCCTGGTGAGGAGGGGGGAGGTGCGCAGGCTCTCCGTGTACCTGGACGGCTCGCGCTAACTCTTTTATAGCAGGCGCGGCTGCGCGCCTGTGATGAAGCTGCTGGGTTTAGCCCTGCTGGTGCTGGTAGCGGCTGCAGTGCTGCCACCGGCTAGCGCCGCCGCGCAGCCATCCATCACAGCCACCGTGCCCGCCCGGGTGGCGATAGACGTCTTTGCCCTCGTGATTCGCGGTCAGACTGTGACCGTGCCGCTGCTCCTGACCCTGGAAAGGAAGATGTTGTACTCCTTGTCTCTGACTGGTGTCAATGACTACACAGGTGAAGTCACGGTCTACGTAGACGGGAAAACTCTAACCAGCATGCCGGTCCCCCTCGAAAAGGGCACGCATAACATAACCATCGCCGTAACGAACACCCAAGTGAACGTTCTCAATTTGCGCATGAGACATACCCTCGCCTTCAACATGTCCTTCACCTGGACCGTGAAGCTCGACGAGGATAACCAGCTGGTGCTCGACCTGCCGGTCAAGCACGGCGTCACCGTGGGCGCCCCGAAACCCCTCTACGCACCGACACACTTCGAAGTCACGGTGGACCTCATGAACCCCGTACGCGCTGTCACTGCCGACAAGGGCATGTGGAGGGCCGAGGGCACCGCGGTGACCGGGTTCAGCGAAACGCCCTTCGACGACGCCAAGGTCAAGGTGTTCCTCGCACCGCCAGCCGTCAGCAGGCATGCGGTGCGCGTGGTGGACAACTGGGGCCAGGAGGCGCTGCTGCCGAGCGACTACAGCAGGCTGCTCGTGGGCAGCCAGTTCACCGCCCAGCCGAAGTTCAAGGATGTGACCGTGCTACACTTCGTGAACGGCACCCAGGCCCCAGCCTTCCGCTTTGATAAGCACGCCGTCTACAAGTGCGCCCTGCTGACGTACAAGGTGGTCAGCAGCCGCGGCATCACGTACCCCGTGTTCAACCTCACCAGCTTCGAGGTGAAGCCGAAGAAGCTGTCTGTGGAGTACTCCACCTGGTCCACCGAGGAGCTGCCCTTCACGCTCAAGCTCTCCGGCGACCTGTCCAAGGTGGGCTCCTACAGCTTGGTCTTCGAGGCGAGGGGCACCACGCTGGGCGTCCTCACCGGGACCGAGCGCGTGCACGTCGACGGCAGCGTCAGCACCGTGGGCACGTACACGGTGGAGGAGGATGCGGAGTGGTACAACGTCTCGATAACCTACCCAGTCGCGACCTACACGCTCACCCACCCGCACGTGCAGAAGGTCTACTCCCTGGAGCCCATCACGATATCTGAGGACAAGTCCTACCTGACCGTCACCACGGGCAAGCCGCTCGTCGTCAAGGGCCAGCGCAAGGTGGTCAGGGCGACCAGCGACGTAGGCGACGCACCGCTCAGCAGCGCCGGCGACCTCAGCTTCGTGGGCATCACCAGGCCCAGCACGTGGACCGTCAAGCTGGCCACGCGCGTCACCGTCAGCAACGTCCTGGAGTCCGGCAAGCCGGTATCCGCGACCGTGCGCGTGCTGGACACCAAGGGCAACGTCGTGGCGCAGGCATCCGGCGCGACCGTCACCTTCGAGCTGGAGCCGCTCGTGAACTACGTGGTCACCAGCGACACCGGGGTTGAGCGCGCGAGCAGGTTCGTGTACCTCACCGATGACGCCCAAATCACCTTCACCTTCACCAAGGAGCCGCCTGCCGAGATACCAACGGACCTCGTCACCACCGCCGCGCTGCTCGTAGTTGCAGTCGCAGCAGTGTACATCGCTTGGAGGCTCACCAGGGGCGGGCTGGCCCTGGAGATATCCGCTTAGAGGCCCCAAACGGTAACTTTTTTCTACCACGCTCCTTCTAAACCCTACTCGTGACTGGGAAATCCAGGCGTGTATTGGGAGCAGCCGCCGCCGCGGCGCTTATAGCGCTCCTCGTGCTGGCGCTCCTGCCGCGCCAGAGGGCGGCTGAAGGTACTACCATAGCCTCGACCAGCGCCCCCTCAGGTATAGAGGAGAGACACTACATCACCCTCATCGTGCGCAAGCCCGACGGCGTGGAGTCGCGTACGTACGAGACCAACAGCTTCGTCTTTCACGACCTCCTCATG
>Ga0209821_100056_pt1 | contig 21461 bp, 25 predicted proteins | sample SSWtaG_3_FD_184118 | JGI IMG/M metagenome (GOLD analysis project Ga0209821, IMG submission 184118) | Hot spring microbial communities from Sandy's Spring West, USA to study Microbial Dark Matter (Phase II) - SSWTFFsm_matched (SPAdes)... | ecosystem: Environmental > Aquatic > Thermal springs > Hot... | reverse complement strand
GAGGTGTCCTTGGGGAAAGGGACTTTCTGAGCTTGAAATAGAGCTTGTTAGCAGGTGGATAGCGGGAAATTAACAATTTTGCTAACACGTGCCAAAGAAGACATAGAAAAAGACAGAATAATTTTTGAAAGGGAAGGCTTTAAAGTTATAGGTCTTCCATTGATAGAAGAAGCTCCTTTGGAATTTGAAGTTCCAGAAGGAAAGTTTGATTTTGTTATATTCCAGAGTCAAAAGGCGGTAAAGTATTTTTCGTCAAGAGTTAGTTTAACAGGCAAAGAAAAGATTTTGGCAGTGGGTGAAAAGACAAAAGAGGCGGTTGAAAGCTACGGATACAGGGTATGGGCTGTGCCAGCGCAATACTACGCAGAAGAGCTGGTTAAGCTTTTGGAAGGTTATTCGGGCAGAGTCCTTATCCCAAGATCTAACATCGGAAGGGAAGAAGTTATACAAAGACTAAGGCAGATGGGCTTTGAAGTTTGGCCTTTGGATGTCTATCAGACAAAACTTGTAGATTATCCACCGCAGGAGTTTGAGGAAAAGGTTAATGTATCTAATTTTTTGGTTTTTGCAAGTCCATCCGCAGTTAGAGCCTTTTTTGCAAATCTGCAAAAGCTAAGCAACAGACCAACTTTAAGCAACAAAAAAATTATCTGTATTGGTAAAACTACAAAAGAGGAATGGAAAAAGTTTTTTGATGTAGACTGTGAAATGCCAGAAAAACCAGGTATGCACGAAGTCCTAAACATGGTAAAAAGGTTGGCATCTTTTTTGCAATAAAATAAGGTGATGTACCAGGCTACTATAAAGGAAGTTATAGACTTTGAGGGTATAGGGCTTCATACGGGGGAATATTGTAAAATTAGGCTACATCCAGATGACAGCTACAAAGGTATAAGGTTTTTGATCAAGGGCGATTATGTGCCGGCTAACTACAGATACGTCGTAAATACCAAGTACTCTACAGACCTGGGTAAAGGGGATAGGGTAATAAAGACCGTTGAGCATCTTATGGCTGTTCTTTACATGCTTGGTATTGACAACCTTGTGATTGAGGTCTTGAAAGGTTGGGAAGTGCCAGCTATGGACGGTAGCGGTTATTTTTTCTACAAAAACCTAAAGAAACTTATTCAAAAATTGGACAGGGAAAAGGAAATCCTTGAAATAAAATCCCCCATAAGCGTTAAAAACTGCACTGCAAGAATTGAAGCTCTGCCATTTGACCAGTTTTTAGCCGAATACGTGGGAAGTGTGGAAGGCTTATTAAAAGACTGCAGGGTAAGGTTCAAAGGAAACGCAAAAGGGCTGGTCTTTGCCAGAACCTTCTGCTTTGATCACCAAGTGGAAGCTCTCAGAAAGGCTGGCCTTGCCAAAGGTGGAAGTTTGGAAAATGCAGTAGTTTTTGGAAAGGACGGAAAAGTCTATAACTTTGGAGGTTTAAGGTCCAAAGACGAACCTATAAGGCACAAACTGTTAGACCTAATAGGAGACCTGTATTTACTGGGCAAACAAATAAAGGGAAGGATAATATCTTACTACGGGGGCCACTCCTTAAATTACGATTTAGTAAAATCCCTTGCTGATTTATAATAAGCTATTGTGAATAATTGGACAAAGCCATCAGACAAAGACAATTTGCTTGAAAAAAGCTTGTATCTTTTTATCTCTATCAGCATAAACCTTATTTTGTTTTCTTACCTTTCACTTCACTTAGTAATCAAAGATATAAACACGCAGGTTAGCGAGCCTATAAAACTTTTGTTGGAAGAGGAGCCAAAGGAGGATGTTTCTAGTTTAATCAAGCCTATCAGTAAGTTAGCTAAAGCTCCAGCTCAGAAAGCAGTTAAACCACAGGACAACGCGTCTGGCTCAGCTCCTTTAAAAGCTGAAAAAGGGAATATTCCCGTGGCACCAAAAAAGGATGAAAGTCAAAGCGAAGAGTCCATACTTTCGGAGATAGAAAAGAAAGTGCTTAGTAAAAAAGCGGAAGTTAATCAAAGCAATGTCAAAGTCGGTGAGCAATTAGGTGAGATAACCGCAAGCATAGCTCAGGGCCATGTGGGCTTTGCAGGTGCTTCAAGACAGGTTGTATTTGTCCCACCCTTTCCAAAGATAGCGGTTACTGAACTGCCCTCTACTATGCAACTGAAGATCTGGGTGGATCCTTCCGGCAAGATCTCAAAAGTTGAAATATTAAAAAGAAGCGGTGTGCCACAGGTGGACAGGTCCATAGTAGATTTTGTAAAAGGTATAAGGTTTGAACCTATTAGAGATAATATAATACAAACTGGAGTTGTGACATTCAGGTTTAAAGGAGGTTAAAAGTATGATAGGTAAGTTGGTGAGGCTAGAAAGAATCATAAACAGGGAAACGGGTAAGACGATTATAGTGCCCATGGATCACGGAGTAAGTTCTGGTCCCATAGAAGGTATAACGGACATAAAAAAGGCTGTGGATGATGTGGCCGAAGGTGGAGCTGATGCGGTAGTCTTACACAAAGGCATGGTAAAGGTAGGCCACAGGGGTCGTGGCAAAGATATTGGGCTTATAGTCCATCTTTCTGCATCCACAGACTGGGCTCCAACTAAGAATGACAAGACCCTTGTTTGCACTGTGGAAGAAGCTATAAAGCTTGGAGCAGACGCGGTCTCTATTCATATAAACTTAGGAGCAGACTTAGAAAGGGAGATGCTAAGAGACTTTGGTTTTGTGTCCAGAGTTTGCGAAGAGTGGGGTATGCCTCTTTTGGCTATGGTTTACGGAAGGGGAAAAGACATGGATCAATATGACCCTAAGGTAGTTGCCCACTGCGCAAGGATAGGTGCAGAGTTGGGGGCGGACATAGTTAAGGTCCCATACACTGGCTCGCCTGAAACATTTTATAAGGTAGTAGAAGGTTGTCCTGTGCCCGTGGTGATAGCGGGTGGTCCAAAGATGAAAACAGAAAGGGAAGTGTTGGAGATGGTCTACGGAGCTCTTCAGGCCGGAGCTAAGGGTTTATCTGTGGGAAGGAACGTCTTTCAGGCAAAGGACAGAGTAAGGATGGTTAGGGCTCTTTATGAGCTGGTTCACAAAAATGGTTCCATAGAACAGGCAGTCAGTATACTGGAAGGAGGTACATAAATGGGTCTGTTGTCGGGTAAGAAGGCTTTGATAACTGGAATAGCAAACGAGAGGAGCATAGCCTACGGTATAGCCAAATCCTTCTACAGAGAAGGTGCTCAGATGGCTTTCACTTACGCAAACGAAAAGCTTAAAAAAAGAGTGGAGGAGATTGCCCGGGAATTTGGCAGTGATCTTGTGTTTGAGTGTGATGTATCAAAGGACGAGCATATCCTTAACCTAAAAGAGTGGCTAAGTAAACAGTGGGGAAGCTTGGACATTATAGTCCATTCCATAGCTTACGCTCCGAAAGAGGAATTTAAGGGGGGTGTGATAGACACTTCAAGGGAAGGGTTCAAAATAGCAATGGATGTATCTGTGTACTCATTAATAGCACTTACAAAGACACTGCTGCCCTTGATGGAAGGGAGGAAAGGTAGTATTATAACCTTGTCTTATTACGGGGCAGAAAAGGTGGTTCCACATTACAACGTTATGGGTATAGCCAAAGCTGCCCTTGAGTGCACTGTTAGATATCTTGCCTACGATATAGCAAAGTATGATCACAGAATAAATGCCATATCTGCCGGACCTATAAAGACCTTGGCTGCATACAGCATCACCGGTTTTCATCTACTTATGGAGCACACCACAAAGGTAAATCCTTTTGGAAAAGCCATAACCATAGAAGACGTAGGGGATACCGCTGTTTTTCTGTGTAGCGATTGGGCAAGGGCCATAACTGGAGAGGTAATACATGTAGACAATGGATACCACATAATGGGTGTATTTGGAAGGGAAGAGGAAATAAAAAAAAGAGGTTTTTGGCAAGAGTGAATGAAAAAACTGCCTTTGATTGCTGTAGTGCTTTCTCTTCCCATTATCTTTCTTGCCTGGCGATACATTAAAAGCGAGCCTAAAACGGCAGTTGTGGAAGTTAAGGAAGTAAAAAAATTTGTGTATGCGTCAGGCTACGTAGAGCCAGAAAACTTTGTCCTTTTGAAAGCTGAAGCTTCTGGTGTTTTAGAGAAAATCTTCGTGAAGGAGGGTCAAAAGGTCAAAAAAGGGCAAGTTTTAGCGGTTTTAAGGTCAGACGAGTTGGATGCCTCCTTAAGGGAGTTGGAAGCAAGGCTAAGGCTTACAGAGGAACGCTTGAACGAAAACTCCCCCTATCTTAAGGCTCTAAAAGAACGTGTGGAAATAGCCTATACGCAGATGAATCAGGCAGGGATAGAATACGAGAGGAGGAAAGATTTAGGAGAAAGAGGTCTCATTCCAAAGGAACAGCTGGAGAGGTATAAAAATAACTACGAGATATACAAAAAGGAATACGAAGCGAGTTTAAATCAATATAAGGATGCGGTCAGTAGCCTTCAAACTGAGAGGAAAAGCATTTTAGCTAAGATAGAAAGTCTAAAGGCGCAGAAGGACAGATATGTGGTAAAAAGTCCCGTGGATGGAGTAGTGTTGAGCAAATACGTAAAAGAGGGAAACTACATAAATCACCTGTCTCAGGAAAATGCGCTTTTTGGAATAGGAAATCCTGAAAGGCTTGATATAATATTGGAAGTAGACGAGGAGTACGCTGGCTTAGTAAGAGAGGGGCAAAAAGTATTCTTAACCTTGGACGCCTTTCCGGGGACAACCTTTGAAGGAGAGGTTTATTTAAAAGAGGGGCAACTTGACAGAACTAAAAAAACCGCCAAGGTAAAGGTAAAGGCAAGCTTACCCGAAAACACACCCACTTACTCCACTGTAGAGGGGAAAATACTAATAGAAAAAAAACAAGCAATGCTCATACCAAAGGAGGCAGTAAAGGACGGTAAGGTGTTAAAGTATGAAAGAGTTAGGACTGTAGAAGTGCCAATTAAGTTAGGTCAGGAGTACGAAGGCTACGTTGAAGTTTTAGAAGGCTTAAAGGTAGGAGATAAAGTTATCCTAAGGTGAGACACATCTATTTTTTAGCATTAAAGCTTCTTATTGAGAGAAAGAGGCAAACCATAGTATCTTTTTTGGGAGTAAGCATTGGGGTTTCTGCTTTTGTAGTAATGAGCTCCCTTATGTTGGGGTTTCAATCTTACTTCATCCAGCAGGTGATAGACTTAGAACCGCACATAAAGATAAAACCCAAAGAATCCTTGGAAGATAGCATAAAAGAAAAGTTCTCCGTTATTTTAGGTCTAAAACCTAAGGAAGAGGAGAAGATCTTAGGATGGAGAGACCTAATGGCAAAGCTTGAGGAAAATTCAGAAGTTCTGGGTGTGGCTCCCCATCTGGTTAGCAGGGGGATAGTAAGGTATGGCATAAAGGAAAAACCAGTAAATCTTATAGGGATAGATCCCGAAAGGGAGCCAAAGGCATCAATCATAGAGAGGTTTTTAAAGTATAAGAACCTTCAGGCTATACAAAACCGAAGGGATGGCGTGGTGTTGGGTGCTCTGGTAGCCAAGGGCCTGGGCATAAAGGAACTGGGGCAGAAGGTTTTGCTGGTTGCTCCAAACGGGGAGACTCTAACCCTAAGGGTGGTGGATATATTTGACTCTGGTATAACTAACCTGGACGATACGAGAGTTTATCTGAACATAAACGTTTTACAAGCCATACTGGGAAAGGAAGGGCAGGTAAATGAGATCATTATCAAACTTAGGGATCCAGAAAGGGCGGAAAAGATTGCTAAAACACTTAGTTTGTCTGTAGATTACGAAGTAGAAAGCTGGCAAAGGGCATACAAAAATTTTTTGAGCATCTTCAAAATACAGAACATAATAACCTACATGATAGTCTTTGCCATCCTTTTAGTATCTGCCTTTGGTATTTTTAACATAATAATGATGACTGTTTTGGAAAAGAAAAAAGACATAGCCATCCTTATGGCAATGGGATACTCAAGAACAGATATTCTACTTATATTTCTTTTTCAGGGTGTGTTTGTGGGTATAATTGGGGCGGTTTTGGGCTCTGTTATCGGCTATGGTCTGCAGGAATATTTAGAATCGATAAAACTTGACGTAGAGGGACTTATACGAACCCCAGGTTTTGTTTTGTACAGAAGCTTTAGCTTGTACATCTACGGTGCGATCTTTTCTATTCTATTCTCGGTGTTTGCAAGCTTATATCCTTCTTACAAAGCTAGCAAGCTAAACCCTGTGGATATATTCAGAAGCGGTTAGTATAATTCTTATTCAATGCTCTATTCTGATTTGGAAAAGCTACAACTGGAGTGCGCAAAAAAGGTGGTGCTTAAAGACAGCTTTAAAAAGTTAGAGTTAATAGGCGGTATAGATCTAACCTTTGAGAACTTGAAGGAGACACCCACAAAGGCTTGGGCCTGCCTTGTGGTAATTGAACTGAAAACCTTAAAGCCTGTGTATTATAAGGTGGTGGATGGTGTGGTAGATTTTCCTTACGTGCCTACCTTTTTAGCTTTTAGAGAAATGCCCCTTATGCTTGAGCTATACAAAAATGCAGAAGTAAAACCAGACGTTTACTTCATAGATGGACAGGGTATAGCACATCCGAGAGGTTGTGGTATAGCATCCCACTTTGGTGTAGAAACTGGAGAGGCCACGGTGGGAGTGGCAAAAACCAAACTTGTAGGATATGCAAAAGAGCCAAGCTGGAACAAAGGTAGTTATCATTACATTACTTACAGGGGGAAAGTTGTGGGGGCAGTCGTTAGGACAAAGGATTATGCAGAGCCCATATACGTATCTGCTGGAAATAACATAAGCTTAAACACAGCTATAGATCTTGTTTTGAGAACATCCATCTATCGCATTCCTGAACCAACCAGACTGGCACACAATTACTTACAAAGGGTGAGGAAGAAGCCGTGAAAAAACACCCCTGCATAAACAGTTTTTTGGCCAATCGTATCTTGGCTCCCATGTGTCCTATTGTCAAACCCATCTTTAGAACAGTCTTTAGAATAAAAGTTACAGGCCTGGAAAATATACCTTCTGAAGCGTGTATAGTGGCAGCCAATCACAGGAGTCATTTGGATCCACCAGTTTTGAACGCTGTTTTCCCTGAACCTTTAATTTTTATAGCAAAGGAAGAACTTTTTAGAGCGCCTTTGCTTGGGAAATTCCTGCCCCACATGGGAGCAATCCCGGTCAAAAGAGGTTCAGGTGATATGCAAGCCTTAGAGCTATCCCTTAGCTTCTTAGAGAAGGGTTGTAAAGTGTGCATCTTTCCTGAAGGCTCAAGGGCAAACCCTGGGGAGTTTCTGAGACCAAAGCTCGGCGTGGGTATTTTAGCCATAAAAAGCAAAAAGGAAGTTTTGCCGGTCTACATAGACGGGACAGATAAGGTAATGCCAAGGGGCAAAAGCTTTCCAAAGCCTGGTCCTATCATAAGGGTAATAATAGGAAAACCCAAGGATTACTCTAAGGAAAACAACTACAAAGAAGTAGCTATCAAGATAATGGAAGAAATAAAAGCCTTGAGTAAGTTATAATTTATCTGTGCAGATTTTAGTTACTGGCTGTGCTGGATTTATCGGCTGGGCTGTTGCCAAAAGGCTGTTGGAGGAAGGACACAAAGTAATAGGCGTAGATAACTTAAACCGCTATTACGATGTAAGGCTAAAACACTACAGACTAGAAGATCTCAGAAGTTACAAAGATTTTAAGTTCTTTCAGTTGGACATAGAGGACTACGGGAAGTTAAAGGAAGTGTTTGAGAATTACCGATTTGATGCGGTGATAAACGAGGCTGCAAGAGCGGGAGTGAGGGCCTCTATAGAGAACCCATTTGTATATATGACCACAAACGCCAACGGCACCTTAAACCTGTTGGAACTGTGTAAAGCTTATGGTATTCCTAAATTTGTGCTTGCTTCCACCTCTTCCCTTTACGCAGGACAACCCATGCCCTTCAAAGAAGACCTTCCTGTGAATACACCTATTTCCCCTTACGCAGCTTCCAAAAAGGCGGCGGAAGTTATAGCCTACACATACCATTACCTATATGGTATTGACGTCTCTGTTTTGAGATACTTTACTGTCTATGGACCAGCTGGAAGGCCCGATATGAGCGTGTTCAGATTTATAAAGTGGATGATGGAAGAAAAACCCCTGGAGGTCTTTGGGGATGGTTCTCAGAGCAGAGATTTCACTTACATAGACGACATTGCAGAAGGGACGATCTTGGCCATCAAACCCTTAGGTTATGAGATCATAAACCTTGGTAATAACCACCCTCACAAACTATCGGAGATGATAGAACTTATAGAGAAATTCACAGGTAAGACTGCAAAAATAGAAAACAGAGAATTTCACAAAGCAGACCTGAGGGCAACTTGGGCGGATATTAGCAAGGCTAAAGAGCTTTTGGGATGGCAACCTAAAACTTCCTTAGAGGAAGGTATAGAAAAAACCGTGGATTGGTTTAAGAAAAACTGGCATTGGCTTAAGGAGGTTAAACTTTGAAGATTTTAGTAACTGGCGGAGCAGGATATATAGGCTCCCATATGGTAAAACTTCTGGTGGAAAAGGGATACGATGTGCTGAGCTTTGACAATCTTTCCAATGGGCACGAATGGGCAGTGGTGAATGGAAAGCTTGTGGTAGGAGACCTCCTAAACTACAAGCTGTTGGAAGAGGTGCTTTTAGATTACAAACCCCACGCGGTAATGCACTTTGCAGCAAAGGTGGTGGTTCCAGAAAGCGTTGAAAAACCCTTGCTTTATTACGAGAATAATTTTTATGGCACCCTGAACCTCCTGCAAGTTATGAAAAGGGCTAAAGTGGAGTATCTTATCTTTTCTTCCACTGCAGCGGTTTATGGCATCCCCGAGCGTGTTCCCGTCAAGGAAACAGACCCCACAAACCCCATAAATCCTTATGGATGGAGTAAGCTTTTTTCCGAGCAGGCTATAAGGGATTTTGGTAAGGCGGAGGGTGTAAAGTATGGGATTCTCCGATACTTCAACGTAGCTGGTGCAGACTCAGAAGGAAAGATAGGACAGGTTAGCAAAAATCCAACTCATCTAATCCTTAGAGCTCTAAAGGTTGCAAAGGGAGAAATTCCATACTTGGAGGTTTACGGAACGGACTATCCTACTCCCGATGGGACGTGTATAAGGGATTACATCCATGTTATGGATTTGTGTCAAGCCCACTTGGACGTGTTAAACTACCTTATGAGCGGTGGGGAGAGTGAGGTGTTTAACGTAGGTTACGGAAAAGGTTATTCTGTGCTTGAAGTGATAGAGACGGTAAAGAAAGTGACTGGCGTGAATTTTAAAGTAGTTACCGCACAAAGAAGAGCGGGAGACCCACCAGAGATAGTGGCAGATCCCTCTAAAATAAAACAAGTGGTGGGTTGGAAACCTGCATACAATGACCTTTCTTACATAATAAAAACAGCATGGGATTGGGAAAGATCAAAGAAGCTATGATAAACTATGGATAATCTTAAGGAGTATAGGATGGAGCCTTTAGAAGATAGGTTTAGAGCGCTGGCTGAGGCAATAGAAAGGGAGTCTGTTCTAGTACACAGAGCAGCACTTATTGATGGATACAGAGACATATACAAGTTTTCCACTTTTGGTATAGATAAACTAATAAAAAAGGCTGCTGAGTTTGGAGGAAAAAAGGGGGCAAAAATACTAAAAGAGAGGTACAACGTATACACAGATAGGCTGGACGAAGCTTTAGAAATAATTACCGTAATAGCTGAATCTTCTAGACTTATAGAGGTGTTTGAGTTTGATATGGAAACTATGGAAATAAGGGTGGAGGGTTCTATACTGGTGGAGGCTATAGGCAAAAGTAACAAGCCTGTTTGTGAACCAATGGCTGGTTTCTTTGCCGGATTTCTGAGTGAGCTTTTGGAGAAAAAGATAGACGTTAAAGAAATAAAGTGCGCCGCACAGGGACACGAAAGGTGCGTATTTAAAATATACATAGAATGAGTTTGATAAAGGTTAAGACCACAAGAAAAACAAGCTTTGTTAATATAACCCATCTGGTAAAAGAGGAGGTTAGAAAGTCCGGTGTGAAATCTGGGTTGTGTTTGATTTATGTACCTCACACAACCTGTGCGGTCTTTATAAACGAAGGAGCAGACCCAGACGTAATAAGGGACATAGCTTACATGTTAGAAAAGCTTATACCTTGGGATGATAGAAACTATGCCCATTCGGAGGGGAACTCTGCAGCTCACATAAGAAGCTCTATCATAGGAAATTCAAGGATAGTTCCCATAGAGGACGGAGAGCTCATGCTTGGAACTTGGGAGTCCATATTTCTTGCGGAGTTTGACGGTCCAAGGGAAAGAAAGGTTATAATAAAGATCATAGAATGCTAAGTAAAGAAGTGGTTGAAAAAGTAGCGCAGTTGGCTAAGCTAAAGCTCACAGAAGAAGAGAAAGAAATCTTAAGCAAGCAGTTGATGGATATCATAGAATTTGTCAATCAACTCAATCAGGTGGATACGGAACAAATAGAAGGCTTTGAAAATCCTCCGGAAGGGACCTTTCTAAGGGAAGATGTGCCCCAAGATCCTTTGCCTCGGGAGAAAGCTCTTATGAATGCTCCTGAAAGGGAAAATGGATTTTTCGTAGTTCCAAGAATACTTGAAGTTTAGCTTGGAAGGTATTAAGATTTAAAGCTATGGTAGAGGTTAAACCAAAAGAAGCTGAGGAAAAAAGGAAGGCTTTAGAAAGTGCCCTTGTTTCCATTGAAAGGAGGTTTGGCAAAGGTTCTATTATGCCTTTGAAGAATGCGGAAAAGGTAAAGGTAGAAACTATATCAACTGGTTCTCTGTCTTTGGACATAGCCACTGGAGTAGGTGGCATACCAAGGGGAAAGATAATAGAGATCTTTGGACCTGAATCTTCGGGAAAAACAACCTTAGCACTGCACATAATAGCAGAAGCTCAGAAGAATGGAGGAATAGCGGTATTCATAGATGCAGAACACGCCCTTGATCCAAAATACGCTCAAAAAATAGGTGTGGATTTGGATAATCTTTACATTTCACAACCAGACTACGGAGAACAGGCTTTAGAAATAGCAGAAAGTCTTCTCAGAAGTGGTGCGGTGGATGTGATAGTGGTAGACTCTGTAGCTGCTTTAGTGCCAAAAGATGAGCTGGAAGGAGAAATAGGAGAGGCTCATGTGGGCAAGCAAGCTAGACTAATGGCTCAGGCGCTGAGAAAGTTAAAAAGCTTAGCCCACAATGCCAACGCTGCTGTGATATTCATAAATCAGCTTAGGGAAAAGATAGGGGTGATGTTTGGAAATCCAGAAACCACACCTGGGGGAAGGGCGCTGAAGTTCTTTGCAGACATGCGTCTGGATGTAAGAAGGATAGGGGATGCAAAGGAAGGTGAAAACAAGATAGGTAGCAGGGTGAGAGTTAAGGTGGTGAAAAATAAATTGGCTCCTCCTTTCAGAGAAGCAGAGTTTGATATGATCTACGGTGAGGGGATATGTAAGCTTTGCGATTTGGTGGATACTGCAGCAGAGATTGGAATTATTAAAAAAAGTGGAGCTTGGTACAGTTATGGAGAAATAAGGTTAGGGCAGGGGAGAGACCAGGCAAAGAAATTTCTCCAAGAAAATCCAGAACTTGCTAAAGAAATAGAACAAAAGGTTAAGGAGGTGGCAGGCGTTGCTACAGCTAATACTGAGAAAGGCGATTGAGCTTGGTGCATCAGACATACATTTGAAAACTGGTTCTGTGCCGGTTGTTAGAGTAAAGAAAAGACTAATACGTTTAGAAAACTTTAAACCCATCGAAGAGAGCCAAATGGAAGCCTTTATAGAAGAATTACTCGGCAACAATAAGAAAAAATTAGCAGAATTTGAAGAATTCGGTGAGGCTGACACCTCATACTCACTACCAGGTTTAGCCCGTTTAAGGGAAGTTGGGATAGACACTTCATCCTTTGCCAGAGGTTTAAGAGCGGCCTTGCGGGAAGACCCAGACGTGATATTCGTCGGTGAAATAAGAGATACAGAAACTGCGCAAATAGCCTTACAGGCTGCAGAAACGGGACACTTAGTTCTCTCCACATTGCACACGCTGGATGCTAAAGAAACTGTAAACAGAATTATAGGCATGTTTAACCTAGAAGTTAGAGAGCAAATAAGGATTCAGTTGGCAGAAACTCTTGTGGCAGTCTTCTCTCAAAGGCTATTGCCAAGAAAAGATAAAGCGGGTGTCATACCAGCGGTTGAAGTTTTGATAAACACTCCATCCATAAAAGAATGCATAATTGACCCTGAAAAGCTTAATGAAATACCCAACCTTATGGAAAAAGGCAAAACGGTCTATGGAACTCAAACTTTTGACCAACACTTGGAGGAGTTATACAGGAAAGGTCTAATAGATTACAACACTGCTATAGCTTACGCTAGCAAACCTGCTGATTTAGAACTCAGGTTGAAAGGCGTTTCTTCGGGTGGTAGGGGTTTCTTTTAATGAAGATAGCCGTTGATGGGCCTTCGGCCAGTGGTAAAAGCACCTTAGCAAAGCTTTTATCCCAAAGATTGGGCATACCTTACTTAGAAACAGGCTTGTTATACAGAATGTTTGGCTATATAGCCTTTAAGGAAAAAGTAAAACCTGAGGAGGCATTAAAGTTATTTGATGAGGATTTTAGAGTATTTTTTGATGTGGGAAAAACAGAGGTGTATTGGAAGGGTAAAAAGCTAGCGGAAGAGCTCAAAGGGGAAGAAGTGGGGAAATACGCCTCCCTTTTGGGAGAGGTGCCAGCTTTTAGGGAAAGAATGATTGAACTTTTTAGGCGTTTGGTAGGGGGTGTCCAGGTGGTGGCTGAGGGTAGGGATGTGGGCACTCATATATTCCCAGAGGCACCATTGAAGTTTTTTATAACCGCTTTGACGGAAGAGAGGGCAAGAAGAAGATACTTAGAGCTAAAATCCAAAGGCTTGGAAGTATCATACGAGGAAATTCTCAAAGCCATTCAGGAAAGAGACCTTAGGGATTTTAACAGACCAGTCTATCCTTTTAAACCTGCGGAAGACGCCCACATTATAGACACGACTAACAAGACAGTTGAAGAGACCTTAGAGCTCATCCTAAGTATCGTCAGAGAGAAGGAAAGATGAGTATAGATATAGATAAAATTTCTGCCACTTTAGAAGCTTTAAGAGGGATAGGCTTTGGCGAAATATACGTTCTTAGAAAAGAGGAAAAGAAGGAAGACAAATCCCTACTTTTAAAGCAACTTTACGAGAGGCTTGAAAGGGAAAGAAAGTGTGTTCTGTATGAGTCTGCCAGTGGGTATGTTTTTGGAGAGGGTGATCCAAACTCTCCAGTGGTGTTTGTGGGAGAAGCTCCTGGAGAGGAAGAGGACAAACTAAAAAGACCTTTTGTAGGTAGGGCTGGACAGTATTTAAACAGCAAGCTGGAAGAGGTAGGACTAAAAAGGGAGAAGATATACATCACCAATGTGGTAAAGTCCAGACCACCGGGCAACAGAGTGCCCACTAAAGAAGAGATGGCAAGCTGTTTGCCGTATTTAAGAAAGGAGATTGAGATAATAAAGCCAAAACTTATCGTCTGCTTGGGTTCCACTGCCATGAAGGGCATTTTGGGCAAAGAGTATCCCATTACAAAGTACAGAGGAAGAACCTTTCCCTATCCCTACGAAAACAGCATAAAGGTTTTCCTAACTTATCATCCAGCTTACGTGCTCAGAAACCCTCTTTCCGAAAGGGAGTTTTTAGAGGACTTGAAGACCATTCTTAGGCTTATTTCTGAAGCCTGATCTTTAACATCCCTCCTTCAAGCTTTGCACCTGCGGGTTCGTAGTCCTTAAGTTTTCTCGGTAGCATTATGTGGCTTTTGAAGTTTTTCCATCTTACCACTATCTCCCCATTGCTCTTTAAAACAGAAAGCCCGTCCTTTGTAAGGAAGGGAGCTCTGAGTTTTACTGTGTATCCGCCTTCTTCCTCTAAAAATTCATAAGGTTTTTCTTTAAAGAAGACTTCAGATGGATCCTTGTCTCCGTAGATTAGATCCGCCAAGATGTTTAGCTTTTCTTCTCCTACAACCTCATCTTCCATAAGCGGGACTTTAAAGATTGGAATTGGATAAAATAGGGCTTCCATTTCCTCCAAGTATCTTTTCTGAGTAATTATCCATTTAGACATGCTTTCGCACTCGCTCAAAGTAGGGGGTAAAACTTTATTTACTACAACCGCATCGACGTTTGTGCCAAAGAGGTTAAAGTAAAGCATAGCCCTTTGGCTTTCCTTTAGGACCATCTTTTCTGGATTGGCCACAAGTCTAACGGAGGTTATCTGTGGGTCTATCAAAAGCTCATCTACACCCTTGAGCTTTTCGTAAAAGTTCTCCAAGGCTTTGAAATACTCATCGTCTGGTAGTGGAACATCGGTTATCCTCTGAGCTATTGGTCTTGCCACCTTCATTATAGTTCTTTCTACCCTAAAGATCTTCTTCATGTACCACTTTAGCACTGTGGGCATAGAAACAAAACGCAAAGATTCTCCGGTAGGCGGAAGGTCAAGTATTAAAACATCAAACTCTTTTTCCTTGTAATACTTATTCACGTATAAAAGGCTGGTGACCTCTTCCATACCAGGAAGTATGGCAAGCTCTTCGGATACCATCTCGCTCAGTCCAGTGGTGTTAAAAAGAAGCTCCAAAAACCTATACACATCCCCCCAGTATCTGTCTATCTCCTCCTGCACATCTATCTCCTGTATGTAAAGGTTGTCGTTTATTTTAATGGGAAGGCCTTTGGCACTTATTTTTTCTTGTTCTGGTATGTCAAAGGAGTCTCCCAAGCTGTGGGCTGGGTCTAAGGAGACTACTATTGTTTTGTAGCCAAGTTTGGAAAGTCTGTATGCTGTTGCGGCAGATATGGTGGTCTTTCCCACACCACCTTTACCAGAGAACAGTATGATCCTCATGGGCTAATAATTTAATCCACCATGTCCACCGCTTTAATAAGAGCTTTTGCTTTATTAACTGTCTCCAACCACTCTTTGTGTGGGTCAGAGTCTGCCACTATACCTGCCCCAGCCTGCACGAAAACTTCCCCATCCTTGTATATGGCTGTCCTTATGGCAATGGCCATGTCCATGTTTCCTTCAAAGGAAACATAACCCACACTGCCTGCGTATATTCCCCTTCTCTCTGGCTCTAACTCCTCCACTATCTGCATGGCCCTAACCTTTGGTGCGCCGGATACAGTACCGGCAGGAAAGCACGCCTTCAAAACATCAAAGGGCGATAGTCCTTCCAAAACTTCCCCTTCCACATCGCTCACCAGATGCATTACGTGAGAATACCTTTCCACTCTCATAAAGTCCTTTACCACAACCGTCCCTGGCTTGCACACCTTTCCCAAGTCGTTCCTACCCAAATCAACAAGCATCAAGTGCTCTGCCCTTTCCTTTTCATCCTTTAAAAGCTCTTCTTCCAAAGCCCTATCCTCCTCCTCGTCCTTTCCCCTCCTTCTTGTCCCCGCTATGGGTCTAGTTAGGGCTTTCCCTTCTTCCACTCTTACCAAAACCTCCGGAGAGGAACCCACCACCTGACACTCCAAAAGGTCCAGATAATACATATAAGGAGAAGGATTTAAAAACCTCAGCACTCTGTATACGTCCTCTGGGTCTGCTTTAAAGCTTCTTTTAAACCTCTGAGAGAGTACCACCTGTATTGCATCGCCTTGGGCTATGTACTCTTTAGCTCTAAGCACAGCCTTTTCAAATTCTTCCTTTTTAAAGTTGGACTGCCACTTGTTTAGATCAGGTTCTCTCCCTTCGTAATGCTTTGGATAAACACATCCGCCGTATACCTTTTCCAAAATGTTTTCCGTAAGATCTTTTGCTTTAAAGTAGCTTTCTTCTACGTCCTTTCCAACAAAGAGGGGAACCACCACCTTTATCTTACCGCTTAGGTTATCGTGTATTAAAAGAACGTCTGTCATAAAAAGGAAAACCTCCGGCAGATCAATAACTTTTGGCTTTTCTATCTTTACCGGCTCAAAGAATCTTATCACGTCGTAAGCCACGTAGCCCACCAATCCGCCCCAAAACCTCGGCAATCTTGGATCCTTGTAGGCTCTTAGCCTTTTTAAAAGCTCTCTTGGATATTCAAAAGGGTCCTTTGTTTCAAACTCCGTCTTTTTACCCTCTTCCCACACTTCAGCCTTTCCATCCTTGAACTTGTAGCACAACCTTGAGCCAAAGGCTATGAAAGAAAACCTTCCCCACTTTGCCCCACCCTCCGCACTTTCCAACAGGGCTCTATACTGACCTACACCTTTTAACTTTAAAAAGATACTGAGGGGAGTTTCTGTATCTGCTAATCTTTCCACAAAAAGGGGTATCACATCGTATTGTTTTGATAGATTTTTTAGCTCTTCAAGGCTTAAACTTAGCTCCACCTAAACTGCCTCAAAAATCTCAGGTCGTTTTCGTAGAAAAGCTTTATGTTGTCTATTCCAAAGTACAGCATACACAACCTTTCCACTCCCATCCCAAAGGCAAAGCCCTGATAAAGCTCACTGTCTATTCCGCAGTTTTCCAACACCTGAGGATGGACCATACCACAGCCCATAACTTCTAACCAGCCGCTGCCTTTACACACTCTGCACCCTTCACCACCACACACCAAACAACCGATGTCCACCTCCGCCGAGGGTTCTGTAAAGGGAAAGTAGGAAGCTCTGAATCTCACTGGTACTTCCCTTTCGAAAAACTCCTTCAGGAAAACCTCTATGGTGTATTTCATGTGTTTGAAGTTTGCCGATTCATTCACTACTAACCCTTCCACCTGATGGAAAACGGGAGAATGAGTAGGATCATCGTCCCTTCTGTAAACCCTTCCTGGCGCTATCATGTATATTGGTGGCTTTTTAGAGAGCATAACCCTTATCTGAACTGGGGACGTATGAGTTCTTAAAAGATAGCCTTCTTTATTAACGTAAAAGGTATCCTGCATATCTCTTGCAGGATGCTCTTTTGGAATGTTCAGAAGGTCAAAGTTGTAGCTTTCAAGCTCTACCTCAGGACCTTCTTCCACCGAAAAACCCATGCTCACAAATATGTCCTGTATTCTCTGCAAGGTTTGAGTTATAGGGTGAATAGCTCCAGCGTACTTTGGCAGACTCACCGTTAGCTCTTGCCAGCTACTGCGTATTTCCTTTTCTATTGTCTCCTTTCTTATCCTGTCCTCCGCTTGTCTTACGAGGTTCTCCACTAATTCCTTCAGTTGGTTTAACCTTGATCCGTATTCTCTTCTTTGCTCCGGTGGAACCTTTGTGATTTCCCTCAGAGCTAAGGTTATGTATCCTTTCTTTCCTAAGTACTTAGCCTTTATGAGTTGGAGCTGTTGAACGTCTGAGGCTTTGCTTATTTCCTCTTTCGCCTGTCTTTCAATTTCTTCTAAGTTCATACGGTAGCTAAGGCTTTTTTGGCTATTTCTACGATTTTTGAGAAACCTTCTGGATCTCTTACCGCCATCTCCGCCAGCATCTTCCTGTTCAGCGTTATTTCTGCCTTCTTTAGACCGTGCATAAACTTGCTGTATGAAAGTCCGTAAGGTCTTACCGCAGCATTTATTCTAGCTATCCAAAGCCTTCTAAACTGTCTCTTTCTCTGACGTCTGTCTCTGTACTGATACTGCAGAGCCCTAAAAACAAACTCCTTTGCCCTTCTGTAGCTCGTATGCCTTTTACCTCTAAAGCCCTTGGCAAGCTTTAGAATTTTTTTCTTAAACTTCCTGGAAGATGGTCCCTTTACTCTCATTGTTGCCTCCTAAAACCAGAGGATTTAATTATAACATATCAGGTATTAAAATAGTGGTTCATGAATGTGTTTGATTTACTGAGGGATATAAACATTGGACATAGCTACGAAATAATAACTACTTGGCATGGTGTGCCGGTTAGAATTAAGTTAAAGGTTAAGTGGGTTTCTTTGCAGGATAGGTTCGTAAGCTTTGATTTTTCTGGATGCAAATTCAAGCGAGCTTTCGCCGAAGAGAAAGTATACATAAAGTTAGGTGAAATTTACATTGAGTGCGACATCTTTAGCAACATAAGAGATGAACTAGTTCTAGTAGCTAACAGTGTGAGCTCCCCTCCTCCAATTATAATGAGGGAATTTGTGAGGGTTGAACCAGCTGAAAATAAGCCAGTTTTTGTGTCCTTTTGTATAGAAAATGAATGTATAAGCTCTGTAAAAGCAGTAGATATTAGCGAGAGAGGTATAGGTGTACTGCTTCCAAAGCAGGAGGTGGAAAAGTTGCTTTCTATCTTAGGTGCTGACAGTAAGGAGGCATATCATAATAGAATATCTTTAATTATAGAAATTCCAGGAGAGAACCCAATAGAGGCGATTGGGGAGCTAAAAAATATTATAAGTAAGGAAGAGGGGGTTTACTTTAGGTTAGGCTTCAGATTGGATTTAAAGCCTTCAGATCTAAAAAAATTGAGAAATTACATAATTAATCGCCAAAGAGAAATACTAGATAAACTTAGGACTTTATGAGTTTAATTTTTAGATTAGCTCTTCGATATCTTACAAGCGTTAAAGGTTCAGCCCTGTTGGTTTCTCTCATTTCCTTTCTGGGTATATCTCTCAGCGTAAGTGCCATATTGCTTACGATGGGTGCCTTTTCTGGGTTTCAAAAGGCGCTTAAAGAAAAGATTTTATCCACTACACCTCACGTAATAGTTAGCTTAATTGAGGATGGCAATTACGAGTTAGAAGAGAGGAAAATAAAGAATCTTCCGGAAGTGAAAAATGTAATCCACATAACCATATATCACGGTATAGTTTCCAAAGAGGGAAGGGTGCAAGCGGTGAGTGTGAAGGGTATGAGGAAAGAGGAAGCGGGTTTAAACATTGAGGGTGGTATTCTGGTGGGAGACGGACTGGCTAGTTTACTGGGTATAAACGTAGGAGATGAGATAACCTTGATTTCTCCACTCAGTGTGAGAACGCCCTTTGGCTTTGTTCCAAAGGTGGGATATTATAGAGTAGCCGGCTTTATAAAAGCAGGAACTTTTGAGCAGGATTATCTAACCATAGTAATGTCCGTAGATGAGGCTCAAAAGTTCTTCGGAGACCAGTGGCAGCTGAAGGGCTACGAAGTGTATCTAAAGGATCCCTACCTGGCTCAGGAGGTAAAAGAAAAGATAGAAAAGGTACTTGGTTCAGAAGCCTTTGTTCGTTCTTGGATAGATCTGAATCAACAGCTCTTTAACGCTTTACAGCTTGAAAAGGTAGCCATCTTTTTCGTCTTGCTTCTTATGGCAACCCTATCCTCCTTTAACATCACAAGCTTGCTTTTTATGAAGGTAAGAGACAAGGTAAGGGACATAGCCATACTCAGAACCTACGGATTTAAGAGAAAGGATATAATGCTTACCTTCTTAATGCAAGGTCTTCTTTTAGGCTTTAGTGGTGCGGTTTCGGGAATTATATTAGCTTTTGTAGGACAGTTTTTAATAAACCACTACAGGCTTATTAGAGTACCTTCAGAGGTTTATCTGATGGATCACATCCCCTCCAACATAGAGGTAGTAGATGGAGTTATAACTTTCCTTTTGGCTTTGCTGATTTCACTTTTGGCAAGCGTCATACCTTCCTACAGAGCAGGCAAGCTGAGCGTGGTGGAAATCCTAAGAAAGGACTGAAACAACTTCACATTCTAAGTTATAGGGATGGGCTTTTATCACTCGTGCTTTAACTGTTTTACCTAAAAGCTCTTGCGGGCCTTCCATAGTAGCCCACCTGTTGGTGCGCGTCCTTCCTACCAGCTTTCCGTCCTCCCAGCTTTCAATCAAAACCTCTTGATAAGTGCCTTCGTATCCTTTGGCTATTTCAGAAAGAATAGCTTTCTGAACTTTCAAAAGCTTGTCCATCCTTTGGGTTTTTACCTGATCCGGCACCTGACCTTCCATAGAATAGGCTGGAGTGTCAGGTCTTGGAGAGAATTTGAAGGAGAAAAGCTGTTCAAACTTTACTGTGCTTATTAGTTCAAGGGTTTCTTCAAAGTCCTCTTCTGTTTCTGTTGGGAACCCCACGATAATGTCTGTAGAGAAAGTTATACCTTTTTTGAATTCTCTGAGCATCTGTATTTTCTCTAAGTATTCCTCTTTTGTGTATCCTCTGTCCATGAGCTTAAGAATACGATTGGAACCTGCTTGCACTGGTAGGTGTATGTGCTCGCAAACCTGAGGTATTTCTCCCATAGCTTTCATTATCTTTTCGTCCATGTCCCTTGGGTGTCCAGTTGTGAATCTTATCCTTTCTACACCATCCACTTCGGCAACTGTGTATAGCAGTTCGGAGAAGTGCATGCCTATGTCCTGCCCCCATGCGGTCACATTCTGTCCAAGAAGGTGAATCTCCTTAACACCGTCGTACACCAAGGACCTTACTTCGGATAGTATGCTTTCCAAACTTCTTGATCTTTGTCTTCCTCTTGTCTTTGGAACTACGCAATAGGTGCAGTTTTTGTCACATCCCTTCATAACTGTAACGTATGCGCAATACTGATTGTCCCTAACGGTTGGATACTCCCAAAGCTTGTCCTCGTCCTCCGGTGGGTTTTCTAATATAGCTATAGCCTTGTAGCCTGCCTGCGCCTGCTGAATAAGTTCTGGAAGCTGGTGCATGTTGTAAGAAGAGAACATAATATCCACGATGGGAGTCTTTTTAACAAGCTCCCAACCCATCCTCTGAGCCAGACATCCACACACTCCTATCAAAGCCTTTGGGTTCTTTTCCTTTATCTTCTTGTATTCGCCAAGTAGAGAATACACCTTCTGATCGGGCTTTTCCCTTATAGTGCAAGTGTTTATGAGTATTAAGTCTGCCTCCTCGTAGTTTTGGGCTTGCTCGTATCCTAAGCTATTTAAAATACCCTTCATTCTCTCCGAATCGTTAAAATTCATCTGACAGCCAAAGGTTTTTATGTAGAACTTCATAAGTTAATAATATAAACACCTTGGATAAGAAATTAGGAAAAAGCAAACTATCCTGTTAGAAAAGCCTTTGGGAAACAGAGTGTCTAACTAAAATCGCAAATAAGGCAGGTCTAAAAACAAAAAGAGATTTGCCACAAAGGGCACAACCTTTAAAGCCATAGCTAAAAATCTCATAAATGAATACAAAAAAAGATGGGTGTCCGAACAGGACAGGATTTTGGATATTTGGAATATATGCTATAATTCTACACAGCTCCCTTTGGGAAAGCTTGAGGGTTCTGATGTAGCCCTTGTTAAATTGGCAACTGAATAGGGTGTAGTGTTCCTTTTTGGTGGGCTGTCTCAACTTTGCAAAGGTTTAAACTTTGACTTTCAAGCACTTGAAAGAAGCGTCTCAGCGCAAAAACATAAA
>Ga0209821_100055_pt1 | contig 21535 bp, 29 predicted proteins | sample SSWtaG_3_FD_184118 | JGI IMG/M metagenome (GOLD analysis project Ga0209821, IMG submission 184118) | Hot spring microbial communities from Sandy's Spring West, USA to study Microbial Dark Matter (Phase II) - SSWTFFsm_matched (SPAdes)... | ecosystem: Environmental > Aquatic > Thermal springs > Hot... | reverse complement strand
GTTGCAAGCGTTTAATGGCATCTACGACACCGGCGACCTTGCAGTAATGGACGAGAATCTTTACATATATCCTCAAGGGAGGAGAGACGGAGTGATAAAGATAAATGGGTACAGAGTGAGCCCGGGCGAAATAGAAGAGGCGGTAAAGACTGCGCTGGGAGTTGATGTTGTAGTTGCTAAAGCTAGGGATCCGCTACGGTTTGAGGTGCCTGTGGTATACGTCAAGAGCGAGGCGAAGCCGGAAGACGTGAAGAAAGCTGTAAGAGAATATATAGGGCCTATCATTGACGTTGAGGTGAAGCTCATGTAGTAACAATTTAAGCTTCCCTCAACTACAACTTTTTAGGCACCTAGAAGTCAAATCCACGCAAAAATAAGGCAGGTACTCGGCGTAAATGTCAAGCGTAGCTTAAGAAGAAATCTTATGAGGTTTAAAGACCCTGCCAGTGCCCTCATAAAACTTAGTAAGAGTCTCGTAATAAAGAAGACGAAGAGACTGTACACTTGCAAAAAAGCCCTCGCCTATAATGATGAGAAGTTGCAAAAAGATGACCACCGCTATTCCGCCGGGTAGTTGCAATGCCTTAAGAGAAAGGTGCGTAAATGTAGCATGAATTATGTGTATAATCTCTAGCCTTATAAAACTAAAAACATTTGCAAACGAAGCAATAAGAACCTCTATGAAGGCCAGAGGAAGTTCCCGAAGCAGAATATCTACTCTATTAACATGTCTTATTCTGCCATAGGCTATAGCAACCATTAGCCAGACTAACGCAAGAAGAGTTAATGTGGGGGCAAGGTTCGGTAGTGGAGAAACCAGCCAGATCCCGGGTTTTGTTTGCAATATCTGTGGGACACGGAGAATGCCAAGAGACAGAGCACCCGTAGCCGTAAAGAGCAGAATAAGCGGCGCGTAGAGCCCAGCCGCAACGTAATAGTCACGGCGATATAGGAGGTTCACGACTTTAAGAAGGAAAGCTAGTAGGAGCACCGTAAATCCAAACAATGTAGCAGAGGCGACACCCTCTAGCGGAGTTGCTCCCAACTCCCCACCCGTAAAACTCACGCCAAACGCCTGCCGTAATACAAACCAAATAGAGTCGCAGAAATTGCGGCAAATCCCCATATCCAGGCCCGGTCCCTCTTCCCCAATTTGTAGAGCAACAACGCAAATAACGCAAGGAGAAGCCCATGTCCTACGTCGCCAAACATCCACCCGAAATAAACCGGAAACAACACTGCGACGAGAGGTACTGGCGATAGTTCCCGAGGCCCTGGAGCTCCCATCCAATACACCAGAGTTGTGAAGGCTTGAAGAGGGCGGGGTCATCTTTCGGCCCGCGGCGCTTCCTCTATGTAAATAAACCAGGTAAATGCCTCAAGCTTATAAGAAAAGGAGGTAGCTACGTAGAACTTCACGATCACAGATGTCAAGATATCATCTATATGCTTCAAGTCTCTCTCCAATACGTAAAAAGCGACGGTGGCCATTTGACGTTCCCAGTTAAAATCCCCAAAGGCCGAAAACTTCTGATAAAGATCGCGCATGTTCCTATACATCCTTCTCAGCTTGCTGAGAGATTCCTGTGTAGATCTCAAAGCCTGTAAAACCAGTGTAACTGCTAATTTGTGATGCTTTAGATAGTCGGGGGGGGGGACCACCACGCCGCCGCAGTTCTCTCCCTCTACTGTGGTATATACTTCAAGATCCTCGACTTGTTCTCATGAGGCGTCCCTACCGGCCTTGCGGGTTTGGTCGCAATTTGGTAACCTCTGGGAATTCTCGCTCCTCGCGGCAAAGCTCGGAGGAGTTTATGGAGTAGAAGTCTTCTAAGATCTTCCTCCCTTGTCAAGAGCTCATTCTCGATGGATATAAATTGACGTCCGGTGTCTGGTCCTTCCGAGTATGCTGACTTAGTGTACACCTCCAGAGTCCAGGCGACGTATCTCTGCAAGGTAGATAAGGCATTTAGACTCCATCCCCAGGACTGTACGCAATCTACCAACCTTTTTTTGCTAAGCGTCTCAGCTGCTACGTCGTCTTTCCTTAACTCCTTCATGCACTGCTGTATTGTGTTACTGCGCTGTTTAACATCTCCGTCAAAAGTCGATCCTCCGGTGGGCTGGCTGAGCCTCCTCTATCCCAATTAGCGTAAAGAACCCGTTAAGTACACCGAGTTTTTCTCCCACTTCAGACAAGTTTGGGGCTGGAGCAAAGGGATCAGACCTATCTACGAAGACGACTTTGCCAAGTCTTTCAAGTCGATAAACCACCTCAAATAGAACCGGAGGAGGAAGACCAATTTTAAATAGCACAACTTTTTCAAAAGACCAATAATACTCTTATCAAATATTTAAATATTTTATGGCGAGATAAATGTATATTCTAATCTAAAACGCTGCATAATTAGATTCTAATGAAAATCTTTGAACAACTTCATATACAGGTCCTCTATATCTGTATATCTGGCCTATATATTCCTCAAGTTGTGGGTCTATGGGTACTTCTATTAAAGGAATTCTATGCGTATCAGCGAGTTTTTTCACCTCGTTGCCCCTCCCGAAGGGATATATCACGGCCCCATTGCACCTCACATATGCCATGTTCATCACAACCGCCACGGGTCTCTTGCCTAGCTCCAGTAAGTAGTCCACTAGGTGTTTTACAACTTTATAAGAGGCGGCAGAAGGCGTGGTGACCACAATAGGCGCAAAGTCTGTTATTCGATGTAACGAGAGAAGCTCCTCCCCCATGCCAGGCGGCATATCGATCACAACCTCCCTGGCGTTTCCAAGTTTTGCAAAGGCGAGTAACGCCTCTACAACACCTCCTTGCGAGGCGCCGGGGAGGACCACGTAGCGATCGCCTACAATACCCCCAACGCTAAAGATCTTCACCCCTCCCACCTCGATAGGCTCAATACCCTCTTTCCCCACTTCGTGAAGCCTCCCAGCCACGCCGAAGAGCTTGGGCGCTGCCATGCCGAAGAGGTCGAGATCTATCAACGGGGCCTTTTTAACAATTGCAAGGAAAGCCGCGATGACGCTTTTCCCCACGCCGCCCTTGCCGGCCATAACTGCCAAGACGCGACGATTTCGCAAGTTCTCCCTAGCCCGCTCAAATAAAGGTCTCATATCGTCTCCACTTCTTCGATTTTTATGCTAAGTTCAGCCTCGATGTCGTGAGAACCGCATTTAGGGCATCTTATAAACGTAGGCGCAAGCTCCGGAATAAGGTGCAGGGGGTACTCCTCGCCGTAGCTCTGCATGAGGGCTTTAATCTGGGCGTCTACCTCCTCTTGTCCGAATTCGTGGCCACACGACCTGCATTTGTAGCGGGGGGTCCTTACCTTAACCTCCAGTGTTGCCTTGGCCAGACGTGAATCTTGTTTTAACATGTCAAATGCCTCTTTTAGAATTTCCACGTCTAGTTGAGACACCGAGGGCACTGATACAGCAACTCGCCTCACTTCGACTCCCTGCTGAAATGCCCATTTGTCTAAGCTCTGTACGATAGAGAGAGCAAGAGACCACTCATGCATAGGCGTTGTTTCTCTAGGGGTTTATTACGGTTGTAGTTGTGGAATGTTCACAACCCTAAGGAACTTAAGGCCGCGGCCGATGCGCGAAATCCTAGACAGGAGCTCCCGAATTCTCTCGCCACGTCCTACGGCGTGGATAACCTCCAGGCAATTATTCTCATCCAAATGCACATGGGTAGAGGACCTGATTACATCTCTGTAATCGTGTTGAATTTCTGTAAGAGCCTTAGTCACCTCTCCAACTTCATGATCGTATATGAGAACTATTACGGAGGCTACGGGAGTTTCTACGAGCTCGGCCACTTTTTCCGCTATAAGCGAAGCTATGAAACGAGAGCGGTTGACTTCGCCGAGGCTCGCCATCGCAACCTCTAGTTTTTTATACAACTCGTCGTCAAGTGCAAGACTGACGCGCTTCATAGAAATCAAGACATCTATTATTAATATACCTCTCTATTCGAAAACCTCGGTATAGCTCTGAGCGGCTTAAAAACACCGACAGAGTCAGTACGTGAGGCTAAGGCAAGTCCCGAGGTTTCGGAAGCTGGCCTCCAGCGGCTCCTCTAAGTTTTTAAAGCGCGACAGTCCCGTCGGCTCTAAAACTCCGATAGACGCCACGTAAGGCTCCCAAGGGCTGAGGGGCGAAAAGCCCGCCGTATAGGCGTAGAAATAGCAAAGACTTGGCGTAGGTAACGAAATGAGAATACCCCCTTACTACACCCTAAACTTTTACAGGTTTCAACGTGTAGTTACCCCATGGCCTTGAGTAATAGATTTAGCTAATGCGACCGGGGACTCGGCGTCCTTACGTAATACATAATAACAGCTATCGAGAAGGTTTGCAAGCCAGCATAGTCAGCGCCGCCGTGATTACGTCGTTAACTCTTTTTGCGAGATCCACCACATATCCCCATCTGCCGCCCACAGAGATGAAGAGAAGATAGCGATTGCCCCCCATGGGGTTCAGCGAGAGGTAAATCCCGTCGCCTCCCTGGGGCTCGCCAGAAGTCAATATCACGCCATTTTCTTCAAATTCTATGCCGCCTAGCTCTATCTGCGTCTTGCAGAACTGAAGGGTTACGCCGAGGGAAACCTGGAACTCAGCCCGCGGAGGCTCTGGCATAGAGAGCTCCATAAGCGCCCGAGAGACGTCGGCGACGCCTCTTATAGTTAGTTGGTAATTGTCTGAGGTAACGCCCAAGGCCCCTCTCTGCAAATTTACAAGGAGGTAGACATCGCCATCTTCATATACCCGTCTACCGGCGTAGCCCCCCGGCAAGGGGTCTATATAGATGAAGCCCTCCCTAAACCCCGTCTTAGCAATCTCGTACCCCAGCCCCACAAGCTTATTCAAAACCGCAGGCACGTCAAATTCGCCGCCGTAGATAAACCAAAAGAGGTAACTACTGCCGTATACGGCCCACATGACGCCTCAAAATTTCTTCATAAAGAAGTTTAGGATCTACGTCTCCGGAGAGCCCTCTAGCTTCGCCCAAGTCAGTAAGTTGTCGGTAGACAGCGTCAGTCAACACATCACGCAGAGACTCCTCTATGGGTGTTAAGATAGGCTCTATCACCGTTTTCTTCACCTCGCTATATCCTCGGTAGAGCTCCCCAAGAATTCTTGCAAGTTCTTTTAAAGACTCCCCCACTGCCTAACCCACGCAAAGCCTTTTAAACATTATCACCCTCTAAGACCCTCTTATAGCATTCTTCTATCGCATTTGTGGGATCTCCTTCCCATCTAAGCTCAAGGCCGTACTCCGCTAATAAGTTTGTCAACTCTTTCAAAACGACGTTTGCGGCGGCGAGTATATGCCGTGACGGCGGTGAAAGCGGTTCAAAATTCGCAGGTCCTACGGCAACGAGCCGAGCTACCGGGTTTTTACTCATGGCTCTGAGATACCCCACGAGAAGAGATGGAGGAGCCCTGTGGGCATCTACAAGACGAGTTTCCTGCACCGTGAGAGAGCCCTCAATTCTCTCCACAGCAACAGCACCCGGGGGTAGGCGGACGTCGACATCTATAAAAATCAACACATCGTAATCAGCTAAAGTGCCGAGTATTCCTATGCCATGGGCATTTCCGTCGTACACAAAGTTGTTAAATCGCATTAAATACTGGGCGAGACAGGAGCCAAAGCCGTCGTCCCCATAGAGAGGATTTCCAAAACCAACTACGAGAACCTTCATAAAAAGGGGAGTTATAAAGAGCAAACGTTCCAAACAACTTTCTCAATGACGTTGGAAACCCGTCCACCCTCACCCTTCGTCTCAAAGTGGACTGCACATGCAAGACAGGGGTCGAAACTCCTTATCGCCCTCACCAGGTCTAGCCCAGTCCACTGATCAGGCGGCGTCTCTTCTGTCACGTAGTTGTTTAAGGCGGCTAATTCAAAGGGCCCAGCGCATTGCCCCTCCCAACCGCCCCTACACCGATTATTCCTTGGGCTGACATTTGGCGTAGTCGGTGCCTCGTATTGATAATTCACAATTCTCCCATTCTGCTGGACAAGCCAGTGCATACAGTTGCCGCGGGGAACCTGCCACCAGCCAAAACTATAGCTAAAGCTCGGCCACTTGCCAAAGTTCCACAGCCTAGATGTCTGCGTCCTCCCTTCGTTCACCAGTTGGAAAGCGTAGAGCAAGGCGCCCCAACCCATTGCTGCAACCAACGCTAAGTGAACCGCTCTAGCCAGTAACCGCTCCCACGTAGTGGAGTACTTAGGCAAATTCCAGGTAATTACCAACTCGCCGTATGTCCCAGGCGGTAGATCCGGGTTAACTGTACCGCCTGGCAGATATATCTTCAGCTGACTCCCGTTGCTCTCCCAGATCTTTTGACCAGCCGCCTCAACTTTTGTGGCATGGAGTGTATTAAGCCAAAGCTGAGAAATAGGCCCCGTCTCTATAGGCACAATTCTGCCGTCTTTCAACACTATTCTCGGCTCGGCGGCCCAGGTATATTTCTCGGCGAAGTTAATCGCGCCGGGCTTCGGCATCGTAGTCCTATTCCACATATGGTACTTTAACAAATTCTCGTCACCATGTACAAGAGGCCTGCCGAGAGGATCTTCTCTCAGCCAGCCATAGGGCGGCGCCACGTTTTTCTGCGCCCAGTCCTCGTAAAAAGAGGACTCGGCAAACTCTACATAGCCCAGTTGTATCTCAGTTGGGTTTTTGCTGTATATCTCATGTCCTATAGCGAGGCCCGGCTTCTCCCACCTGGCGTTGTAAGCTACGTCGAGCTTAGCGTAGAGCTCCCGCCAGTCGCCCCTGGCCTCGTCTGTGATCTTGCTATAAATCTCTGGGTCGTCGCCCCAACCGCCTGCAAGCATCACCGGCGGATCGTGCGTCTTACCTTGTGTCAAAGCATAAGATTTGCCGTCAGGCGTAGAGACGTGGTCACGGTAGAATTCATACAGCTCCTGCCATATAGCCCAGACGAATTTTACCCACGCCAAGAGAAGTGCAAGGCGGGTGTAGTACTCCTGTAGAAGAGAAGGCAAATTTGAAACGTCGGTACTTATGCCGCCTGGAATTAATGTAGCTGGGTGTGAATGCCGGCCGTAGATCAATACGCCAGCTTCTCTTGCAATTCTCTGGTGTTTTACAGTAAGTTGCCACAGCCGGCCTGTGACGGGGTTGAGATCTATCATAATATCAGCCACAGTCCTATAGCCGTGGATATCTGAGTATTTAGTCGGCGTGGTTCGTGCGATTTCCCACACAGACGGAGTTAACTTACTTACGATGACTTCGCTGTAGTCGGGTCCCTCTAGCATGTTTAGAATAAGCGGATGGTCGTAGATGTAATCGGTCATCGCATAAGCCATTGTTCTTAAGACGTTGCCCATTGGATAAGGCGTCATGCCGGCGGCGGCGTCACATGCCCTTGTAGAGGCATTGGCATGAGCCGCGCCGCAGACGCCACAAGTACGCGAAGTTATGTGGATGGCGTCTTCCGGCGCTCTGCCTCTGAGAAATATCTCAAAGCCTCTAAACATCATCGCGACAGTCCGCGCCTCCTTTACCCTCTTAGTCTGGGAATCAATATCGGCATAGAGAGCTAAGTGTCCCTCAATACGGGTAATTGGGTCAATCCACAGCTTAATAGACATAAGGAGAAGATGCGGGGATTTTTAAAAAATGGCTTTCCACCTATGTGAAAAGCTACTCCAAAGCCTTCGCCACTAAGTTAACAATGTCCTCAACTTCCACATCTACCCCATACAGCTTTCCGCCTAGTCTAATTGCGTTTATACTCATGGGACAAGCCGTGACGACGAGCCGGGCGCCACTCTTCTTTATATCCTCCATCTTACGCCTTATGCCAACTCTATACGCCTCTTCGGTTGTTTCAAGGATTTTCTTTTCTCTCTCATCGGCCGGGTCTAAGTTAATGCCTAAAATCTGCGAAAGTTGGCTGTATACATCTTTAGTGAGGTAAGCTACTTCGCAACCGCCGCTACATACAGTATCCATTTTGTTATGCGGAAGCTCCTTGAGGTCAACAATCCGCTTCAACAATTCACGGGGTTCTTTAAAAACACCGCCTCTCCTGCCGAGTTGGCAGGGATCATGCCAAGCAACAGATGTGTTAAGTCTCTTCAGCTTCAACCTGCCTTGTAAGATATATTCGTAGAGAAGCTCTGTGATATGTAACACCTTGAAGCTAAACTTTTTCTTAAGGATATTCGTGGCTTCAAACCTTAGATAAGAATAGACATAGCCGCCGTCTATAGTCACCACCACTTTAGGCGACAAGCTCTCAATGTAAGACACTACGTCGGCTACTACCTCTTTCGTTCCGGAAACGTCGCCCACAACATCGGCAATGGGAGGCCTAATTCCTAGAGGTCTCTCAGGTAGAGTAAAGTCCTCACCAACACGTTTTAATATCTTTATAGTATTTAATAGGGCATCTTTAGAGAAAATAACATCCCCAAGTGAGATAAACAGTAAAACATTAGCGCCCTTCTTGCCCACAGGCGCTTCTGCGACTTTTAAGAAGTCCTCCCACATTTTCCTTAATTCTGTTTGCCCAAGATATAGCTTTTTGGTTTCAAACTCTGCAAGTCTTTTCAACACAGTCGGCGCAAGCCCGACGGTATACAGAGTCTGTCTCAGCAAACGCACCATCGCGCCGCTGTCAATCCCGTAAGTACACGTAGCATAACAATGGCCGCAGTTTGTACATTTATACGCATAGTCGAGAAGCTCCCACAACTCTTCCTGCGTCTTTGGCATTTTAGCTCCTACTAAAGGCCCCAGTAATCTACCTGCAACGGTGTATCTCGTCCTCAGTATTTGCCTGATAAGCTCCGCTTTTTCAGCAGGTCCGTACTTAGGGTCGAAATAGAAGAATGGACACGAATGTTCACATGTGCCACAACCTACACAACTTTCAAGGTAGTGTAAAGTCACCGAATTCAACTTAGGAACGGCCAGTTGCATGTCATCTCCTTACCGCGTTTTTAAAAACAAAGTTTCCACTTGATTGAAAAATTTAGGTCCCCCTCTTTATGGTTAAGTCGTACCACTCGTGGATTTTGCCGTACCAAAAGCTCCACAGGAAGTGGAAATACTTAGTAAACGGCCACAAAACTACAAACGTGGCTGCAGAAGCTATGTGAAGACCCAACAAAAATCTATACAGCTCCGGCGGGTAGTGATGAGTCGCAAGCCAACCTGTGACCACTATGACAAGCAGCAACGGCCAGATCACCAAATCCCCCATCCTAACCCGTCTACTTCTATGAACAACTTTTTCTATAACCTTTTTTACCATCTTGTAGCTGATTCCGATAATGGCAAAAACTGTAAGGATGTCGCCGTTTAACAAAACTGTAAGGGGACCCCATATAGACTGGATCTGTTGAACGTGTCCAGTCGGCGTAGTTACTTGTATGCTACCAGTAGACGCACTAGGTGGGATAGCTAGAGGCCAGAGAATTCCGTAAAACGGGATAAGATGTTGAAGATAAGCAATGTGCGGCGACAGTAGAAACACCAGCAATATAAGCCCTAGGAAGTGTAGAAACACGACGCCGCCGACCCCCTCCACTGGGTTGTTCCTCGTGGCAAAGAATACAGGTCTCACAAACGTCATGACCAGCTCTTTAACTTTGTTGCCAAAACTAGTGGGCCTGCGGATGTAGACGCCACGTTCGTAGAGGAAGATGAATCTGGCGATTCGATAGACCGCTCCAAGCGCAAATATTACTAAGGCGGCTGGGAAAAGGACGAATACCGACAGCTCGTACAGCTCCATATCACTTCTCCTCTTTTTCTTTCTTCTCCTTCTTAGCTACGCCCCGGGTGGCAAGGTAAGCACCTGCTATGCCTAACACCGCCGCGCCGCCAGCCGCGGCGGCGAGCGTAGTGACAGGAGGTAGCCTAGGCGCGTGGAGTGACTTATAAAACGGCTCGTAGGAGTCCGTGAATCCAGGCATTGTACATCCTATACATACCGCGCCCGTCCGCGTCGGCCCTCCTACGCCAGATACCCAACCTACTTTATTCCATGGACAGTTAGAGATGGGGCCTTTGCAACCAACGGCAAAGAGACATTTATAGTCCCCAGCGCCTGGCGACTCTCTGTAGTCGCCTGCGGCGTAGGAGCCAGCACGTGGACATTGTTCGTGAACTGTCGCTTCGAATATAAACCTCGGCCTGCCGTAGGCGTCAAGGAAGGTCTCCCTTCTTAATACCTCCGGCTTTAGTATACCGGCGGCTACTAGAGTTACAAGTGCTAAAGTTCGTAAAATTCCGTTGCCGTTGGCTGGGCACCCCGGCACAGCAACGGCGGGCTTCACCGTCTTGAAATCAGGTACGCCCCCCTCGTCAATATATTTCCTAAACGGCTCAATCTCCGGCTGGAAATACTGTTGGTGTATCATGCCCTTTATGCCTCTGAAGGGGTCATCAAATAGGCCTATGGCACCTGTGGGCGAGTTAGACCAAGTCGGCTGTCTAAAGCCGGGGGGCGGTTCTAGGACTTTGTTGGCCACGACGCCTCCGTAAGCGGCGCAGTTGCCCACAGCCACGATCGCCAAGGCGTTTTTTGCAAGCAACTTAGCCCAGTTTGTACAGGTCCTGTGTCCCACTAAGCAGTAGAACCCGCCCTTAGTCTCTATATTTGAGCCTCTGATGTCAAACTCTTGGGGAAAAGAGCCCTCTAGAACAAGGACGTAAGGTCCGTATTTCCCCTCTGCAATCTCTTCAAGTATTTTCATGGCGTCGGCAGGCGGCGGCTGGGCAGCTACGTAACGCTCTAGTATTTTCTCATCTGCCGGGTCGGTGGGCTGTTTAATGTGATATGTGGCCCACTGGGGCATTACGGTGGGGTGGAAAATCAGCCGCACTGTGCCGGGGCCCACCAACGGAGTTGTGCCAAGCAACACGTCCAGGAGCGAGGGGTCTGTGGCCTGGATGACCGCTGTGGTGTTGCCAGCGCAGTCTTGAGCCTCAAACCAGACTACGTTAACAAGCCCCTCCCTCACAGCTTGACCCGCCGCCTTTACTAAGACACCCCAATTAAGCGCGGAGAGAGCAGCAGTCAGTGAGCTCGCCCGTATAAAATCACGTCTACTGAGCTTCATGGCCTCTCCTCTTCATCCGTATTAATAAATAGCTTTTTCATGTTGGAGAAAATTTTGCCGAAGCGAGGACAAGACGTAAAAAGCTCGTACCGCCCTTTCCCGTCACATAACTTACAATAAGTAGCAACAATATAGCCGGTCCCCAGTACATATCTGTTCCCATCTATTTCTATAATACACGGTTTACAAAATTCTAGAAATAATTTAGCAACTAAAGATTCAGCCACAGTGCCCTTGAAAGTGTAGAGCTCGGCAATATTGAGGAGTTGTAACGTATCTACGAGGGTTTTTGAAAAGCATATAGGTACGTCGAATAGGGATAGCTGTTTCATGTAATACTCAACTTCCGCGGTAGTTACGTCATAAAGCTTGGCTAGCCGCGCCAAAGCTATCGGATCACCAAAAAAGGCAAGAACCATAAGCCCTCTCTCTGTCACCTCGAGGTAGCCATCCCTTTCCTCTATTAAGCCCATTTCTAATGCCTCCTTCACCCTCCTCCACGTGGTGGCCAGAGGAAGAGAGCTCTTCTTGTAGATGCTATAAAACTTTGTCCTGCCCAGCCTTACAGCCGCCTTTAGCACTTCGATGGTCTTCTCATCTAACTTACAGATTTGCATACAGCTCCTCAACTTTCTTTACAATTTCCTGGACGCATCTTATACCGTCCTCCGAAAGTCCTAGACGGGGGCTTGGATCTGGAGGTTCACACTCAACTACATAAATCTCATCAGTTGGCGTCTCTAAATAGCTGAGACCTACTAAAAGATCTTCCAGAGATATCCTACCTTCTAGAGACGGCCGCAACGCCTCTAACACCTCCTCAGGCTTTATAGGCTGACGTGGCGTAAAGCGGTACACCTCCACAACACCTGGCGTCCGCCCCCTCTTCACAGCGCCAACTAAGATGATTTTCTTAGGTTCGTGGCTTTTTAAAATGTCGATCATTGTAAATACATCTCCAGAGAGCTCTATGGCAGGGTAGCCCATCTTTCGCAAACTCTCGCCGGCTTCAAGCCCCACGGCGAGGTCACCGCCGAGCAAATAACCAACATAACCTATTAACACTGGCGAAGAGAGAGAGGTCATAGATATCATAACTTATTGTCTTTAAATTTATTTCGCTTTACGTAGGTCCGTATTTTTCTCGATTTTTAGTACTAATAGACATATGTCACATAGTAAAGTTGACCTAATGCAAGCCCCCCGTCGCCAGGTGGCACACCCCTGGGAAGCTTGGCTGAGAGTCCGCATTTCTCTGAGGTCTCTCTAATGCCACGCACTATGTAGGTATTGACAGCGGCGCCTCCGCTTATGAGAAGGCGGCGTGCTCCCTTGCTTTCGGCGGCTTGACACGCCTTTTCGCCGAGGAGTCTCCCCACTGCGATTTGTGCAGTATATGCCACGTCTCTCTGTTGCGCGCCTCTTCTTAGATGTTCTACAAGTTCGGCAAAAAGCTCTACTTGATCCTTGGCATTAATCTCAAGGAGTTTTCCTCCCCTCGCGGCCGCCTCTAGCTTCATTGCTGGCTCACCCTCGTAAGTCCTCTCCCAAGCCACGCCTAACAAGGCAGAGACTGCATCAAGGAACCGGCCTATGCTTGACGTGAGAACCCGCGGCGTATTCACTTCCTTAATTACAAATTCCGCCTCTTCGGCGCCCCCTGGCAGATACTTCGCCATCTGCCAGACCAGCTCCTCATCTCTACAAGTCGTCAAGAGGTAAGAAATTGCCATCCTCGCCGGTCTATACGCGGCTAGATCGCCTCCTGGCATGGGGACGTATTTGAGATGCCACATCCTCTCATATCTCGCCCCCTCTATAAACAAAACCTCCCCTCCCCACGCCTGTCCATCTTCGCCGTAGCCCACGCCGTCTATCGTTATGGCTATAAAGGGTTCATCTATTTTTGCGTCTGCGGCTGTTGCTAACGCGTGGGCGTGGTGATGTTGTATTTGGAGGATTTCTGCGCCTAGCTCCTCTGCCCACTCTTTACAGAGCCTAACGGAGCGGTAGACTGGGTTGAGGTCGCAGACGAGGACAGGCTCCTTAATTCCGTAAATAGTCGCAAACCATCGTAACTCTTTTTCTAAATAGTCGTATATCTCAAAGCTGTCTAAATCGCCGATATATTGCGTTAAGACCGCCTTGTCCTCTACCCCAATCCCACCTGCGGTTTGTAAATCGCCGCCAAAAGCTATGGCGGGTCTTCGCAAGATTCGCGGAATTCTTACCCATGTAGGCGCATAGCCCCGTCCCCTTCTAATAATAATCGGCTCCTCGTCTGTAAACCTCACGACGCTGTCGTCTACTCTGTGTACAATCTCCAAGTCGTGATCCAGTATGTAGTCAACGACATTGCCTAACTTATTCAGCACGCATTCCAATGTATAACACATGGGGTCGCCGTGTATATTCCCGCTTGTGGCGATGAGGAACTTATCCCTCGTCTGAGAGAGCAGGAGATATTGAAGCGCTGTATACGGCAGAAAAATGCCCTCCACGTCAAGACCGGGAGAGACAAGCGGCGAAACGGGAGTGTCCTCTCTCTTCGGCAAAAGCACGATCGGTCTTCGAGGAGATTTGAGGAGCTCAACAGCCTTCTTGTCGACATAAACAAGCCGTTTTGCTGTCTCTATGTCAAGAGCCATCACGGCGAAGGGCTGTTGAGGTCTCCTCTTCCTCTTCCTGAGTTCAGCTACAACAGAGTTTTCTGTCGCCAACGCCATTATGTGGTAACCGCCAACCCCCTTTACTGCAACTACATAACCTGCGTCAATTAAGCTGGCGGCCTTACGTACAGGGTCCTCTGTAGGTATTTCAACGCCTCTTGCGTCAAGCAACCTGACTCTAGGCCCGTCGCGTCTACAGGAGATGCCCTGGTAAAAGTATCTCCTTACCCCGCCCACTTCGGGGCTGTTGTATTCCTTGACGCAGTCTTCACACAATGGGTAGGAGGCCCAGCTGGTGTTTTCTCTGTCATAGGGGAGTTGCTTAATTACTGCGAACCTCGGTCCACAGAAGCTACAAGAGTTGAACAGATAGCGGAGTCTCCTCTCACCGCCTGTCTCTAGAACCTCTTGTAGACATTCGTCACAGATAGCTATGTCGGGCGGAATCATAGAGGGCCGTCTTTTAACCGCATCGCTTGTCAAGATTTTAAATTCCGAAAAGCCGAGAGGTTCGACCTCTTCTATTTTCACCTCCTCTAACACTATGGCGGGAGGTGCCTGTTGTAGAAGAGCCTTTATAAACTCCCCGGCCCCCGTCCCTTCAACGTAGATCTCGACCTCGCCTCCGCCCAGATTTTTGACATACCCCCCCACTCCTAGCTTATCTGCCAAAATTTTTACAAAAGGCCTAAAGCCTACGCCCTGCACAACGCCCACCGCGTAAATACGATAAGCCACGACAAAACTTACTGCAATTTAATTATGACCGGCTACCGGCTTTTCATAGTACTGGAAATGTATTATTTAAATCCAGCGCAAGTAATACTTCATGCACATCCCAGACGGCTACTTAGACCCCTTGACGGCCTTTATGACCTGGGTTGTTGCCATTGGATACACCTACTACGCTTATAAATACAGCGAGTTGCGGACCAAGCCAGAGCTTATCTTATCTCTTGCAGCTGCCGTATTTGTTGCACAGATGTTAAACTGGCCGTTGCCGGGGGGCACATCTCTTCACTTTGTCGGCGGGGCGCTTGTAGCCATATTAACCGGGCCATTCAACGCCTATTTCATAATGCTGATGGTATTGCTTGTACAAACGCTGATTTTTCAAGACGGCGGCATCACTACTCTAGGGGCCAACGCCATCGCCATGGGCATAGTGGCGCCGTGGGCAGGCTACGCGGCGTACAAAGTACTAAAAACTCGGATAGGCATTGCAGGTGCTGCCTCAGTCGGCGGATGGATTAGCGTGGTCACATCAGGCACAGCAGTGGGCATATTAATCGGCTTGAGCACGTGGTTTCCTTATTCTCTAGGCATAAGTGTGCCAATTATGGCGATATGGCACAGCATATTAGGCGTTGGAGAAGGCGTGATCACAGGACTCGCGGTTCTGTATATCTCAAGGAAAGCCCCACATTACATAGCGACATGACGCGGCGGCTTGTGTTGTTTTTAGCGGCGCTGGTGGCGATTTCGCCGATCTTTGGCGTTTGGCTAGCTGAATTACTAGGATACCACGAGCCACTCGACATAGCTGTCGAGTTGATAAACGAGGCTGCCGGTTACACATTATTAAGGGATTTAAGCGAGGAGTGGAGGTGGAGCCCCTTTGCAGATTACAAGGTACCTGGACTCCCCGATTGGGTTGGATACATAGTCTCTGGGTTCATAGGACTTATGACGTTTTTCATATTACACGTAATTATTAAGAGGTTGTATGTTAAGAGAGCTAGTTGACGAGTTATTACTAGTTCTACTCACAGTTGAGAAAATACGTAATACCCACCCGCTACTACCCTATTTCTTTATTATTGCGACCTTAACGGCGGCGTTTACCCCATCTCTTCACGTAGCGCTTTTCTTTATCGCAGTTGGAGCGTTGGTGGCTTGGAGAGGCGGGGGTTTAAAGACTTGGTTTACGGCAGTGGCCACCTCAGCTTTCTCTGCAGGGTTGATCTCTCTCCCGGCCATGATAGGCCTCCTGCCTTCTAAGGTAGACCCTGTTCTTTTTGTGGTGAGAACTGTCTCCGCAGTTGCGGTGGTAGCCGGCGGGCTTGTATACTGCGGCTGGATGCAATTTGTTAAGATGTTTAATTACTTACTTCCACGTGAGATGTCTAGATTATTGGAGTTGTTTCTACCATTTCTCTATTCATTTGGCAGGACGGCTATCGCCGTGGTGGCTGCGAAAGAGGCGAGGAGCCCGTATTTTGACAAGAAAGCTTACGTGGCCGCGGTGGGCGACATTTTAATATATGGCATAGAGAGGGGCAAAAACTTGAGGATGGCGTATGAGGCGAGAAGTCCTTAAGGCGGAGGGGTTGGTTTTTGGCTACCAAGACGAGCCGGTCATAAACGACGTCTCTATATCCCTCCGAGAGGGGGAGGTCGTCGCAGTGTATGGCCCCACGGGCTCTGGCAAGACAACTCTTGTGTTGCTTTTAGGGGGTTTGTTAAGGCCGTGGAGGGGGGAGGTTTATGTGTTGGGTCAAAAACTTGACGAGAGAAATAAGTGGTTAAGGAGATACATAGGTGTCGCTTTTCAAAACCCCGATGACATGTTCTTCAACGCCACTGTGTTTGATGAAATTGCGTATACATCGGCGAGGATATACGGCGTTGAAGAGGGGTTTAGAAACGCTAAGACAATAGCAGAGAAACTTGGTATTGTGCATCTCTTGGACAGGCCACCTTATAAGCTGAGTGGCGGCCAGAAGAAATTGGTATCTATCGCAGTAGCGGCGGCGCATAACCCAAAGATACTGCTACTCGACGAACCTACCACATACCTAGATGAAGAAAGTAGTGAAATAGTGGTAAAATTTATTGAAGAGTTGAAGAGGAGCAACGTTGCTATATTTGTAGCTACGCACGACATAGAGTTTATATGCAGGTTGGCACAGAGGTCGTACATGTTGATAAATGGCAAAGTTATCCCAGCTTCGCCAACGCTTAAAAAACCGCTTTGTCTATGTTCTAGGTAAGACCTAGGCGAGTTCTTTTAATGCGTCTGAGCGGCCGGCTTTAACCTCTTCAACAAGCTTCAACACACGCCACATCTCCTCTTCTATAACTCTGGCCGCCGTAGCTGGATCCTCGCCTGTGGCAGTCGCCAACTCAATAGCCATCCGCTTCCACATCTCCATACTTTCCTTAAGCGTAGAGAGATCCACCTTTGTGATTATTACAGCGGCGTGCACCATAACTAAGTCGCCTACTTGTACGTCTTTCTCGTCAATACCTATGACGGCGGGTCTTTCTATGCCATCGCCGGGGTCGACATACGCAATTCCACCTTCGATTTTCTTAACTACGGCGGGAACAGCCCAGCACATGGCTACGCTAATCCCATCTCCTTTGCGATCTCTGTGGCAAGTCCTCCGCCGCCGAAGCGGGCCCATATCGCACATGTGCCCTCTACAGAAACCATGCAGGGCCCCAACGGCCTGTCTGGAGTACAAGCCCTCATGTAGAGCGGACAGTCAGTAGGCTTCGCCTTGCCTAGAGTGACTTCTGCACATCTACAGCCCGGCGGGAGGTCATAGTGCCACTTCTCCGGCGTCAGCTCAGATATCCCAAAGTATTCAAATGCATCGAATTGTTTAAAGCGGTCTCGTAGCGCCAAGCCGCTCTTTGGGATGTAGCCGATTCCTCTCCAAGCGCTGTCTACCGTTTCAAACACGGTGTATATGGAAGACTGCGCCTTGAGATCGCCTTCCCACTTCACCGCTCTGGTGTATTCAATTACGACTTTGTATTCGCCGTTTTTAATCTGGCGTAAAATCTCGGCAACAGCTGTAAGAACGTCATTTGGTTCGAAACCTGCCACTACGACGGGTATGCCGAAGTGCTCCGCCACTGGGACCCACGCCTTGCCGCCAATTATCGTAGAGACGTGGCCAGGCGCTATTACTCCAGAAATTGGGTAGTCTATGGGCTTTTCTCTCACCATGTCCAAGGCGTAAAACATAGCGGGCGGCGTAAGTTTTACAAGAGACATAAGTTTTAAGTTAGGCGGCACAACGCCTTTAAGTATCGCTTCCGAATAGCCCGGCGCAACGGTTTCAAAGCCTATGCCTAGGAAGAGGGCGGGCTTGTTATGCTTTTTTGCATCTATCACTGCATGGAGAAAGCTGTGGACTACTCTCACCTCTGCGCCAAGCGCCTTGGCCTCTGCGAGAGTTCTGGCGCCGTTTATCCTCCTGATGGCGGGGAGCCTAAATACATCGCCATATGTATACACCACCATGCCTTCAAACGCCAGCTTTATAGCTTCTTCAAGATAGTAAGAAGGAGTTACACATACGGGGCAACCCGGCCCAGCGACAAGCTCCACATTTTTTACGCCAGCTACCTCTAGCAACGACCTAAGACCGAAGTGTACGATAGTCCATTCATGCGTGCCGCAGAAGTCCATTATTTTGTAGACACGGTAAGGGTCTCTCCCGGCTAGTTCCTCTGCATATTTCCGGATGTAGTTGACTAGGGTAGCTGTAATCTTTGTCTTACGCCTAAAGGCGAGTTCAAGCGCAGTTATTTCTTTCTTCATCACTGCACAGTTCCAACAGTCTACGGAGGGAGGTGGGCTGGGGAAGTTCTCTGGCGCGGAAAGACATTGAGATGTCATTACGTAACCCACTTTAACCCTTAATAAATTTAATACATTTAAACTCTCCTACCCACTGTGCTACATGTCGGTCATTAAGCTTTCTCACGGTTCAGGTGGCGTAGAGACTTCCGAGATTGTGGAGAAGCTTTTCATTGCTAAGCTTGGCGAAACGTTGAAAAAAGTGCCTGGGGGCTTGGGCTTAGACTTCCCGGACGACGCCGCAGCCATACCTATAGGCGACGGGCAATATCTCGTGGTGTCTGTGGACTCCTATACAGTCAGTCCGCCGTTTTTTCCCGGGGGCGACATAGGCGTGTTGGCGGCTTCAGGCTCAATAAACGATATCCTGATGCTTGGAGGCAGACCTATTGCGATGTTAGATGCTGTTGTTGTGGAGGAGGGTCTGCCCATGGATACGTTGGAGAAAATCGTGAATTCATTCCTTTCAGTGCTTAAGTCGGAGGGGGTTGCTCTTATTGGCGGAGATTTCAAGGTGATGCCCAAGGGGCAACTTGATAAAGTAATTATAACAACTGTGGGAATAGGTATTGCAGATCAAATAATTGTAGATAAGCCTAGGCCTGGTGATAAGATCATCGTTACAGATTACGTTGGAGACCACGGCGCGGTGATCATGATGCTTCAATATGGCGAAAACCCTGGTGCTCTTAAAAGCGATGTGAAGCCGCTTACAAGTCTTATGATACCTCTCCTTGAAAAATATGGCCGGTATATTCACGCAGCACGAGACCCAACAAGAGGAGGCCTTTCCATGGTGCTTAACGACTGGGCAAAGACAGGTGGCGGCGTTATTGTGATAGAGGAGGATTTAATACCTATAAGGCCCGAGGTGGCGTCATATGCTAATATGCTAGGCGTAGATCCGTTTCACCTAGCTAGCGAAGGTGTGGCGGTACTCGCCGTAGATCCCATGGTAGCGGAGGAGGTGTTAAAACTAATTCACTCAATCGGTTTTATAAATGCAAGAATTATCGGCGAGTTTAAAGAATCACAAAGATATAAGGGCTACGTGCTTCTCAAGACCCAGGCTGGTGGTTATAGAATTCTCGAACCTCCGAGAGGCGATATTGTGCCGAGGATATGTTAAGGCTTAACTACAACGGGGTATACATAGCCTTAAAAGACTACGCAGGCATAATGGTGGAACACCGCGGCGAGATGCTCTGCATAGATGTGCTACAGCCCACGTGTTTCCACATCTTCTATACACACAGCCACAAGAGACACTACGGCGACTACGCCGGGGACTTTTACGCGCCTTTTCGTGGGAACGTTAAGGTGGGCGAGGCGATAAAGACGGGACCCTTTGTGGCGAAGCCGGTTGAGGCCTATAACATCACCAAGCTGAAAGAGGGGAAGCCCATCCACGGCAGGGGGGAGGGCGTGGGGTACGTGGTTGAGGCCGCCGGCGTGATTATATACCACATGGGCGACACAGACCTCATCCAAGCCATTACGGCGGTGGGGCGACCCGACATCCTCGTGGTGCCTATAGGTGGCGACGGCGTCATGACGCCGGAGGAGGCGGCTGAGGCGGTAAAGCTTCTACGGCCGAAAACAGCCATACCGGTGCACTTCGGCGATGGCAAGCTCTATGTCAGGTTCCGCGACATCGCCCAGCCTTACACCCAAGTGATAAATCTCAAGTGGTGAGCTGGCGGCTTAACAACACGGCGTTTAACCCCTCCTCTTGTGCCGCTTGGCTCAGATCCTTGTCGGCTGTGTAGAAGGAGGTACATCGCACATATTTGCAGGAGGCGACTTGTAGCGCATCTACTATGTAGATGTGGTGGTTAAGCGAAATAGAAATGGCGTATTAGGACTCTGCCGACTAGCGGCACCAACACGAAGTTGCCTAAACGCGTCAACGTCTTGACCTCTCGTAGCATGAGAGAAACCACAGTTTTTACGTCACCGAGTAATTCGCCTCTCCGAGCTTTTTTGTCAAGCGCCAATGCCGAGGTTGAAGACTGAGATAGCCAACACGGCCAAGCCGCGGTATGCAGAGTCGAAGAGCTTATCCATAACCTCCGTTGCCTCCTCCTCTACGTAGCGTTTAATAAAGGCGCTTGTGTCGAGATAAATCACAGGTGGTCGGCCCTGACATTCCTCAGCTCAACCACCAGCCCAGAGGCGGGCTGGCCTATGGCCTTAGGCCGTTGCGACATGACTTCGCCAGGCGTGAACAAAGGCTCGTTACAGTCGAGACCGAGCTCGCGGCAGAGAGAAGTTGCGAGCTCTTCGCCGTCGAGAGAACTGAGGAAATCCCTTACCAACACGCTTAAAGAGCCGAATGGCCGAGCCCGCGTCTTGGCCCGCTCGGCTAAGTCGCTGTTGAGGGATAGGGTGAGCTTCTTCACGGAAACACTTCAATACGTATTATATACTTTACCTAGCGCTAAGCAAAACCCTTACGGCCTCGGGTAGCTCTACGATCTTGTAGGCGTCTTCGTCGGCGTCGTATACTAGGAGCTTTCCCTCTGTGCCCTTGAGGATATAGAAGCGGTATTCGGCGTCGTGTATTACGTAGGGCAGAAGCGAGCCGAACGTGTCGATAAGCCTGTTAGACAAGAGGGCGTAACATATCTGCTGCTTCCTCCCGCCCTCAACGCACTTCTTGTACTCCTCCCTAAGCTCCCTAAGCTCTTGGCGTATCAAGTCGATTTTTAAATCTCTAGGAACAGTGCCGTCGTCCATCCGGAACATATGCCGTGGCTCATCTACGCTAAAAAACATTTGCCGCTCAGACCAAGACTCACCACGTCTGTGAGTTTCTCTCTAAGCCGCTGTCGATCATGCTTATAAAACTCCAACATGTTTTCTACATGCCGTTTGAACTGGTCCTGCTCGGTGTTGTCCTCATCTTCCTAGGCATGTTGATATTGATGTTATCTCTTTGGAGGGCTGGCGAGGGGAGGGCTGAGGCAGGTGGCGTCGTCATCGTGGGTCCCGTACCCATAGTGTTCGGCACCAGCCAGCGCGCGGCCGCGGCGGTTATGGTACTGGCTATTATCCTGACGGCTCTTGCCCTTCTCCTCTTCCTGCTCGGCCCAGCTCTCGCAAAATAAACCACATCATCAA
>Ga0209821_100054_pt1 | contig 21895 bp, 28 predicted proteins | sample SSWtaG_3_FD_184118 | JGI IMG/M metagenome (GOLD analysis project Ga0209821, IMG submission 184118) | Hot spring microbial communities from Sandy's Spring West, USA to study Microbial Dark Matter (Phase II) - SSWTFFsm_matched (SPAdes)... | ecosystem: Environmental > Aquatic > Thermal springs > Hot... | reverse complement strand
CTACCTTTGTGGCTAAATCTCTATAGCATCCTGTGGGGGTAGTGGAGTTAGAATATTTGGTGGCAAACTCCGCAAGGAGGTGCAGGGTAGAGTGGAGAAGTGGAAGAGACCTATGGAACTTGAAGGGAGGACTATTAGGGTTATTACTGAGGAGGGGAGTTTATATATTACCCTCAACTGGGGGGCGGATGGTAGGGTTAGGGAGGTATTTTTGGAGTTAGGGAAGGCTGGGACTGAGGTTAGGGGTTTGGTGGAGGCTATAGGTAGGTTGTTGAATTTCCTCCTGCGGCGGGGGGTGAGGTTGGAGGATGTGGTAGAGGTTTTGGAGGGGATAAGGGCTGGTGGGGTAGTTTGGCAAGAGGGTGGAGGGAAGGTGCAAGGTGTGGTAGATGCGATAGTTTATGGGATAAAGAGGTTGTTAGAGATGGGTAGGTTAGGGTAGGTTTTACAAGATGCAAGGTTAGGTGTTGTATGGAGGTAGGTGGAGAGGGGGTAGGCAGATGGGAGGGGGATGAAGGGTGAGGTTAGGAATGTGTGGGAGGGAAGGAGAGTATAGTAGTAGTAAGGGAAGGGTGGAGGGGTTGTTGACCTTTTTCCCCCCCGCTGCTGGGGGGTGGTGCGGGAGTCTCCCGACCTGCCCCAAAGGGGGTTGACACGGGAAGTTGTGTGCGACAGAATTAGGGATGGGGGACTAACATGTTGCAAGGGAGAAAGGTAATGTGCGATGTAGAGAGAGATAGAAAGAACTTGTGGGTAGAGATATGGAGGGTTTTTGTTGACCCCCCTTGCGGGGGAGGGGGTTTCCCTCTGCCCCACGCACTGCCTCCCACCTCCACCGCCACCTGCCTTCCACACCCTGAAGGAGGGAGAAGTCTATGCCTACAAGAAGAGTAATTGCCAGTGGGTTATGGTCTGATACTAATACTTGGGAGAATGGTAATCTTCCTCAAACTGGGGATGATGTTGTTCATCCTTCACCTTATGTGGTGGTGTTGGATATTAACCCCCCCACGCTGGGGGGCTATACCCTCAACGGAACCCTGCTCTTCAGAACTAATGCTCCACGAACCCTAAGAGTAGCCTCCCTCAGCGGAAGCGGAAACATAGACATAGAAGAACCCGCACCCTCCATCATCCCCCCCATCACCATTGAAGGAACCCAAACTACACCCCTAAACCTTACTAACCTATCTTCCTTCTTCTCCTACTACGCTACCGCCTTCGAGACTACCCAGCACCATACTTGGTGGCTCAAGAATGATGTAGACTACTTTGACGAGGAGACCTTGCGCAGTCCTTTCTTCCCTCGCATAGAGTCCGTCGCCCGCAGCGGGGGGGACTTAATCCTCACAGTCTCCACACTCCCCAACTCCCCAGCAGCCCACTACCTCTCTACCTACACCAATGCCTCTAAACCCTTCCTCATCAGCCTACGCCACCCTACTTTCCAAACCCAAGCCCTAACCCTCTCAGAACCCACAAACCTGACCATCGTCTCCGCAACTACCCTGCGCTACCCGTCAGCACCCAGCGGGCTGGAAAACGAGATAGTCGTGGGGGGTCACATTATCATCGTAGAGCACACCTCCCTTTGCCCCCTAGTCCTGAAGAAAGTCTCCCTCCCCGCTACCAAGATTGTGGGGGCAGTAATCTCTGCAGACTCCCAAGCCCCAGCCGCTGGGGTAACCTTCAGCAGATGCTTCCTCCTCTCTGCCCTCTCTACCCAAATTCTCAAAGGGGATATCTTCGCTTTCTTAGGGAGCATTAATGAATCCGTCATTCTGGATGCAGAAAAACTCATATGGTGCGCATACAAACCTTCTTCATCATAAGGAGGGAAGAGAGATGAAGGTAGTCTGGCTAGCGGCGCTCTCTGACAATGAAAGGCAACTTTACTGGGGGATGCTGGAGGTGTGGAAGGGGGGGTGGTCGTGGAGTGGGTTGAATGTTGAGATTTTGAAAGAGGGGAGTGTGGATGCTTTTTTGGCGAGGAAGGTGAAGGGGAAGTTGAGCGAGGGGGAGGATGTCTTAGTGATGGGGGATAATATAGTTTTTAAGGTTGCTGAGGAGGAGAATGTGGATTTTGTTCCCCCCTACCTCAACCCTGCCACATGGCTTGCCCTGTGGGAGTATACCCATAGCCCCACCAGTGGGCTCCACCACTACTCCGTCCAGTTGGACATGGGGGAACTGAAGGCAAAGGTTACTGACGCCGAGGGAAGGCATTACACTGTGAGGCTGAAAGATTTTTATTGCAACTGTTCGGATAAGTTTCTGGACACGAGGTTGGTGGTGGCGGGCGGGGCTATCTGTTCCCATCTTCTCGCCGCATTCTCCAAACTCCCTCGCACCTTCCTGTATAAGGTCATAGATTTGCTGCAGGTAGAATGTGTTGGGGAAGTAGTGCATTCTCTATTAGATGGATGGGAGGAGAATGGAGAGGAAGAGTATAATGGGGGGGTGGTTGTGGATGTGACCCCCCCCGACGGGGGGCAGCCCAGCGAAGGGGCTAAAGATACCACCCCCCATATCCCACCCCTCCTCGTCACCCTTGAGCAGGGGGGTAAGAAAATCCTCACCCTCACCATCTCCAAATCTAATGGCGAAGAATTTACTATGCAACTAACCTACGACAACGATACCGCCCCCTTCAAAATGAAACTTAATACACTAGCCTTCATCCTCGCCAAACTAATAGGCATGCTTTCTTCTCAAAGTGGAGAGGTAGATGTCGCCACCCTCAGGAATGAAATCCTTACATGGATTGCTGCCACCTAAGGGAGAATTAGGAGGGTAAAGTATGAAGGTGCAAATTCTGGTGGAGCAAGGAAGAAACCACTGGGTATGGGAGGACATAGAGAACCTCAAGGTGGAGGGGGAAGATGATGCTTATGCCCCCCTGCGGCGATACCATGCGGCGCTGCGCTGGCTGCGACGACACGGGTGCGACTTCCTCATAGAGAAACCCCCAACGATGTTCAGCGTCTCCTGCCCCATCTGCTCCACCCCAGAGTTGGTAGTCGCACCCGCAGGGGAGAACGAACCCACCACCGCCTACGCCCTCTGCACCTCCTGCGGAAGACTTCTAAAACTTGAAGATATCCCCCCAGAGTGGGCAGAGACTATCTCCACTTCCTTCCCCCACAGCGAAGATAACCTTGAAAGGAAAGGAAGGGAAGTCAGGAAAATAGTGAAGGCTAATGAGGTGCATGTAGACTTCATAGATACGGCGAAGGTGCGGGGGGCGGCGGGACGGTGGCTGCAAGAATGGCTAGATGTCAATACCTTCCTCCCCACCGCCACGATGGGTAAAATCTTGGATGTCGTAAGGAACATTACCCACGCCCTCCAGTTAAAAGGTATCCTTCCTCCTTTCTCTTTAGTTGACCCCCTGTGGGGGCGGGGGGCTGCAGAGTTGCTCGCCATCAGCGGAACCCTCCGCAAATCCCCGTGGCAGGGGGGTCTGCCTTTAGCAGTAAGGTGCAGAAGCATCATCCTCCAAGAAGTAATCTACTTCCTCGCCACGCAGGGGGAAAGAGATATAGTAAAATCCACCTTCTCCTCCAACATCGCTATCCCCATCCTCTTTTTCTTCCCCTACCCAGAACTTCTACGCTTCCTCTACGAGAAACTAAGGACTGAGGCAGAAAGGATTGTTAACGACATTAATAAGACCCTGAGAGCGGAACTAAGTTCTAAGGTGTATCTGTGGGTCAAGGATAAGGTAGTAGTGGCAAGGTGCATGGAAGATGAAAGGGAAGGTGAAGAAGTGGAGTTAGTGGCATTGTTACCCCCCGCCGCACTGCGCTGCATCTCGCAACCTACCATCTATATCCTCAGGCTGTGGGCAACCCTCCCCGACGAGAGGGAACTTGAAGTCGCAGAAATCCTGCACCCCCAGATACAAGTAGTGGAGCCTACTGCGTGTAAGGATATACTCCTACAAGAACTGATGGCGCAGTTTCTCCCCTTAGCCAACGAATTTACTGAAGAATAGGAGTGCGGTGACGAATGTGAAGTAAGAGGCGAGGTCTTGGATGGAGGTTTCAAATGGCCCCACCAGAAAGGCTGGGTCGAACCCTAAGCGGTGGAAGAAGTAAGGCATTAGGCACCCCATTATTGCTGAGGTGAGAAGCCCCGCAACTAAGGAGGATACCAGCACAGGGAGGATAAGGAGCGTTCCAGTTAGTGCCCAGCCTATTAGTCCTATGGATAGTCCTAACCCCGCTCCCACGAGGACGCCCGCCGCTGCCTCCTTCAGCAGCAACTTGAGCATCTGCGTGCTTAGCCCAACGGCAATGCTCCTTATCTCCTTTGACGCCACCTGAAGCCCGTAGTTCCCCGACAGCGCCGAGACGAGGGGAGAGAAAATGTAAAGTGCAGCAAACTTAGAAATAACTTCGTCATACTGCGCAAGGACTAATGCTACCCCCAGTTCCACTATTGCCGTCAGCAGCAGGGGGACAAACCTTCGCAGCGCCAACTGCCCCACCCTATAGTGCGCAGACCTGTAGGCATCCTCGCTGATGACGAAAAGTGCTTCCTTTATCTCCTGCAGCCTCTCTTCTATCTCGTCCTTCCTCACCGCTTTATTATTAGCAAGTTGGTAGAGCAGGAGTTCTATTTTCGTTGCCTCTATTGCGATTCTCTTCTTAAGTTGGCGCAGACTTTCTTCATCCATGAGTTAAATAACACCCCTCCCCGCTGACGAGGGGGTAAAGAAGTCAAAGCCTCCACCTTTGCCTCAATGATAGTTACCTTAACTTTGATGCTCGCTAGTTTAGACAAAATTTCCTGCAGGGTCAAGTTGCGGGTGGCGAGCAGAATTTCCTCTCCGCCACTACCGTCGCCATTTTCTCGTAACATTCTACTTCCCTCCACCATTAGACAAGAGTTTTTTACCCCCTTTTTCCTCGAGGATGTGGTTAAGAGTTTTAAGTATCTCTGCTGCGTCTTCCCCTTCCGCCGCCAGTGCGTCGGGGGGGATTTCCTCAGTTATCCTGTCCAAAATGTTAGTAACCTTCTCCAGAATCTCCGCAACCGCCGCTAAAACCGCTAAAGTAGTCCTCTGCATATCAGCAAGACCTCTCTTCTGCCCCGCCCACCCCACCAGAAAACCTGCAATGAAACCTAAAACTACCAACACCAGCCACATGTTTCACCACCTCTTGCTATTTTAGCCCCCTAAAGTGTTGCCTCTACACCTCCAGCGTGACATAATCTGTAGCAGGTGAAAATAGGTAAAACCCTGCCTAGGAGGTGCTCATCTATGTGGGTCGAAGGTGCCGCACCTGAGTTCGACTTCGAAGAAGAATTAGTTCTGGTGCTGGAAGAATGGGAGGCCTTGTCGGGGGCGGTGGATATGGTGGCAGCCTTCGGCGACGAGGAGGAGGCTAAAAGAGCGGAGGTGGCGGCAAGGAGAATAAGACAACACCTTGAAGGAGAGGCATCGTTCAGTAACTCCATCCTAAAATCTGACATGGAGGTGCTACAAAAGGCTATAGAGAAACTCCGTAGCGCCTTCTAACCTCTTTACATCACTACCTCCTGCATGCTAAAATTGAGTTACGGAGAAAATCCCTAAAAGAAAGGAGGCGCAACAACATGGGTAACGAGAAGAGTAAGAAGAAAGTAAAGTGGGTAGTCGTAGGAGTAGTCGCAACCCTCGCCCTCGGCACCATCTGCTGGTGGGCAGTGAAAAGGAGTTCACCCTCCCCCTCCCGCCGTGTCACCTCTACACCTGCTCCACAGACACAAGTGCAGCAACGCCCCACTACCACCCCTCCCGCCCAGTATCACCAGCCTACCCAGCCCTACTCCCCCGCCATCTCATCTTCCACATGGGGCTGGGGTGGAGGCTGGAGCGGAGGTTGGGGCGGAGGCTATGTTGACCCTTGCCCTGCATGCCACGGGAACGCCTTCCCCCACGACTCCTCCGTCACCATATGCCCAACCTGCCTAGGTGGTGGGATGGTCTGCCCCGTCCGAACTACAGGGTATGTAACCCCACTGGGCTACGGGGCACCCCTTGCCGTCCAACAAGTGGGAGACCCTGTAACCTGCCCCACCTGCAGAGGATTAGGTTTCCTCTACCGCTGCGACAAGTGTGAGACCTGCGGGAGGACTTCCCCCTCGTCAGCGTGGCTCTCCCGCTGGCAATCCTACGCCCGCCAAGTCTGGATGGGGCGCACGGGGGGTAACTATGTCCATGTCCCTGCAGGCTAGTAAGAGAGTAGAGGTAGGAAACTTTGGCGTAAGGAGTGAGAAAGTATGGAAAAAGGGAAGGAGCGCTACCGCACGAAGGATATCTGGGTGGCGGTGTGCTTACTGGCGCTGAATGAGAGGATGGTGAAGGTGGACTACGATTCTTTCACCAACAAGGTGTTTTTTGAGTTTGATGTCCCCCCTGCGAAGGGGAAGGCGCTAGAGGCTGTGTTCGCCTCCAATGATAGCCGCTTAGTGCTCCCCGTTGTTACTCTCCAGCGGGCATACGAAAACCTGCATAAGTGGCGCTACCTTGTCTTCCAATTGCGGCGCAGCCTCGAACTGGAAGAAGTGCAACAGCATGTTGACGAACTCTTCTCCACTATGGCTACTCAAAAGGTGCCACAAAATTTGGATGAGGTAATAGAATTGCTGCAGTCAGACTCGGAGGGGAAAGAGCATGAGGCAGGAAACCCGTGATTTCCGTGCCATTCTTGAAGATGCTCTCAAGGGCATCACTGAGGCTCTTGAGAGCATGGACGAGAAAGATTTGGTGTTGGAGGAAGGGGAGGTGCGGTTAGACATTAAGGGCGGACGGGGGGGTTACATTATCATTAGGCTGCCTTCAGGGGACACTGTGGCGGAGACAATAGACAAGTTAACTGCGGAAGGGAGATTGACTCTCCCGATTATAGAGTTCCTTCTTTCCAGAACCCTGCGGGAGTATAGGATTGTGGCGGGAGAGAAAGTGCTGGACAGCAAGACGGTAGGGAAGAATGAGAAGGTGAAGGTATTCATTAAGAGGGTGCCTCCCCTTCTTCTCTATTGGACGGTGATGCAGATTTTGAGGTATGTTCCCCTTCCCCCCAACCTGCCGCCTACAGCGTTGGGAGAGGAAGTCACTACACCACCCTCTGAAGAGGTAGTGCCCATAGAAATAGAATGATGAGGAGGGGTGCAACATGGTCAAGTTTTATGTAAGAAGAAGGCGGGCTGGTGGGGTCAGAAACTTGGCGAGTCACATTAATGTCAACATTAGGGAAGTAGCGCCAACTTGGGTTCCGCTGCCTGAGGAAGTGGCGGCACTTGCCCCCCACCTGCCCAAAGAGGACGCCTACGCCGTTTTCGTTGTGGATAGCAATGCAGAAGGAGAACGGCTCGCAGCGGAGATTGCAGCGCTCTTCGGTAAAGACGACTTCGTCGCTGTCTTCACCGAAGAAGAAACTGCTGCGAGCGCCCCTGCGGAAGCCGCTGGGGAGGAAGTGGTGGTGAAGGAAGCCCCTGAGGGGGAAGTTATGGTGAAAGAAACCCTTGAGGGTGAGGTTGTGGCAAAGGAAGTCCCTGAGGAAGAAGTTGTGGCGAAAGAAGCCACCGCAGTAGAAGGAGTTGCTGCTAAAGAAGCCGCTGGGGAGAAAGTTGTTGTAGTAGTAGATGCGGAAGTTGCTGCGAGTGCTACCCGTAGAACCCCCCGCAGGGGAAGCCGCTCAGGACGGGATTCTTCCCAAACCCAAGGTTGAAGAGAGTATAGGCAATGCTGGCGTGCCCGAAGGATGAACTCCCCTCCCTTCTCGCCAGAGGGGGTGCGGCGAACTATAGAAGGAGGCAAAGGACTGTGTTGTTCATTGTCGCTAAAAGAGTTTTAGAGCAAGTAAAGCAGTTAGCGGAGAGAGAAGGGATAGGCATTAGCATCCTGTTGGAGAAGGGCGAGGATAGGACTTTTGAGCCTTACCTGCAGGACGACTACGCATATGTGCGGAGCGAGGGGGAGGTGGAAGAGTCCTTCAACCTTCTCCGCATCCTTCTTACCAACCTCAAGCCTGGCGATTTTGTCGTCTACCTCCCTACTTCCTTACAAAGGGATAGAAGCCTTCTAGTGGGGGTGACAGCCCTTGAGAGTGGTGAAGGGCGCACAGAATGATGATGAGATGTCAGCAATAGAAGTCCTCATCCATCTGCGCCAGATGCAGAGGAGGGGAATATGGGAGAGGTTGACATCACTTTTCTCTAGGAGAAGGAAAATTTCGTTGGCAGAAGTGAACAAGGGGGTGGATGCACTCTTTTCGTGGGTCATGTGGGTAGAGAGGGTTTTAGACGACATGCTGGGTAGGATGTGGGAGGAAATAGCGGCTGTCATCGGCTGGGGGGCATATTTTAATGCTATGTTGGTTCCTGAAGGGGGCAAAGTCCTTACAAGATTACCTTGCGTTACCTGCCTGCGGGAGGGACGGAAATACCACACCTTGCATCTCGTAGGAGATGAACTTCTTTGTGAGGAGGTTAAGGTAAGGCTGCCCGCCCGTGCATATTCGTCGTCTCTGTTCAGTTTCCTTGGGGAGATAAAGGACGACTACGCTGCGCAGGGGGAAATTATCTCCCTTTGGGAGGCTTATGTTGCCAACTTCATTGCTTCAAAGGAGGTAGTAACTGCGGAAAACGCCCTCGCTGACTTCAGAAGAATTTTCTACTCCTTGACGAGAGGGTTGTCTCCATGCTCCATAGACGCATCTGAAGTAGGCTTTGTCAACACTGTTCTTGTGTATACACTCTACTATGGTAAGGTCGCCGAACTTTTTTTCGCATATGAGTATGAATCTGCTTTACGCACCTTGCACCAGCACATACTTTCATCCCCCCACTATAGGAAGGTTTTGTTCTACACGGATAAGTTAGAAAACCTGTCTGGCGATAGGGAACCTGCATGGAGCGACATGGTGCGGCTGGAGGCGAGGCGGGGGGAGGAATTAGGTAAGTTAATGGCATCCTTCTCCGAAGAGGATTTTAACTTATTCATTCTCTCTCTCCCCTTCGCAGTCCGCTGATAGACTACCTTCTATCCCCTTGCGCCACCTTTCCCCCTTGCGCATAATTAACTGTGGGAAAGAAATCCTAAGAGAAGGAGGTAGAGTAGTATGCTGACACGGTATGGATTCAGAGAACTCCGCACCGCTGGCGGGACTTTGGAGGCTTACCTTGTCCCCCTGCCCGACGGGGGCTGCGAATGGCGGGATATCTCTGGTCGCCTCGTCGCTATCATTACCCCCGACGGAGTGCACAGAGACATCTCTGGCAGGCAAATTGGCTACTATCTTGACCAAGGAGGCTACATTGAAGTGCGAGACACTGGAGGCGTCCTTGTAGGCTATATTGAAAAGTCTACAGGCGACTACAGGGACGCAGGGGGTAGGCTTATCGGCTACTTCACAAAGGGGTGGTAGGGTGTGGAAAGCAAGGCTGCCGAGACCCGCCGACGAGTTAGACAAGATGTGGCACGCATCTTAGACTACTTTGCCTACAAAAGGAAACTATACTACTTGCAGCGCAAGGAACCCCCACATCTTTATGTTCCGTCCCATGAGGATATCCGCTGCGCCTACATCCTTGCGTCCATGAAGACCGTCAAGTTTAAAGACCTAAAGAAGCGCATAGACGAGTATTTCAAGAAACTTCCCCTCATCTTGGAAGAAGACCCAGATGAGATAACCTTTTCCCACTTCGCCAAGTGGGCGAACAGACTGTGAGGGAGCGCCTATGCTGAAGCAGAAGTTAGAAACACTGCCCATAGGGATGGAAGTGTGGGAACTATATGGGGAGATGCCGTGCTCGTGTTTCCTCCCCGACGGGTCTCGCTGCGGGGAGGAGAGCCGCTTAGCACTAGTCTGCGTGCGTGGCAACAAAAATGACACCGTTTTTGTCGTCTACCCCTACTGTAGGCGGCATTTGGAACAAAGGAAGAATCCAGTTGACAAGAAGTTGATGTTAGAACATAATAATAACAAGACCCCCGCCAGTGGGGGAAAACACAGAAAAAGGAGGTGAAGGGTGTCGCTACTGCTGCTCAGTCTAGCAGTGGCACACCTAGTAAGATGGAACAGCAGAGATTGGCGCCGTTGCACTTTTTCCGAAGAACCATCAGATGTGTCGTGTCAGTGAGGCGTGATGGTAGAGGGGTCGTTCTTCGCATCGTTAAGCGGGATGAGAAGGGCAACGAGATACGCTTGGCAACCCTTCTCAACAAGGAGGAGGTAGGAAGTATCCTTCTCTTCCCTTCTAAGAGTGTAGTGGACGAGAAAGGAAGCCTTTCCTTCTTCCACAGGTTTAGTAGGGGAGAGAGTGACAGTTCTGGGAAGGGGGGAGAAGGTCGTATTATTGCCTTTGAGAAGGATAATGACGGAAAGGGTGTGAGGGTGGCGCTAGTGGATAGGGAGAGGAATCAGTCGCTAGCCTTTACCTTCACGCCTGGAGAGTGGACAGTCCTTCAACTCTACTTGAAGGAAGCCTTGCGAGAATGCTTCTATGCGGGCTTCCAGCGCAATAGAGACAGCGAGGAGGCAGGCTCCTCTGCTCCACAGGCGGAAGCAGATGCGGACGATGTAATTGACGAGGAGGAGGATATCGTTTACGACCTCCTGTAAATGGAGGGGTAGAGTATGGTTGACCAGCGAGGAAGGGCAAAGAAGAACATAACCCTTTTGGAGGAGCAGATAGGGGCATATCTTCTTCTTAACCCTAACCAGATTGAGGGGTTGTGGGACTTGCTGGAAGAGTATACCCCCCGCACGCCAGAGTTTGCTGCCCTGCTGACAGCCCTCCGAGCCTCCAAAGAGCGGTATGGCACTTACGCCTTTAGGGACGAGTTTCTCCTTCCAGAAATACATGTCTTCTGGTTAGAAACTCTCAACAAGTATAGAACCTACCAAGGGGACTTGGAATTTCTCCCCATTGTCCGAGGTTTCCTCGAAAAGGAAGTTTTCCTCCACAGAATGAAGGAAAGGTTGCGCACTATACAAACTATCCTTGATGTGGGAGTTACAGATGCGACCGTGCTCCTTGACGCCATCAACGACCTTTACGCTTGCATTAGAACACAAGAAAGAGAGGTTACACTTCAGGATGTCCCGCAAATGTTACACAAGTTGGTGCGGGGAGAGTTGAAACCTTCAGTGCATCCTTTCCTCCACTTGAGGGAGGTATTCGGTTACCCTATCCTGATTTTTGGAGGAGACCTCACCGTCCTGGCAGGACGGACAGGACGGGGAAAGACTACCTGCGCACTGAATCTCGCCCTCAGTTACCTGCGTGCAGGCAAAAATGTATGCTACATTTCTACGGAGATGGGAGAAACTGCGCTGGCGTTTCGCCTCGCAGCCATCATCGCCAAAGTTCCGTGGGACAAACTGTGGGGAGAGGAGGTAGATGTTATGGTGGCGGAGAGGGTGAGGGAAAGCGTTAGAGAACTCCTACACTCCCCATCCGTGGGGAAGTTGTTCATCTATCATGCACCTTACTGCACCCCTTCACATGTGACCTACGCAATAGGGAAGGCGATAAGCCACTTTGAGGGCGAGGGTGTAGACGCCTTCATTGTGGATTACATTCAGCAAATGAGTATGGTAGGTCGGGGCATAGAGAATAGAGCCCACGAACTAGGAGCCATTGCCCGCTACCTTGCCGACATTGGCGCTCAGTATAATTGCGCTGCCATCGTCGTTTCTCAAGTGAACGACGCTGGCGAGATTAAAGATTCCAGAGCGATTGCGGAGAGAGCAGCCCTTGTAGTAAAACTAGGCATGCTTTCCCCTCAGCAGTTTGTTGACCATATTCTCCAAATTGCGGGGTTAGATTCTCAGAAGAAGAAGGCTGGGATGGATAGGTTGCGCAGATGGATAGCCTCCTTGCGGCGATACTACTTAGATGTCAGTGTGGAGAAGAATAGGTATGGTTACTGTGAGCCTGCCAAGGTAGTGCTGTTAGATTGGGATGCATCAACGGGGAAGATAGGCGAAAAGGTAGACATTGAAGTCCTGAGGCAGGTTGTTCGTGCCGCATGGGATAGAATACAGCGAGGAGAAGAAGTGGGGGATGTTTTCACATTGCTTCCCCCCACTACGGAATCCCTTGACGCTGAGGAAGAAAAGGAGGAAGACTATGATACTGAGGCACCCACTTCTCTTGTCTGACAATTTCGCAAGCCTAATGAGGCGTATGGGGATGGATGGGGTTATGTGCAGCGTGGATGAGGCACCTTTAGATGGGGAGGAGAAGGCGAGTGTGGTTATTTCTACCCCCCTGCGGGGGGAGGAAACTTACGAGGTCGCCATCACCCCTTACACTAAGCGAGCCATCCTTGCCTACTTGGCTTTACAAAAGTTCGTCAGCGTCGCCTCTGCACGCATCAAAAGTAACTACACATTCTTGTGGAATGAGTATTCCCCCTACGCTAGCGTGATAGTGGTGGGGCAAAAGAGTGTTGCTCCAGCCTTGCTAATCTTCGGTGCTCCCCCGACGGGGGACGGATTCTGTAGGATAGCAGTCTATAGAGAACTATGGTGCGAAAGGAAAGAGAAAAGTAAGGACATTACGACCTTCCGTGCAAAGTTGGAAGATTTAGATGAAGTTTTCCGTGAGGCTGCAGATTTCGTAGACTTCAGAAAAGATATCCCCCCTGCTGTGCGCTACCTGCCTCCAGCGTTGCGGCTTCTGCAACCTACCTTCATGACTCTCCAGTCCCTTCTCGGTAGGACAAACTGCGGGAATGACATCTCTTTTAAACTAATTCCTCTCCCAGTCTACGGTTACTCCCCTGCTGACTATGTGCCCTTTCCTCCGTCACTTACACCTACAAGTTTCCTTCCTTTGCGGGCGTGGTGGGGAGTGACAGTTAACTCCCCCTACATCCATCCGCCAATATCGTTCGCACTTCAGAACCTGTTGATAGAAGCAACAATAAGCCCAGACTTTCGCTTTCCCGTCGCTGCGGTGGACTCCCTTGGCTCCACTATTGAACTCCTTCCTCAATGCTCCCATACCCAGCAAGTTCCGCCACACCACCGCCTTATCCAACCTTCTACGAGACTGGAGTATCTTGCAGGCGCTGGGGTCGTTATCTTCCTTACCGCTGTGGTGGTGGGGGGACTGCTGAAGGCTGCCGCAGAAGATGGAAATTTGTTAGAGGAGGTGCAAAGAAAATTTTCTGTGGGGGTTGGGCAACTATGTATAGGAGATGGTAAGTTTATTCCATGTAAGATTTCTGTGACAGGGGTGGTGGAGAGGCAAAAAGCGTTTTCAGCATTTTTCACCTTAGTGGGGGAGAAACTCTATTTCTCTCACCAACCTTTGCCTATAGGTTCCTCTGTTGCAACAACTTCTTCGGCGCCGTTGGCGGAGAAGGTGCTGTTTACCGTTCCTGTCAGAAAGTGGTTGGAGAACCCTAACCTTTTTCTGCAGGCATCAGTGTTCGCCGATTTTGCAGCGCACGGCTAAGTTGGAAAGGGGGTGCAACTTATGCAAAAGAATAAGGATGTGAGAAGAAAGGAAAAGCACGAGGAGGCTATAGATGAGTTGGCGCTAGACTTTGACGCAAAGGTGGAGGCTGCGACTATTTTAATTGTGAACGAGCCTCTCACTCCCCCGCCCCTTCTGTGGGGGGGAATTGGTGTAGGAAAGACTACTTTCTGTGAGAACCTTGCGCACAAGTTAGATATGCCCTTTTACCAACTTCCCGCCTCGCACATAGACCCTGCCCTGCTGCACGGTATCCCTACGGCGAACATAGAGGAAAAGATAACATCCTTCTTCCCTCCAGAATTCTTTGCACATAGTAGAACTTTCCTCTTGATAGATGAAGTCAACACTGCTCCTGAAAGCGTCATCGCATCCATCATGGAGGCAATTAGAAGCAGGCGCATTGGCAGTAAAGTGTATGAGGATTTGCGGGTAGTCTTGGCGGCTAACCCGACCCGTCTGGCGGCGGGGGGGTTCTCCCTCCCACTGCCACTAAAGAATAGAGTAGTCCACATAGACTGGGATTTGCCCCTCTCCTATTTCCGTGCTGTCACCGCCCTCCCTCCTTTTGATAGAAAAAAGGTGACCGAAAAGGCTCCAATTCCCTTAGCACCTGAAGAAGAGGTGAGAAGGCGGTGGGCGAGGGCGTCGGGGCTGGTGGATGCCTTTCTGGAAAGGTTTCCCCACTTCTACTACGAAGAGGAGGTAATTGAGGAAGGTGCTGGTCGGGGAGAGGATGTGAGAGCCTTTGGAACCCCCCGCACTTGGGACTATGTGAAGGTTATTCTGGCGGTTTTTGAGAGCGTTGGTGCTTCCCCCGCCGCTACCGCTCTCGCCATCCTCGGCACGGTGGGGAGGGCAGGATACGACTTCCTTGCCTTCCTCTCTAACCAAAATGTTCCCCAACCAATGGAAATCCTTACTAACCCCCAGCATATCTTGGCTCTACCTGCAGATGTTCTCTACTCCTCCATCTTCGCCCTCGTCTCTTTCGTTGCACAGAACCCTGACGACGAGATTGTAGATAAGTTCTTCGATGTCGCCGCCGCCCTCATAGAGGCAAAGAAGCATGACTACGCAATTCTTCTTCTAGATTCCCTTGTCTCTCTTTTGAAGGCTGGGCATAAGATTTACTTCCCCTTAGTCTCCCTCCAGAAACTGGACATGAAGGTGCTCATGCGGGCAAGGGAATTGATAAATCAGATTACTGGGGGGATGAAAGGTGGTTAGAGGGGTAAGGAAGGTTGTGGCAGATATTGACTGGGTAGAAGTTTTTGCGAGCGTGCGGGGCGCCATCTCTAAAATATACCCCTATTTCCGCAGGCTGTGCTTTAGCATAGAAATAGTTCCTCCTGACAAGGCGACGGCAGAGGACGCCCTGCCTTATGGGCGGGCTTGCCTCGCCGTCATCACCGCAGATTGGAGACTCTATCTTAATCCTACTTTGCTAAGTAAAGTCATATCCGAGTTCCAAATTGACCCTCACTACTTATCTTTGTCTCTGTGGTTACATGAAATCTTTCACATATTGCGGCGCCACCTCCAGCGGGGGGAAGGTAAAACCCCCTTCCTCTGGAACATCGCCGTAGACTGTGAAGAAAACGACGACCTCATAGAAACTTTACGGTCGTCCACTAATAGCAAACTCTTACAACCTATCTTGGACGCTCGCATCATTGTCCTCCCCTCTATGTTAGGCTTCCCCGATGGGCTCAGCGCTGAAGAATATTACGCCCTTCTACTTAAGGAACAGCAGATGCTCCTTAATTTACTAAGTGCCATTTCGGAGCAAGTGGGGCTGGGGAAAGACCTCACTTTCAGTTTTGACGCCCTAAAGACGGATGATGATGAAGTCGGAGAGAAGGTGCTTGGGCGGCGGGGGGTAGATGAAATCTCCCAGCATGCTATTCTGCACGCTACCGCCAAAGAAATCCTTAACCACGCTAAGAACATAGGGACTGTGCCAGGCGGGCTGTTGCGTTGGGCGCAGGGGATGCTAAAGAGCAAGGTAAACTGGCGGGAAGTTTTGCGCCGTAAGGTTGGGCGTAGGGCTCAACTCCTGCGCAGCCGTGAGGGGGACTTCTCCTTCCTCCACCCCCACCGCCTCTCCCTCTGGCACAATAAACCTCCCATCATCCTACCATCTATAGTAGCCCCACAACTTAATGTCGCCATTGTGATAGACACCTCTGGCTCCATGTCCGACGAGGAGTTGGAGCAAGCCGTTGCGGAAGTCAGAGCCATTACCCGCAGCGGAGGTTATATTACCCACATTATCTCCTGCGATGTAGATGTGCATAAGGTGGAAAAAGTTTGGGGGAGCCGCCTTCCGCACGAAGCCTTACGGTTAGTGGGCGGTGGAGGCACCAACATGGTCGCAGGGCTCCGCTGGGTGCAAGAAAATATCCGACCCCGCCCCCTCGCCATCGTAATCACGGACGGGCACACCCCTTGGGACGGGGCGGAAAATATCACTATCCCAGTAATATGCTGCCTCGTGGGGAAACGGAGAGCCAGCCCAGATACTGTCCCGCAAAACTTTGAGGTCGTGGAGATTGAGGGAGGTGAAGAAGATGGAGATTCCTGAGGAAAGACTCTATCTCGTGCTGGGAAGGTTGTTAGAGTCTCTCCAGCCTCCCCCCGTGAAGGCAATAGGGGACATTAAACCTAAAGGCACACTTTCACCTACAGTGCTGGCTACCGCTATCGTGCCTGCGGTGGGGGGCACTATAGTAGACTATCCCACCATCGCAACTTACCCCTCAGCCCCCACACCGCCAGCATCCTCCTCCACAAGGTTTGGTGCTTCAGGGTTTACTGTCACCATTGAGGGGGACAAAGTTAAGGTTTCCGAAGGCAAGATTTGGTGGGGAGGCGAGGAGAAGACCGTCCCCCCCACAGAACTTCCGTTGCCCTCCTACACGGGGCGGTGGTTGGTAGTGGTGGACTTGCTGACTGGGAAGGTGCGCATTACTACAAGTGTTGGGGCGACGGAAGAGCCTCTTTACGACTCTGCGGCAGGGAAGTAAACTTAAAGAGGTGAAGGGTAAAATGGGGGAGATGAGAGTAGAAAGAATGCAGTTGTTGTCTCTTTTCCCCCCTGCCGAGCGGGGGGAAGGTAAAGTCATCTTCGGTAGCGCAGAAGTTATGCACGAGTTAGACGACGAGTCTATCCACTTAGTTGTCACCAGCCCTCCCTATTTCAATGCCCCCTTTGACTACCCAGATTTCTTCCCTTCCTATGACGCTTATTTGCAAATGATGGAGAGGGTGGCGAAGGAAATTTTTCGTGTGCTGGCGAGGGGGAGGGTAGCATGTGTCGTGTGCGACGATGTATTGGTGAAGGGTGTGCGCTACCCCATTGTTGCCGACCTTACTCGTCTCTTTATGGAGGTAGGCTTTTCCTACCGAGACAGAATCACTTGGCTTAAACCTGAGGGTTATATTCGCATTTCCCGCCGCAGTGGGGTATTGCTGCAACACCCTTACCCACTCTACGCCTACTTTGACAATGTGCAAGAAAGCATCATCATTTTTGCGAAAGGTAAATTTGACTATAAGAGTGTTTCTCCAGAGACACGGGAGGCGTCCCGCATAGATGTGGAGAGATTTTTGCGGGAAAAGTGGTATCTCAATGTCTGGCAGATAACCAATGTTCTTCCCCATCCCCGCAGGTTGGAGAAGGGGGTTGCTGCTTTCCCTGAGGCGTTGGCGTTCCGCCTTATCACCCTTTTTTCTCACAAAGGCGAGGTAGTTTTAGACCCCTTTTTGGGGAGCGGGACAACTTTGAAGGTTGCTGCGGCGCTGGGGCGGCGGGGGGTAGGATACGAAATCAACACTAACCTCCTTCCCATCATCAAGGAGAAATTGAGAGGCTTATCTCTGGACATAATTATAAGAAGCGACGCCATATCTATCCCACTTCCAAGTGGGGGGAGATAGAAATGCGAGAAGAGAAAAAGAAGTGGAAGACTTTAGCGGAACAACTGGCGCTGCTGGGGCGGTGGGTGACGAAGCGTGGTCTCCCCGACCCTATGGTAATTTTGCGAGAGGTTTCGTCCCCCAGCGGGTTGGCGGAAGGAGCCCTCCGCAGGCTAAGGCAAACTATCATTGGGCTAGATTTAGACATTCCGCAACAGGAGCGGGCTTCAGATGAAGCGCAGAGGATGGAGAAGGTAAGAACTACTTACGAAAAGTTTGTCCTTTTGGAGTTTCCTTACCTACAGAATTGTATCTACATGCACGAATTCCCCGACCTCTCTAAGTTAGAAGCCTTCCAAGAATTGCTAAAAATCGCTTTGCTGGAGGAAGGCAGTTGACCTCCTTAATTTTTGCCCCCATTAGGTTTAGGGTTACAGCGAGCGCCCAAGGCTGTAGAGGGCTTTCAGAAGTTGTTCCCGCACTTTCCTTTTGAGTTCTTCTATCTTTTCTTTCCCCTTTGCGCCCTCGCCTGCGGGGGGTAATTTCCCCTCCTTCTCCCGCAACTCTTCCACAATTTTCTCCACTTCCCTCTCAGGTAGACCACCAAGCCTTAACCGCATCCTCGTGAAGATGCGGGAAACTAATGCCCAATATCTATCTGAATCAACCTCCACCTCAGGGTAGTTGTCCTCTACAATTCTTTTCGCTGCTTCCCATAGGCGAGCGTCCCTTGCAGTTTTGACCCGCACGGGGGGTCTCGCCCGCTCCCCACGAGGGCTCGCTATAAGCCTAAGCGCCCTCTTTGTCAACTCATCTACTTTTCCAGACTTAACTTCTATCTTTTTCCCTTTCTCCTCTCCTTGCATCACTTTCCATGCCATGTCCATAAGTTCGTCCAGCGTGTTTAGGAGAGGCTCTCTATACGCATCTTCATCAATAAGGTAGAATTTTGCAGCAGCGAAGTCCTCAAAGGCTTCCTCGCCCTTCCCTGCTTTCAAATTCCGTGCGCCTTCCTCTATTTTCCTTATCGCCGCTGCCACACCTTTCCCCTTCCCTTTCCGAGCCTTTGTGAGCGCTTCCACCACTCCTTCAGGCTCGAGGCGGAAATGTGTGGCAATTTTGTTAATTAGGTTAACGATTACATCCTTAGCCTTTCTGATATCTTCCACTGAGAGGGCCTTGTGGCTTATCTTCACTAACTTGTCCTTCAATCCTTCTAATTCTGCTGCAATCTCTTTGTCAGCATGTAGTTCCTCTAAGTGTGTAGCAAGGTGTGTTAGTAGCGCTACAGCCTTATTTCTCACATCCAGCATTTCTGCTTTCTTTTCTTCAGCATCTACGAGGAGACCGAAAAGCCTGAGAAGGATGCTTCTGAGTGCGGTAGCCTTCTCCGTCAGTGAGCGTTTTTGGAGGGAAGGCTCTGCTTTTGCCACTGGGACAGGGGTGGTAGGGTAGTATAACTCTAAAATAGTAAAGATTTTGCTTATCGCATCGATGACATCTTTAACTGCGTCTTTATTTGTAGACAAAAGAAGTGGGAGATACTCATCTAAAACGGCAATTCCCTGTCCCAAATCTCTAATGTGCTCTTTCCACATCTTAGCGTCTATTTCTGTTGCAGGGCGCATTTGCAGTATTATCTCCGCCGTTTGGTCTAACGCCTCACTGAGGGGTATTAGCATCCTAGTCCCTGCCTCTTTCAGTTGTTGTATCTGCTCTATTATTTCTGCCAATCTCATCAGCAAACTTTTCGTTGCCGTTATCGCAAGGGGCGCTGACGGTTTAGTTTCTGCTCCAATCTCTTTCCTTTCCTCCCCGAAGCGCTGCTTTGTGAGTTCTTCTATAATGCCCATAGGTATTCCCCTCCAAGTCTGACTTTGCGCAGGAGACCTACTTTGTCCTTCTCTATTTTAGCCCTTTTCCGTTAGTGTTGCAGGTCTTTGTGAGGTTGCGGTAGGAATGTCGCACAGGGCTGTAGGTGGGGCTATAATTTCTGTGGGGAAGGAATATGGAAAAGGAGCAAATGAAGGATGAGTTAGAATATTTGGTGTATTATGAAACTTTTCCCCTCGCCCCCCGCCTCAAGAAAGTGGTCTTCGGGAAGTTTGTGCTGGGGGCGAACACCTTTGTCTGGGAAATGATTAGGCTGCTGGGGGGAGACATGAAACTCAACAACATATTGTTGGTCAGGGACTTCATTCGCTACACCTATGGCATCTACTACCAAACCCACAAAGCCGTCCGTCTCCTCATCCTCATCGCACGGGGGCACATGTATAATCCCTACATCCCCCCATTCTACTACTTTGTCGCCGCACAGAAGTTGTTTAAGAGGTGGTTGAAAGTAGAGCACACTCCAGAGGAAATTTGTAGACTAGCCGAACGGCAAGACCCCCTTTTGTGGAGGGAAATTCGTCTCTGGCGAGCACCCTTCCCCGTTCCGCAAAAGGGTAGCAAAGAAAGCGAAACTGCGACAAACTCTAAGGTTGAGGGGGAGCAACAATGATTTACATTCTGCAGTATAGAGCGCACTTACCTCCTCGCTTCACGAATTTGCTGACGAGCAGTTTTAACCCCCTGCGGGGGCGGGTAGATTTCAGTGTTTCCTACCGAGCCCTCGCCTACGGCACAGTTAACACTGAGACAGACTCCATTCCCGCAGGGTTCCTCTTTGAATATGACACCTCCCCCTTCCTGCGGGGGGACGACGAATCTTTCCTGTCCTTCGTCAAATCCCTTCTGACAGAGGAAGATTTCAACATTCCCGACCCTAAGTGGAAAGTCTACACCTTCCAGCCCATCGCCTACTACGGGGCAGGGTTCTTCTTCAAGGGTATCCACAAAACCCCAGGCTATAAGGGGCTTGACCTCTTCTTCTCCACCGTTCCGCCCGAGGAGGAAGGCAAGCCTTGGTGGGGAGAATACTACGACCCAGCAGTCCGCCACCTCTATAACCCACCTCCTGAGGCTGCCTTTGCAGAGGACTTCAGAAGTTACCTCTATACTGGTAACCCTAATGACCCCCGTGTAGTCTGCCCTGCACTCATCCCTTCGCACCTCTGGGAGAGGTTGCGATTCTTCATCAGGTTCTTCGACACAGTTTACATCTTCAAACCTACAGAGTATGCGAGGCGTCGTTTTTATAGGCTGGTGGAGGAGGAATTCCCTGGCTGGATGCGGATTCTGCAAGGACTTAGTTGGCTAAAGGAGGTGGATATCCCGAAAGAGGCAATTGGGCTACCTTACACAGGGATGGGAGTTTTCCTTACAGTTTCGCTGGGGGAGAATATTGGGGTGTGGTCGTGGGAGGAAGGCGGCGGGGAGCCAGGGCTTGGAGATGAGATACTCCCCCCGCCATCTTACTACCCCACCGCCCTCCAGAGTTCTACCCATATCCTCCACCTCAATAGAGGTAAATGGAAGTATTCCCCGAACTCAGGGTATTGGCCTGCGCCCCCCAACCCAACTTGGTGGGACATTAGTGGATTTTCTGTTGCTAAGGTTGGGCATTCCCTTCTGCACTATCTTACTTACATGCAGACTGAAGTAACGGAGGAGGAGTGGTGGAGGGCGACCTTGGAGGATGGGGCGCAGGTAAAGGTTTTTGCATCATTCTCTACAGGATATAGGGACTCACAGGGTAACTGGATTATGCCCCCCTTCGTGGGGGCGGAAAGCCCGTTGCTGGTGTGGCACGGCACCAGCGGGGACTTCATCCTCGGAAACATACCCACCGACTCGGAGGACGCCGAAAACAAAACTATAGTCCAGTTGCGGGGGCAAGATGTCAAAAGTGGCAAGTATGGGAGTGTGAGATACAAGATTATTTACGCCCTCACGGCGGTGGCAAGAATTGCCTTCTCTTCTTTTGAGAGGATAAGGGAAACTGCAAAAGTATACGCTCCTCCAGAGCCCCAGGAAATGGCTAGGGTTCTTCTACCATGGATGGAGTTAGAAGATGTCATGTCGTTTCCTTACCGTCGGTTCTTGCAGAAAGAGAAGCGGAAGTTGCATTACAAACCTGAAGACATGAACAGGCATGTGAGGGACATTGAGCCCCCCACGACGGTCGTGACGACAGGGGGGAGAGAACTTCTAGGTGGCGTCTCTTTCCATGTGTCTACTCTCCCCACAGGGGAGTCATCTAATGTCATAGCGTGGAGCCGAGACCCCAACAAAACCCTCACATCTAACTCTTTCGTGGATAACATCAGTGCCGAGTTGGACGAGACTGAGACAGGGGATAGCATCCGCCCGTGGATAGACGAACACCTCCTTCCCGTTCTGCAAGAGGCAATTTCCTACATCAAGGAGGGGGTCAAGAAGCGTGGCTATGTAGGGAAGGTTGGGGTAGCCCATGACATGGTATGCTGGCAAGTGAAAACTTTGAAGGGCTCCCCCCGTGACAACCTTCCCATCAGCATGACCTCTGAGAAAGAGACCATTACCTTAGGTGACTACTGTCGGCGGGTGGGGTTCTCTCCAACAA
>Ga0209821_100053_pt1 | contig 21968 bp, 19 predicted proteins | sample SSWtaG_3_FD_184118 | JGI IMG/M metagenome (GOLD analysis project Ga0209821, IMG submission 184118) | Hot spring microbial communities from Sandy's Spring West, USA to study Microbial Dark Matter (Phase II) - SSWTFFsm_matched (SPAdes)... | ecosystem: Environmental > Aquatic > Thermal springs > Hot... | reverse complement strand
TTTGGCAAAAATACGAATTTTTTTTAAAAGATAAAAAATATTATTTAAATCATCTGGATCTTTACAGAATAAAAAAACCAAAAGAAGTACTTAAACTTGATTTAAAAAAAGAAATAAAAAACAAAAGAAACATTTTTTTTATTGAATGGGGAGAGAAATTAGAAAAATATCTTAAAAGAAAAAAAATTAACTTTGTTAAAGTTATTATTAAAATAATTTCTCTTAAAAAAAGAGTAGTAGAAATAAAATGAGGGTAGTTCTTATAGATGCCAATTCTCTTATCCATAGAGTTTATCATGCCCTTCCAAGGCTTACTGATTTTCAAGGAAGACCAACCAATGCTATTTACGGACTTTCCAATATTCTTTTAAGGTTTTTAAAGGAATATAAACCAGACTATATTTTTGCTCTTTATGATAGGCCAGAACCAACCTTAAGACATCAAGTTTTTAAAGAATATAAAGCCCAAAGACCAAAAGCATCAGATGATCTTAAAATTCAGATTGGTCTTTCTAAAAAGATTTTCTTAGGCTTTAATATTCCTATCATAGAAAAATCTGGTTATGAAGCAGATGATCTTATCGCTTCTTTAAAAGAAAGATTTAAACCTTTTGCTAAAGAAATAGTTATTTTGACAGGAGATTTAGATACACTTCAACTTGTTGATGAAAAAACTAGAATTTTTACTATGAAAAAAGGAATTTCGGAAATGAAAATTTATGACATTGAAGAGGTTAGGAATAAATTTGGCATTTTACCAGAAAAAGTCCCTGATTTTAAAGCTTTAGTTGGTGATAAATCAGATAATATTCCTGGGGTTCCAGGAATAGGCGAAAAAACAGCTAGTCTTCTTATAAATAAATTTGGTGATTTAGAAAAAATTATTGAAGAAGCAGAAAAAGGAAAACTAGAACCCTCTTTTAGAAGTAAAATTTTAGAAAATAAAGAAAGATTACTTTTTTTTAAAAACATTGTCACCTTAAGAAAAGATATTTCTTTTGATTTTGAGCCAGAAAAGATGAAATATGAAGGCTATGATGAAGAAAGGCTTATAAAAATTTTTGAAGAATTTTCTTTCAAATCTTTAATAGAAAGATTTAAAAAAGAAAAACCCAGTCTTTTTTCTTTGAAAAAAATAGAAGAAATTAAAAAAGATGAAGGCAATATAGAAGATTTAAATTCACCATTTTTCCTTTTCTTAAATAAAGATGTTTTAGAAGTTTATGATGGTAATAGTATAAAAACATTCCCTCTTTCTGATTTAAAAAAAATCTTTAGTTTACCACATGAAAAAATAGTTTATGACTTTAAAGAGCTTATAAAAATTACTTTAAAAGAAGATTTTTATTTTGATAAAAAAATATCTTTAGAAAAGATTTTCGATTTAAAAATTGTTTTTTGGCTTTTAAACCCTGAAAGGGGCAATTTTACTTTTGAAGATAATTTAAGATATTATCTTAAAGAAAATTTTGAAAATATTTATTCATCTTCTCTTAAGGTTTATGAAATTTTGAAAAAAGAGTTAGAAGAAAAAGAACTTAAAAATCTTTATTATGATTTAGAAATTAAAATTTCTCCTCTTTTAGCAAGAATGGAATTTAGAGGTATAAAAATTGATTTAGAAAAACTCGAAGAATTCAAAAAATTTTTAAAAAAAGAAATAGAAAAAAGAGCCGAAGAAATTTATGCTTTAGCAGGAAGAAGATTCAATTTAAATTCACCCCATGAACTTAGTTTTATTCTTTTCGAGATATTAAAACTGACAACAAAAAATATAACTAAAACAAAATCAGGAATTTATTCAACTCAGGAAGCAGATCTTTTAAAAATAATAGAAACTCACCCTATCATAGAAAAAATTTTAATTTATCGAGAAAACACTAAACTTTTGAAAACTTATACCGAAGGATTTTTAAAATATATTGATTTTAGAAATAAAAGAATTTATACCCTTTTTAATCAAACTAAAGCAGTTACAGGAAGAATCGTTTCTGAAAAACCTAACCTTCAAAATTTACCTCTTAAAGGAGATCTGGCTAAAGAGTTTAGAAAAATTTTTGTAAGCGAAGATGGTTTTGTTTTCATAAGTGCTGACTATTCACAAATAGAATTAAGAATTTTAGCCCATCTTTCTCAAGATGAAAATCTTATTTTAGCTTTTAAAGAAGATTGGGATATTCATGGTGAAGTAGCCAAATATGTTTTTGGCAGAGAAGATCAGGAAGCAAGAAGAAAAGCAAAAATTATTAATTTCGGTATTGTCTATGGTATTTCTCCCCGAGGATTAGCCGAAAGATTAGGAGTAAGCTTAAATGAAGCTAAAAATTTAATGGAAAGATTTTTTAAGTTTTACCCTAAAGTAAAAGAATATCAAAAAAGAAGTATAAATTTTGCTAAAGAAAAAGGTTATGCAGAAACACTTTTAGGAAGAAAAAGATTTCTTCCAGAAATTTATTCTCTTTCTTATAAAGAAAAAAGCGAAGCGGAAAGAATAGCTATAAATATGCCTATTCAAGGTTTAGGAGCTGATATTTTAAAAAAAGCTCTTTTAGAAATAGAGAAAAAAATATTGGAAAAAGGATGGCAGAATAATGCCTTTTTTGTTCTTGCTATTCATGACGAAATTATTCTTGAAGTCAAAGAAGAAATTAAAGAGGAAATTAAGGTTATAATTAAAGAAGTTATGGAAAAAATTATGCCACTTTCTGTGCCTCTAAAAGTTAATATTAATGAAGGTAAAAATTTATCTGATTTAATCAAATGAAACCGAAAGACATTTTAGAGAAAATAAAAAAAGATATTTATTTTTATTTTTTAATTTTTATTATATTTTTTCTTTTGATTTCTCTTTTTATAAAAGATTTTAATTTGCTTAAGATTTTTTTATTTTTAGCTATCCTTTTTAATCTTAATTTTCTTTTTTGGCATCTTTATTTTAAAAAAAGACAAACTAAAGAAAAACCATCCTTTTTTCCCTTATTAGAAAAAATCTTAAGTAACCTTCAAGAAGGAATAGTTATTTATGACGAAAATTTAAAAATTTTTTATGCTAATGAAAAATTTGCTGAAATAGTCAATTTGAAAAAAGAAGATCTTAAAAACTTAGAAGTAGGTCAGTGGATGATAAAAAACAAAACCTACGAAATATTGGGTAATCTCTTTTTTCCTTTCATTAAAGGTGAAGATGTTCAGATTGTTTCTGAAAAACCCTTTGAAATAATTGAGGTTAAATTTTCCTTTCCTGAAGAGAGATATTTTAATATTAGCTATTTTGATGAAGAAATAGATGGAAGAATGTATAAATTTAGATTGATTATCGAAAAAACAAAAGATGTTGTTGAAAGCAAAAAAAGAATCGAATTTATTCAACTTGTCTCTCATAACCTTTTAACCCCTCTTTCAGAAATAAGATGGCTTCTTGAAATTATAGATCAAGAAAAACTTAATGAAGAAAATAAAAAAATAATTGAAGACATTTTAGATATTATTACCACTACTATAATTTTTTCTCAAAACATCCTTAATTTTATAAGAGCAGAAAAAGAATCCTTAAGTTTAAATTTAAATGAAGTTTATATTGACGAAATTTTTAAAAAAATTTTAAAAGCTTTGAAAAGGAAAATCGAAGAAAAAAAGATAAGCGTTAATGTAGAAATTTATGAAAAAGCAAGAAAAATTTACGGAGATGAAAATCTTATTTTTCTTTCTCTTTTTACTTTAACTGAAAATGCTGTTATTTATAATAAGGAATTTGGAGAAATAAATATTTTAGCAGAAAAAATAGAAGGAAGACCTTATGTGAAAATTGAAATAAAAGATACTGGTATAGGAATGACAGAAAAAGATATGCAAAATTTATTTAAAAAATATTATCGAGGAGAGAAAGCTAAAGAAAAACAAATTGGAGGTTTTGGTATCGGTCTTTATTTAGCTAAAAAAATTATCGAACTTCACGGCGGGGAAATAAAAGTAGAATCAGAAGAAAATAAAGGTACTAAAGTAACCTTAACGTTACCTTTAGAAAAGGAGCTTATTCCTGGTATAATTTAGTTAATGATAAAACCAAGAGTAAGATTTGCTCCTTCACCAACGGGTTATTTACACATAGGAGGTGCCAGAACAGCTCTTTTTAATTTTCTTTTTGCCAAATCTCAAAAAGGAACTTTTATTTTAAGAATAGAAGATACAGATAAATCTCGTTCTTTGCCAGAATATGAAGAAGATATTATTGAAAGTTTAAATTGGTTGGGCCTTTATCCAGATGAAGAAATAGTCAAGCAAAGTCAAAGATTAGATCTCTATGAAAAGGTTATAAAAACACTAATTGATAAAGGTTATGCTTATTACTGTTTTTGTACCAAAGAAGAATTGGAAATAAGAAGACAAGAACAACTTACAAGAGGGGAACCGCCAAGATATTCTGGAAAATGTAAAAATTTGACTAAAGAAGAAGTAAATAAAAAAATTTCTCGAGGAGAAAGTTATGTTATTAGACTAAAAGTACCAGAAAAAATAATTACTTTTAAAGATTTTCTTAGGGGTGAAATAAAATTTGATTTTAGACTTTTAGGTGATTTTGTTATTGCTAAAAATGAAAGAACCCCCTTATATCTTTTAGCTGCTCCCGTTGATGATCACTATCAAGGAATTACTCATGTTATTAGAGGCGAAGATCATATACCAAATACCCCTAAACAACTTCTTATATTTAAATATATGGAATGGGAACCACCAATTTTTGTTCATTTACCTTTAATTTTAGGCCCGGATGGTACTAAACTTTCTAAAAGACATGGAGCTAAAAGTATTAGAGAATATAGAGAAGAAGGATACCTTCCAGAAGCTTTAATAAATTTTATGGCTCTTTTAGGTTGGCATCCTGAAGGAGACAGAGAGATAATTTCTTTAGAAGAAATGATTAAAGAATTTAAATTAGAAAAGATTAACATTTCACCAGCAAGATTTAATATAAACAAATTAATTTTTTTTAACCGCTACTATCTTAGACAAAAACAAGCAAAGGATTTTTTAGAGATTATAGATTTTTCATCCTATGGTGAGTTTAAGGGTGATAATTTTTATGCCCTTAACGGAAACATCTATTCTAAGGAAAAGATATTAAAAATAATAGAAATGGGAAAAGAAAGAGCTAACAATATTTCAGAAATAATTATGAGCGTAGATTTTTTCTTTAAAGATTTTGATTACGATAAAGGTTTGCTTTTATGGAAAGAAACTTCTTTTGAAGAAATCAAAAAAAATTTAGAAGAAATAAAAAATGAATTTTTAAAGATGGGAGAAGAAGATTTTAGAAGTGAAAAAATAAAAGAAATACTTGATAAACTTTCACGAAACGAAAAGGGAAAATATTTTTGGCCACTCAGAGCAGCACTTACAGGTAAAGAAGCTTCGCCACCTCCTTTTGAAATCGCTGAAATTTTAGGGAAAGAAAAAACTATTTTTCTTATTAATAAAGCCTTAAAAAAATTAGATGAGTAAAATATTACCCTTTCTCTTTAAAATTTTAATTTTCTTTTTAGTTTTAGCCTTAATACCTAAAAATTTTCTTATTGATTTGAAAAACAAAATAGATTCTTTTAAGATAGTTCAAGTTCTTAAAATTGGTTTTAATAACTTTTTAGCCTTTATAGACAAAAACATTGCTCAATTTAAACTTGAAAAAATATCTGAATATTTACTTAATTTTTTTAAATAAGTCTTTAAAATGAAAAGAAAAATTAACGTTGTTTGTATTGGAGGTGGCACCGGTCTTTCTCAGGTTTTATCAGCATTAAAAGATGATGTTCATAAGAAAATTAAAAATTTATCTGCTTTAGTAACTACATTTGATTCAGGAGGAAGCACTGGTATTTTAAGAAAAGTTTATGAAATTCCAGCCATAGGAGATATCAGAAACTGTCTTTTAGCACTTTCAGAGATTGAAAACTATGTAAAAAAAGCTTTTCAATATAGATTTAAAGGTAAAGGTTTGAAAAACCATCCCTTAGGAAATTTGTTTTTAGTAGCTTTAATGGAAACCCAAGGCAATTTTGAAAAAGCAGTTAAGATAGCTTCAAAAATTTTAAAAATAAAGGGAGAAGTTATTCCTATAACCACAGAAAATATTCATTTAGGAGCTATTTTTGAAAACGGCAAGAAAATAATTGGAGAAGATAAAATTCCTGAATATGCTTTACAAAAAAATGTTAAAGTAAAAAGCCTTTTTTTATACCCTAAAAAACCAAAACCAACACCCTTAGCTCTTAAAAGAATAAGAGAAGCCGATTTTATTTTAATAGGACCAGGAAGTCTATATACCAGTATTTTACCTAATTTTTTAATAGATAAAGTAGGAGAAGAAATAAATAAAAGTAAAGCTTTAAAGATATTTATTTTAAATCTTTTAACTCAACCAGGAGAAACAGATTTTTTCAAAGCTAGCGATCATTTAAAAGAATTTTTAAGAATTTCAGGACTTAAAAAAATAGATATAGTTTTAGCAAGTAAAACTAAACCTAAAAAAGAATTTTTAAAAAAGATAAAAGAAGAAAAAAAAGAAATTGTAAAAATTGATAAGGAAAATTTGGAAAAATTTAGTGTTGAAGTAATAGAAAAAGATTTAGCTTTGGTTAAAGATACTTATTTTAAACATTCTCCGAAAAAACTTAAAAAAGCACTCGAAATTATCTTTCAAAATTTTATGTTATAATTAAATTAATGGCTAGCAAAAATAGAAGTTTAGTAAAGATTAAATGTTCAGAATGTAATTCAATTAACTATTATTATTGGAAAAAGAAAGGAGCCGAATATAAGCTAAATTTTAGAAAATATTGTAAAAATTGTAAAAAACATACATCCCATAAAGAGACAAAAAAATAATGGGGGAGTAGCTCCAACTGGTAGAGCAGCGGTCTCCAAAACCGCAGGTTGCAGGTTCGAATCCTGCCTCCCCCGCTAAAGCCCTAGTTCATTGCTAATTTCTTGCATAGCCCTTAAAGCTATTTCAGTAAGTTCTTCTAATTTTAAACCTAACAACTCTTCTGCTTTTAAAATTATTTCTCGATTAACTCCTTTAGCAAAAGAAGGTTCTTTAAATTTGCTTATAATTCTTTCTACAGTGACCTCACTTAATTTTTTATTTGGCATAACCAAAGCTACAGCAACAATAAGTCCTGTAATTTCTTCGCAAGTATATAAAGCTTTTTCTAAATTTGTTTCTGGAATTAAACCTTGAAGATGATTATGTTTCTTAATAGCTTCAATCACTTCTTTTGGAAAACCTTCTTTTTCTAAAATTTCTATAGCAATTAATGGATGTTTTTCTGGAGTTTCTTTGGTTATTTCCCAATCTAAATCATGTAAAAGTCCTGCTAAAGCCCAAATTTCTTCATTCTCACCAAATTTTCTTGCCAGATGTCTCATCAAATTTTCTGTGGCTAAAAGATGTTTTTTTAAATTCGGATTTTTAATATATTGATCTATTAAAGACAAAGCTTTGTCTCTTAAATTCATTTTATTTTTATATTTTTTTCTAAGACGACCAGGTTAAAATTCTTTCACATATTTTTATTAATTTTTTTGATGAAGCCTCCTCATGAAATTTTAAAAACCTATTATAATTTTTTAGAATATTTTTTTGTAAATTTATAAAACTTTCACGATTTTTATATTTTAGCAAATTTTTAGCCCAAACTTCAGGCCTAAAGCTTTTTATAAAAACACCACAATTTTTAGGAATAGCTTCTCTTGAAGATAGATAATCATAGACAAAAGCTGGTAGGCCACTTAGAAGGGATTCCAAATAAACGAAAGCAAAAACTTCAAAATCAGAAGCGGAAACAAAGAAATCAAAATTTTCTAAAATTTCTCTTAAATTATCATTTTCTACCCATCCTAAAAATTCAACATCTTCTTGAAGTCCCAAGTCATAAATTAATTCTTCTAATTTTTCTTTTAAAAAACCATCACCGATAATAAAAAGCTTATATCTTTTTTTCAAAAAACTCATCATTCTTATTAAAATGTCGATTCTTTTTTCTTTAGTAAGTCTTCCAAAATAAACTAAACTATTAGGCTCTTTTTGTTTAATTCTGAATTTTTTAAAAAATTTTTTATTTACCGGGATAGGTAAATAATAAGATTTCTTTTTAAATTTTTTTTCATAAATTTTCTTAAAATTTTTAGAAACAAAAATAAGAGAATCGCTATTTTTTATTATTGAATTTCTAAAAAAAACCAAAAAGGGTGAAAAATTTTTGATAATATAAGAAGTCAGATCATTAGTTTTTAATTTCTTTAAAAAATAATCATAATTAGTATGGAAAATAAAAACAATTTTCTTTTTGAAAAGAAAATCTTTGCTAATGGAAATCAAAAAAGAAAGTAATGTAGGTTCATTAATTAAAATAATATCAGAGATTTTTATTTTTTCAATCGCTTCTTTATTAAAAAACAAACTGAAGCTTGTATTCTTTAAAAAAAGTGACAAATCAACTGAAGGAACCTCGATTATTTTTTCTTTTAAAAAATTAATTTCATCTTTTGATTTATTTTTAAGAAGATAAGTATTAACTCCTAAATTGTTCAAATTTTCAAACCATCTTAAAGCTGCTAGTTGAGAACCACCACCCCTTTTATTATAATTATCATAAATGATTAAAATTTTCATTATTCAACGATGATTTATTTTTTAATTTTCTTTCTTTTAGTTTTCCTTATCTTTATCATTATTTATATTTTAGCCATGTTTGTTTTTATTTTTTATGATGTGAAAAACAAAGTTTTTTTCGCTCCCTCAGAGAGAAAAATTATTAAAAAATTTTTTGAAATTTATCCCTTTGAAAAAGATAAAATATTTTTTGATTTAGGTTCAGGTGATGGAAGAGTTGTTTTTTTGGCTGAAGAAAAAGGGTTGAAAGCTTACGGAGTAGAAAACAATTTAATTCTTTATTTATTTTCAAAAATTATTAAAAAAATTAAGAAAAGTAAAGCAAATTTTATAAGAGACGATTTAAGAAAAATAGATCTTAAAGAATGTGATTATCTTTATTTATACCTTTTGCCAAAATTTTTAGAAGAAATAGAAGAAGAAATTTTCAAGAAAATTAGTTTCAAAACTAAAATAATTAGCTATAAATTTAAATTTCCTAATAAAAAAGTAAAAGAAGTATATTTAGATAAGTTTTTTATTTATGAGAAGAATTTTTGATAAAATTAAATTAGTTGCCCGGGTGGCGGAATTGGTAGACGCGCTGTCTTGAGGGGGCAGTGGCGATGAGCCGTGCGGGTTCGAATCCCGCCCCGGGCACAAAATGAAAATAGTTTATTATTTAAAAAACTTAAAAAATTTGCCTCAAGACGTAATTAATTTTATAAAAAGAAAAAGCCAAAAACTTTCTTTTATAGAAAAGAAAGAAGGAGAGAGCGTTTTAGAAATAGAAATCAAAAAAGATAAAGAAGTTAAAGAAAAAAGGGGTCTCTATAAAGTTAAAATCATTTTTGATACTCCTAAAAGAACAGCCAATATTGCTTTAGGTTTAGGAAAAACCTTTTATCAAGCTGTAAATGATGCTTTTAAAAAGCTTATGAAAAATATTAAAAAGTAATATTTTTATCTATTTTTTTCCAAAAATCAATTACAAACTTTTGATAATCTAATTTATTTAAAGCAATTTCATCAAGTTTTTCTTCCATTAGTGCTGTAAATTTTAAATCAATAAATTCTGAATAGTTTTCTTTCAAAAATTGATAAACTTTATAACCGAGCTCTGTAGGTTTTAAAAAATTTTTTTCTTTAATAATATATTTTCTTTTTTTCAGAATTTCTAAGATAGGAACATAAGTTGAAGGCCTGCCAATTCCCAACTCTTTCATCTTTTTAATTAAACTTGCTTCAGTAAATCTTGAGGGTGGTTTAGTTTCAATTTTTTTAATTTCAAAATCTAGAACAGAAAAAGTTTTTCCTTCTTTTGTTTCAATTTTTGGTAAAAATTTTTCTTTAATTGGATAAACTTTACTAAAACCATCAAAAATTAAAGTTTTGCTTACAGCTAAAAAACGATATTTATCTGAAGTAAATAAATATTTTGTTTCTAAATATTCTAAAGGTTTAAAATGGCTAGCTATAGTGATCATCAAAATTAGTTGCCAAAGTTTTAAAAAATCACTTTTCAAATTGGGTTTTTCTAAAAATGTGGGTCTAATAGCTTCATGAGCTTCAAAACTAATTTTTTCTTTTTTATATCTTGGAAAGGAAAAATAATCCTTCCCGTAGTTTTGGATAATAAAATCTTTAATTTTTAAAGAAAAGCCTCTATCAATGTAGTGACTGTCTGTCCGGTGATAAGTAATAAAACCAGCTTCAAAAAGTTTTTGAGCTATAAACATTGTCTTTTTGGGAGGAAATTTTAAAAATTGAAAAGCTAATCTTTGTAAATTTTCAGTATCTAAAGGAAGCGGTGGATAAATTTTCTTTTCTTCTTCGATAATTTTTTCTAATTTTAGTTCTTTAATTTGAAAAATTTCTTTTTTAACTTTAGCTGTTTCCTCTCTAGATAAGTTTAATGGTTTTAAATTTTTGTCATTTAAAACCGCTTTTAAAGGAAAGTTTTCTAAAAGGAGATAGATTTGAAAATATTCTTCTTTTTGGAAATTTTTGATTTCTTTTTCTCTTTCAATAATAATTCTTAAAGCAGCCGACTGCACTCTTCCAGCAGAAATATTTTTTTCTATTTTCCATAAAAGGGGAGAAACCGTATAACCAAAAATTCTATCTAAATACCTTCTTCCTTTTTGAGCATTAACTAAATTTTCGTTAATTGACGATAAATTTCTTAAAGCTTTAAAAATACTTGAAGGAGTAATTTCGTGGATATAAACCCTTTTTATTTTTTTATGCTCTTTTTGAGATAAAATCATTTGAACTTCTTTAGCGATCATTTCTCCTTCTCTGTCAGGATCAGTAGCTAAAATTATTATTTCAGCCCTACTACTAATTTCTTTAATTTTTTTGATAATTTTATTTTTACCATCTAAAGGAACATATTTAACTTCTAACTTTTTGTTTTTTAAATAAAGACCAAAAGAATTTTTAGGTAAATCAAGTAAATGTCCATAAGTAGCTAAGACAAAATAATCTTTTAAAAATTTTCTAATTGTTTTAGCTTTTGTTGGAGATTCAACAATTATAACCTTCATTGGAATAATACTTACCTTCTTTAGCAAAAATTAAATTTTTAATTTCTAAAGAAGTAATAATTTTTAAAACTTGAGAAACATCTAAGTCAGATTCTTTTGTTAATTCCTCAACGCTTCTTGGTTTTTCTTTTATCATTTTATAAATTCTTTCCTCATCTTCTTTTAATTCTATTAATCTTTTATTTTTTCTTATACCAAAAACATTAAGGATTTCTTCGGGTGAGATTAAAAGAAAAGCTCCTTCTTGAATAAGTTTTAAATTTCCTAAATAATTTTTTTCATAAATGCTCCCAGGTAGGGCATAAACATCTTTACCGTACTCTAAAGCAAATTTAGCAGTAATTAAAGCGCCGGACCTTTCTGGAGCCTCGATAATGATTACTATTTTACTTAAAGCAGCTATAATTCTGTTTCTCAAAGGAAAATGATAATTTAAAGGAGGCGTTTTTAAGGGATATTCGCTTATTATACTTCCACCAACTTCAATAATTTTTTCTACGTATTTTCTTCTCGGATCTTTTAAAATATATTCAAAACCACAACCTATAACAGCTATATTTTCTTTTTTTGCTTCTAAACTTCCTAAATGAGAAGCTAAATCTATACCATAAGCTAAACCGCTGACAATATAAATTCCATTTTTTGCTAAAACATAAGAAAAATTTTTAGCAGTTTTTTCTCCAACTTTTGTTGGTTTTCTTGTTCCCACAATAGCTACTTTTTCTTTAAGCTTATTTAAATTCTTTTCTCCTAAGACAAAAATACCTAAAACGAAAGTTTGATTAAGCTTAAACTCTTCTGGAAAATCTTTTTCATTTATTAAAACGATATCACCACCTAAGCTTTTAAGTTTTAAATATTCTTTTTCCCAATTAAGCTTAACTTTAAATTCGTTTTCTAGAAGTTGAAAAACTTTTGAAAAGGATTTATATTTTTTATAGAGTGATAAAACTTTTTTATTAGGGGGTTTAAAATTATAAGATAAAGCCAAGTAAAATATTTTTTCTTCCATGATCCAAGATTTATGGTTTTTTGATTTTCTTTCGCTTTTAATAGTAAGATTTTCTTTATCTTATTATTATTTTAAGGAGGCTTTAAAACAAAAAGAAGAAACTAAACACTATTTTCTTTCACTTTTTTTAATCACTTCCTCTCTTTTTTTAGCTTTAGGCTTTTATACTTCTTTTGTAAGCCTCTTTCTTTTATTTTATGAATTTTTTAATTTAGCAAAAAAATTTTTGGAAAAAAATGATTTAATTTTGGAAATTTTTAAAATTTCTTTAATATTAGTTTTAATTTTTATAGGTCCTGGAAAAATTTCTTTAGATAGGTTTTTGAATGTTAGATTTTAAAAAAATATTTTTTATTTTCTTTTCTCTTTTTAATTTAGTTTTTGCAAGTGATCTTTATATTTCTGAAGTAATGTATAATCCAGAAGGTAATGATGAGGGAAGAGAATGGATAGAGATAGTAAATCTTTCCACAGAATCTATAAAAATTTTTGGAGGTAAGAAGGGTTGGAGATTTAATGATGGAAGCAATCATCTTTTCGAAGAAACAGAGATTGTTTTAAATCATAATGATGTTTTAGTTATCGTTCAAAATAAACAAAAATTTTTGAGCGAACACAATAATTTTAATGGAAAAATAATAGAAGTTAAAAATATGAGTTTAAAAAATGAAAAAGGCATGATTAGTATTTTTGATGAAAGTAAAAATTTGAGAGCCTTTAGAGAATATTCAAATAATTGTGGGGGTAATGGAAATAATTATTCTATTATTTTTATAAATAACATTTGTTATGAAAATAATCAAAAAGGAGGAAATCCAGGTTTTTATCCTGACGAAAGAAAAATAGAAATAAAAGAAAAAACAGAAGAGAATTTTAAAGAGAACAAAGTTTTTCAAATTAACGAAGAAAAAATTTCTTTAAAACCTTCAGAAAATGAAATATCTACATCTAGTTTGTTAAGTACCTCTTCAGTCTTAGAAGAAGATTTTTCTTGCCTTGTCGTTAATGAATTTTTACCTAATCCTTATGGTAAAGATGAAAATAAAGAATTTATAGAAATTTATAATGAATGCGACAAAAGTATAAATTTAGATGGTTTAATTCTTAAAGTTGGAAGGTTCAAATTAAAACTTAGCGGAGAAATCAAAGAAAAAGAGTTTAAAGTTTTAAGAAATAGCGATAATAGATTTTATATAAGAAATTCAGGAGAAGAAATTAGTCTTTTAAATGGTAAGGAAACTATTTATAAAATTTCTTATTCAGGAAAAGCACCAGAAGACCTTTCTTTTTCGAGAAATGAAGAAGAATGGTTTTGGACATTACCAACCCCAGGAGAAGAGAACCAAAAAGAAAGTTATCAAGAAAATAATTTTGTAATTAAGGCATCAAAAGAAGAAAGGAAAATTAATAGGACTAAAGAAGAAATTAAAAATGATGATTTTGATAAGCCGCTTTTAAACGAAGGAAAAGCAGAAATTTATTCTTCTAACTCTAAAATAATTCAGATTTTTTTACCACTTGTTTTTATAACTTTAATTGTTTTAGTTTTTACAATCCTTTTTAAGATTTGAATTTTAAAATATCAAACTTAAAATTCTTATAAGCTTCTATTAATCTTTGTATATCTCCTTCTTCAAATTTTTTATTAACATTTTTAACTACTCCTAAGAGTTTTTCGCTTTCTATTTTAGTTCCCCAAAGAGAAGGCTCAAAAACGCCAAAGAAATAACTTTCTCCTAAAATTATCTTTTCGCTTATAAGATGAGGAAGTTCATGACGAATATTTAAAGACTCTATAGCTAAAAGGGTGTAAGAATAAGTAAGAAGCTCTTTTTGATTTTGAGAAAGAAGATTTTCTGTTTCTAAAAATATCTTTAAAGTAGAAGCAATTTCTTTTTCTTCTAACTTATAATTTTCAAAAATTTCATGAAAAAGATTATGCAAAGAAACATAAATTAAAGCCCATTTTTCTAAATCTTCTTTCTTTGCTTTTATTTCGAAACTGTGCAAAAGCTTAGGAAAATTTTTTAAAGCAGTAATAAAAACTTGTACCTCTTCTTGAGGCAAAAAATCAAAATTAGGCACACTTTTGGCTTTAAGAACCTCGTTTATTTTTTCTCTTAAACCAGTTAATCCTGACATTACTTTTATAAAAGAAAAGACCCCCTTTCTGGGGGCCCTTTCTTTTATTTAATTTTACTTAATTTTTAAACAGAAAAAAGAAAGGGCCCCCCGCCTTTTGTGGTGCCCTTTTGACAAATAAACAAATTAATATAGTTAAAATATTTAATTTTCATAGCTTTTATATTTAACATTTTAAACAATGATTTTTTAAAAGTCAAGTGTTTATATTAACAACTACTATTTTAAAATTTTTAAAAATTTTTTTTAAAATTTTTATTAAAGGTCGAATTAGCTCAGATCATTCAAAAATTAAATGCCCAACACTAATTTGCTCGATGTTTTTAATTCCTTCTTACTTTCTTTATATCCGATATTTTTGCAAAGTATCATCAATCTTATGTTAGCTCTTTTGGTTATTGCTCTAGGTTGGCTTATTAGTCAATTCTTTAAGCTTTTAGTGGAACTTTTGATTGAAAAATCAAAATTAGAAGAGGTTCTTCAAAAAACAAAATTGGCAAGCTATTTTGAAGGTTTTTCTTTTGAAGAAAAGGCATCTAAAGTTTTAGGAGAAGCAGTTTTTTGGTTTGTTTTTTTACTTTTTCTTATGACAGCTACCGACATTTTAGGTCTTAAATTAGTTACTAGTTTTCTTAGAGATCTTCTTTATTTCATACCTAAAGCTGTCACTTCTGCTTTTGTTGTTTTAGCTGGTTTTGTTTTTGGTGATTTGATAAAAAAAATTCTTTACGGAGTTTTTAGAGGTTTCGAAAAAAGAACAGCTGATTTTGCTTCTTCAATTATTAAGTGGTCAATTGTAGGTTTTTCATTCTTTACCTCTTTGAACGTTTTAGGTATAGCTACAGAACTTCTTAATACTCTTCTTTTTGGTTTCGTGCTTTTCTTTGGTTTAGCTGGTGGTTTGGCTTTTGGTTTAGGTGGACAAGATTTAGCGAAAGAGTTACTTGAAAACTTACGAAGAAAATTTAAATAAAAACTTTTATTTTTGTTATTGACTTTAAATTTAGGATTATAGTATAATAAAAATTGAAAAAGCGATTGGTGCTTAAAAATTTCTAATTTTAATTTGTTTTGATGTTTTTGATTGTACTTTAAAAAATTTAAAAGAATGATTAGTGCTGAGGTGATAGTTAAAAGTTAGCTGAGGCGGTTTACAGGCTAAGGGTGGATGCCTTGGGAGGAGGTGGCGATGAAGGACGCGCCTAGGCTGCGATAAGCCAGGGGGAGGTGCCTAGGAGCCTGTGATCCCTGGATTTCCGAATGGGGTAACCCATCCTGGGAGAACCCAGGATATCCAGAGGGTTAGCATCCTCTGGAGGCGTACCCGGGGAAGTGAAACATCTCAGTACCCGGAGGAAAAGATACCAATAGGTATTCCCTGAGTAGCGGCGAGCGAAAAGGGAAAAGCCCAAACCTGGATGCGGTTTGTTGCATCTAGGGGTTAGAGGAATAAGGCGTTCCTCTTTTTAAATCTTTTAAGGTCCTGGTGCATGGGACCTAAGATTTAAAAAGAGGAGGTGAGGTTACAAAAGAGGTTTCTAGCCGAATGTCCCTGGAAAGGGCAGCCAAAGAGGGTGAAAGCCCCGTAGGCGAAAGAAACCTCTCCTCACTGCCTTATTTCCTGAGTACCTCGAGGAATGATAACCTTGAGGGAAATTGCCTGAACCAACAGGCAAGGCTAAATACACCTCCTCACCGATAGTGTATTAGTACCGCGAGGGAAAGGTGAAAAGCAGGCCGGGAGGCCGGTGAAATAGAACCTGAAACCCTTAGCCTACAAAGAGTCGGAGCTCGTCAAGCATCATACTTGACGAGTGACGGCGTGCCTATTGAAGAATGAGCCGGCGAGTTCGAGGCATTCGCTTGGTTAAGGCCGGTCAAGGCCGAATCCATAGGGAAACCGAGTGGTCTTAAAAGGGCCACTTAAGGTGGATGCCTCGAGACCCGAAGCCAGACGATCTACCCGTGGCCAGGGTGAATCTCGTCGAAAGACGGGAGGAGGCCCGAACCCGTGGGTGTCGCAAAACCCTGGGATGAGCTGCGGGTAGGAGTGAAAAGCTTATCGCGTCTGGGAATAGCTGGTTCTCCCCGAAATAGCTTTAGGGCTAGCGGCAGCAAATAGCCTCCAGGAGGTAGAGCACTGATAAGTTGGTAAAGGGCGAAAGCTCAGCCAACTTGTCAAACTCCGAATTCTTGGAGGTGTTCCTGCTAGTCAGTCTATGGGGGATAAGCTCCATGGACAAGAGGGGAACAACCCAGACTCCCAGCTAAGGCCCCTAAATCCTGGCTAAGTAGGAAAGGTAGTGTCTTCCCTATGACAACTAGGAGGTTGGCTTAGAAGCAGCCATCCTTTAAAGAGTGCGTAACAGCTCACTAGTCGAGGAAAGATGCACCGAAACATTTACGGGTTTAAGCCAGGTGCCGAAGCTGGAGACCCGTTTTTTAACGGGTGGTAGGGGAGCATTCTCTGCGCGATGAAGGCTTATCCGCGAGGAAAGCTGGAGCGCAGAGAAGAGAGAATGCCGGCATGAGTAACCGCAAATCAGCTGAGACGGCTGATCGCCGTAAGGGCAAGGTTTCCTCGGCAACGGAAATCAGCCGAGGGTTAGGCGGGACCTAAGGTCAACCCGAAAGGGGTAGCCGATGGATAGCCGGTTAATATTCCGGCCCCACCTTTTGGCATCCGATGGGGTGACGAGGGATATAAGGAGAAGAGAGGTAGTGGTTACTCTTTCTCTCTGGATTAGACTGGAGAGGGAGGAAAATCCCCCTCTCTGCCTTAAATGGCAACAGTCGACCAGAGAGAGAAGTCTCTTTTTGAGACAACTTCTCCGAAGAGCCCTCCAAGAAAAGCCTCTAAGGATTAAGCCAAAAGGTGCCCGTACCGGAATACCGACACAGGTGCCCGAGGCGAGTAGCCTAAGGCGAACGGGTGATCCCTCCTCAAGGAACTCGGCAAAAAAACGGGCGTAACCTCGGGAGAAGCCCTGCCTGCTTTAAAGCAGGCCGCAGCGAACGTTTCCCTGGCGACTGTTTACCAAAAACACAGCTCCCTGCTTAACTGGTTAACAGGAAGTATAGGGGGTGACGCCTGACCGATGCCGGAAGGTTAAAGCACCAAGGTTAATACTTGAGTAAGATTCTTCTTACTTGAGTATTAGCTTATGGTGCTAAGCCCCGGTCAATGTCGGCCCTAACCCTGAGGGTCCGAAGGTAGCGCAATTCCTTTCCGGGTAAGTTCCGGAGCGCATGAAAGGCGTAACGACTGGGGAACTGTCTCGAGGAGGGGCCCGGTGAAAATGCAATCCCCGTGAAGATGCGGGGTACGGGCAACGGGACGAAAAGACCCCGGGAGCTTTACTGGGCTCACTCATTGGTTTTGGTTAGGTGATGCAGAGCGTAGTGGGGAGGCTGTGAAGCTCTGCTTCCGGGCAGAGTGGAGCCGTCAATGGAACACCCACCTTCACCTAGCTGGAACCTAACCTCGTTTGCTAGCGAGGGACAGTTGAGTGGGGGCCAGTTTCACTGGGGCGGTGGCCTCCTAAAAAGTAACGGAGGCGTCCAAAGGTCGGCTTGTCCTGGATGGAAACCAGGATGGAAGTGCAAAGGCAGAAGCCGGCCTGACTGCAAGGCTGACAAGCCGCGCAGAGGCGAAAGCCGGGCTTAGTGACCCGACGGCTCTTTTTGGAAAGGCCGGAGACAACGGATAAAAGTTACCCCGGGGATAACAGGCTGGTGTGGCCCGAGAGTCCACATCGACGGCCACGCTCGGCACCTCGATGTCGGCTCACCCTAGCGCGGGGCTGAAGAAGGTCCCAAGCGTCGGGCTGTTCGCCCGTTAAAAGGGTACGTGAGCTGGGTTCAGACCGTCGTGAGACAGGTCGGTCTATATCTGTTGCCCGCATTTGGAGGCTTGAGGGGAGCTGGTCCTAGTACGAGAGGACCGGACAGGGGCAGCCTCTGGTGTACCAGTTGTCCCTCCAGGGGCATAGCTGGGTAGCTATGCTGCCATCGGATAAGCGCTGAAAGCATCTAAGCGCGAAGCCGACCCCAAGATTAGGCCTCCTTAGAGCCCCCAGGAAGATCACCTGGTTGATAGGCCCCTACTGGAAGCTCGGTAACGGGTTAAGGTTAGGGGTACTAATGGGTCAATGCCTCAGCTAACTTTTAACTAATCACCTGAGCAGTGATCATTCAAATTTTTTAAAATAAAATCGCCCGGGTGGCTGTATATCTGGGTTGGAACCACCCCTTTACATTCCGAACAGTTGGGTGAAACGGCCCGGAGCCGATGGTAGTACCTAGAAAGGTGCGAGAGTAGGTGCTGCCCGGGTTTTTTATTTTAAAATTAAACTAATGTCCGAAAGATTTTTAAAACAAATTAAAATTTTTTTTATTTTCATTTCACCTCTTTTAATTTTTTTGTTTTTTTCTCTTTACAAACTTCTTTCTCCAACACCTTCCTGTTTTGATAATATAAAAAACCAAGGAGAAATAGATATCGATTGCGGAGGCCCTTGTCCTCCTTGTGAAGTAAAAAAACTAGAGCCTTTAAGGATTTCTTCTAAAAGATTTATTTCTTACCAAGATGGTACTTACGACTTTATTTTTAAAGTTTTTAATCCTAATGAAAAATATGGTTTAGAAAAATTTTCATATTATTTTGAACTCTATGATAATGAGGGTAAAAAAATTTTCGAAACACCAAAAGAAATTTCTTTTATTTATCCTAATGAAACGAGATGGCTTATAATTCAAAATATAAAAGCCCCAGAATTTGATGATTTTAAACCCAAAATAGAAATAAATGACTATGACTGGAAAGAATTTGAAGAAAGATTTTCTTCTCAAGATCTCATTTATTATGAACCAAGGGTAGAAAAATTAGAAATAGAAGGTTATAGAATTTCTTTTGATGTTTATAACAATTCTGTTTATGATTTTGATAAAATAGAAGCTATAATTTTTTTATACAATAAAGAAAACTCGCTTATAGGTTTAACTCGAACTTATTTTCAAATAAGATCAAAAGAAACTCAAAATGTAGAATCAATAATCAATATTCTTTCAGAAAAACCAGAAGCGGTAGAAATATTTTTTCAAGTAAAAAAATGAAAAAAAGAATTTTGACTGGTATAAAACCAACAGGAAAAGTTCATCTTGGGAATTATTTAGGAATGATAAGGCAAGTAATTGATCTTCAAGAAAAAAATGAGGTTTTTTTAATGATAGCTAATTTACACGCGCAAACTGTTCCTTATGATCCTAAAGAACTTCAAGAATTAACTTATGATTTAGTAACTTCACTTTTGGCTTTAGGAATTAATCCCCAAAAAACAAGTCTTTTTCTTCAATCTGATAACCCTTGGCATTCTTATCTTTGTTGGATTTTAGGTTGCATTACTTATGTAGGAGAACTTCAAAGAATGCATGAGTTTAAAGAACAAAGCGAGAAATATAAAAAAGAAGGGGTAGGTTCTGGTATTTTAATGTATCCTGTCTTAATGACAGCTGATATATTGCTTTATAATGCAGATTTAGTTCCTGTAGGTGAAGATCAAAGACAACATCTTGAGCTTGCAAGAGAAATTGCTAGAAGGTTTAATTCCAGATTTGGAAAAATTTTCAAAATTCCTGAAGCGCTTATTCCACAAGAAACTTATAAAATAATGAGCCTTTCTAATCCTTTAAAAAAAATGTCTAAATCTATGCCTGAAGGTTGTTTAGAAATTTTTGCTTCTGAAAAGGAGATTGAAGAAAAAATAATGAAAGCTGTTACAGATTCTGGAAAAGAAATAAGATATGATCCAGAAAATAAACCTGGAATAAGCAATTTGATGATAATTTATAAATATCTTACTAATAAACCTTTGCCAGAAATAGAAGAAGAATTTCAAGGTGTTTCTTATGCCGATTTCAAAAGAGAGATTTATAAAAATTTTTTAGAACACTTCGCTTTAGCAAGAAGAAAAAAATCTAAATTAAAGAAAAAAGAAGTTTTGGAAATTTTAGAAAAAGGAAAAGAAAAAAGTATTAAAGTTTCAGAAGAGATAATCAAAAAGGTATTAAAAGTTACTGGTTTGAAAATTTGACTTATATCAAATTTTGCCTTATAATTTTATTAATTAAGCCTAAGAAAAGAGGGGCCAAAAAGGCTTAAATCCTTTTCAAGGATCCCTCTCGAGGCAAAATGAAAAAGACAAAAAAAGAAAAATCAAAAATTATTGAGAGTTTAAAAACAAAATTTACAAAAACTCCGGGTTATATAATTTTTAGTTTACTTAATTTAGAAGGAGAAACACTTCAAACTTTACGTCTTCAAGTTAAAGAAAAAGGAGGGTATATTGAAGTTGCTAAAAAAACTTTAATTTATAAAAGCAATCCAGAATTTCCCTTTAAAGAAGAAGAAATAAAAGAACCTTTTGGTTTTCTTTGGCTTTCAGATGAGAATTTGTCTGCTTTAAAAACACTCAAAGATTATAAAAGAGAAGAAAAGATAAAAATTTTTGGGGGATATTTTAGAGGCAAAAAACTTTCTTCTTCCGATGTTTGGGACCTTGTTGATTTACCATCAAGAGAAGAACTTATTTCTAAACTTATTTTCTATCTTTCTTCACCACTACAAAGGCTAACTTACGATTTAAAAATGTCATTTTCTAAATTATTATTAATTTTGTCGGCAATTAAAAAATAATATTAAAAATGTCAGAAAAAATTCAGCAAATTATTAAAATGATTGAAGAACTAACAGTTGTCGAACTTAATGAACTTGTTAAGACTTTAGAAGAAAAATTTAATGTTAGCCCCATGCAATTCGCTTTTTCTGTTCCCCAACCCTCTTCACAAACCCAAGAAGCACAAACTTCTTCTCTTGTTGATGTTGTTTTAGTCGATGCTGGAGCTAATAAGATTAATGTCATAAAAGTTTTAAGAGAAATTAATCCTAATTTATCTTTGAAAGATGCTAAGGATATGGTTGATAATGTACCGCAAAAAGTTGCTTCTCAAGTAGAAAAAGCAAAAGCAGAAGAACTTAAGAAAAAATTTGAACAAGCAGGAGCTAAGGTAGAAATAAAATAAATTTAATAAGTCTTTTTAATAAGAACAAACCTACAACCAGCACAATTTAAACTTTCAGGAGACACATAATTAATATCTCTTCCAGATGGATCATTGATGATAAAACCCTTATTAGGATCATATCCTACAATAATCATGTAATGACCTACATAACCTAAATGATTTCTAACCAAATAAATAATCGGTCCGACATGAAAAATACTGCTATTTACTGTACCATCTCTAACGATATCTTTGTATTCTAAAAATTGAGATTCCAAATCGTATTTTCTTAAAATATCATTTCTGTTAAAAGCGGTTAAGTAGGTACCTTCATCACCAATATAACCCCTAAAATCATTTATTAAGTCTGTAAGCAACCTCTTAAAATCTTCTTTTTCTTCCTTGCTTATTTTTCCATCATTACAGATATCTCTTTTGTCATGCCATAATTTAGCCATAGCCAAAGAAACTAATGCACAACCACTTGGCCCAACAAAACCATCACCAAAAGGGATATTATAAAAATCATTATCGATTTGTTTCATTACCGGAACAA
>Ga0209821_100052_pt1 | contig 22377 bp, 21 predicted proteins | sample SSWtaG_3_FD_184118 | JGI IMG/M metagenome (GOLD analysis project Ga0209821, IMG submission 184118) | Hot spring microbial communities from Sandy's Spring West, USA to study Microbial Dark Matter (Phase II) - SSWTFFsm_matched (SPAdes)... | ecosystem: Environmental > Aquatic > Thermal springs > Hot... | reverse complement strand
AAGAGCCCCTTCTCCACATACGCCGACGACGCCACAGCCACAAGCACGAGGAGAAGGAGGGTTGCCTTCATAGCCTGTCTAACAGAGCTGACGCGATTGCCCCGATGCCTACCACTAGAAGCAGGGCAGCCGCCGCTGCGATGGTTGTGCCCCCCTCAACAACAGCCACCACAGGGGGCAACGCAAGCACCACAGACATGGCTGTGGCGGCGGGAGGCCCCCATAGACGGCGAACAACGCCGCGAGGGAGCTTGTCGAGGAGAGCAACAAGGCGCCGACGGCGGCGTGAGGCAGGACGGAGACGTCTATGAACAAAGAAGCGACGACAACCGTGGCGGCTGTCACGGCCCCTGTCACCATAAGCTTAGACAAGAAAACGCCCATGTGGCCGATGTAGTAAATCAACCCCTCCAGAACCCCCCGGTCCCAATCTCTGATGACGTAGAGATACGCCGCCAGTTGCGAGGCGAGAAGCGCCACGAGGTACACGGCCAGCCTCCCGGCGAAGGAGCCCAAGATGCCCGCCGCCACTCCGGCGATTTAGAATAGACACAAGCTCCTCAAGCCTCCTAGACACAGCCTTTAGATCCGCCCTAACTACCTCCCACATACTGCACCTCCTCAATCCTTGTCTCTCTGCCTATTCCAAGCGGAAACGGCGAAGTCAACAAAGCGGCACCCCTCTGCCTCAAGATATCTAAAAGCTCGGCCCTAGCCTCCTCGTCTAGCCCCGTCGTCGGCTCGTCAATAACTAGGTTCGGGGGGTCGAGGAGGAGGGCCCTCACCACGTCTACACGCCTCCTCCAGCTGAAAGAAAGCGCCTTCACAGGCTTGTCAAGCACCTTACACACGCCAGGTGACAGCCCTCAAGCCTCCCCCCAGACATCTTGCCGAAAAGCCGCAGGTTCTCCCTGACTGTCAGCTCGGGGTAGAGCATCGGCGTGTGGAACACAACACCCAACACCGAGGCGGGCACCTTAGGCCTCTTGCCATCTATAAACACCTCGCCCCGAGTCGGCTCAAGAACTCCCGCGATTATCCTCACAAGGGTGGTCTTGCCAGAGCCGTTAGGACCCACAAGCGTCACCACGCTGTTTACTCTGAGCCTCACTCCCCGGAGCACCCACGAGCCGCCCAGCCGCTTCCACACGTCAACAACCTCAATCACAGCTCCACCTTCTTTGACAGACTTAAAAGTGTACACGTCGTCTCTCTATATCTACAAATAAATGTCTTTCTATATACATTATATACAAAATATAACGTATGCACTAAGATTTGACTGGGGCGTAATACGCCGAGTGACACCCCTTCAATATCGGGTGATATTCAGGGTGCTAGTCGCCGGGTTGTAAACCCCCTCCACCACGACCTCATCGCCGAACTGGAAAGAGGAGTCGGCCACCTTCAGCACCTCGCGATACGGCACATATGCAGTTTCTATCTTGGTCAACATTACCATGTCTTCAAGCAACCTCCTGGCCTCCTCTGCGGCTTTGGAAAGCTCTCTGGCCAGCCGGATCGGGGAATGCGTGCGGGGGTAGGTTCCAGTTTTACGAGGAGTTTATACTTCAGCATAAGCTGGCAGTACTGCTCTATGCAGAAGGCCGCCAAGTCGTATTCGCCCTCGACATATAGACGCTCTGTGTTTCGCAGAAACGCCTCGGCCCTATGTCTGAGTAGCTCAGCTTCTTCGAAATTCATATATTCTTAAAACAGCTCCCGGAGTTGTAATTTGCCAACGCCCCGAAGCCGAAGCGGGATACTCATCAAGTGGCATAACGATGGCGTTGCATTAAGTGTAGAAAACTTTATACCTCCCAAGTTACTTGGGAGGTATGTTGTTTAGAGAAGGGCCTGTGGATAGGCCTGAGGAGCTTTTCGACAGAGAGGAGGAGCTCAGAGACCTTAGGGATGCGCTAAACAGCAGGAGGATCGTGCTTTTGCTTGGAGTGCGGCGGGTGGGGAAGACGTCGCTGGCCAGGGCGGCTACCTACGACATGGCGCGGGCGTATATCGACCTTAGGGAGTTTGAGTGGAGGCAGTACGTCACGTGGGATGACTTCTACGCCGCGTTGCGAGCTGCCCTGCCCAGGTCGAAAAAGGCGCTGGATCTGCTGTCGCGTATCTCAGGCATCTCCGTGGCAGGTCTTGAGGTGGAATTTGCCAGGGGGCGGAGAAGACCGCCGTTGCCAGAGGTCCTTAAGGCCCTCGACAGGTGGGCAGGCGCAGAGTCTAGGCGGCTGATAGTTGTAGTAGACGAGGCGCAGGAGCTATACAAGCTGAAAGGCGGCTCCTTCACGCCGGTGTTGGCGTGGGCCTACGACAACCTCGACAACATATGCTTTCTTCTGACAGGCTCTAAGGTGGGTCTCATGTATAGACTCCTCCGGCCTGACGACCCCGAGTCTCCTCTCTACGGGCGGTACATCCACGTCATCACGCTGAGCCTCCTGCCCAGGGAAAAAGCCTTGGAGTTCTTGGCGAGGGGCTTCGCGGAGTCTGGCGTCGCGTACAGCCCCCAGTTGCTCGAAGCCGCCGTGGATCGCCTCGACGGGATAATTGGGTGGCTCTCCTACCTCGGCCTAGAGGCGACGAGAGCCGGCAAGCTCACGGAGGAGCTCCTCAGAGAGGTGGTGGAGAGAGCCGCCCGCCTTGCTTGGGGCGAGTTCTGCAACTTCGTAAAGCTAAGGGGCACCGCGAGGTATCTCCACATAGTCCACGCAGTTGCCGAAGGCGCCACGTGGTCTGAGGTGAAGAGGTATCTTGAGATCAAGGAGGGCCCCATCAACGACGCTGAGCTGAGCCGACTGCTCAGGTCGCTGGTTGAGGAGGGGTGGGTGGAAAAGGGAGAGGTTTACCGGCTGACGGACCCCTTGATGAGGTACGCGGCGAAAAACGGGTGGAGGTGTTAACCCTCCTCCCGCAGTATCTTCATCCTCGACACGGCCTCCCTCACCTCCTCTATTGAGGCTTCGTCTTCTATCGTGGAGATATCTCCCACGGCCTCGCCCGTCCATACCCTCTTCAGCACTCTCCTCATTATTTTGCCGGAGCGGGTTCTAGGCAACATGTTCACAAACTCTAGCCCGGCGAAGACCGCTATGGGGCCGAAGGTTTTGCGTACATGTTCTATCAACTCTTTCCGGAGCTTCTCGGAGGGGGTCCAGCCAGGACGGAGAACCACGAAAGCGGCGATTGCCTCGCCTCTTATTGGATCTGGCACACCGACCACAGCCGCCTCAGCCACCGCCGGGTGGGTGAGGAGGGCCGACTCCACCTCTATGGTGCCTATGCGGTGGCCTGCGATTTTTATAACCTCGTCTGCCCTCCCGCCAAACCAGACATAGCCGTCTTCGTCTATGTGGGCGGCGTCGCCGGTGTAGTACACCAGCTTCCCCTCGTAGCGCCCCCAGTAGTCAGCCATGTACCTCTGGTGGTCCTTCCACAAGGTGGGGGTCATGCCGGGGAACGGCCGTTTTATGACGAGCGTCCCCTTCTGGCCGGGCGGCAGTGGGTTGCCCTTCTCGTCCACCACCTCCACCTCCACGCCCGGAAGCGACATGCCTGCGGAGCCCGGCTTTATAGACATAAACTCCAGCCCATATGGCATGTCCTTGATGAGGGCGTAGTAGTAGCCTATGGCAGGGCCGCTTAGCTCAGTCTGCCACCAGTGGTCGATCACAGGCACCCTCTTCTGGAACACGTCTTCATACAGCCACCTCCAGACCTCTGGGTTCAGCACCTCGCCTGCCGTCACCACCCGCTTGACGCTACTGAGGTCGTGTTTCCTAGCCTGGCCCACCCCAAGTCTCATCAACATCCTAGCCGCCGTCGGCGACGTCCATATGAGAGTGGGTCTATACTTCTCCACTATCTCCCAGAAGATGTCTGGCTTCGGGTGGTCAATAACTCCGTCGAATAAGATGGAGGTGGTGCCCATTATGGTGGGGGCAAACACTATGTAGCTCTGACCCACAATCCAACCGATGTCACTAGTGTTGAATATGATGTCGTCGCTGGAGAGCCCGTATACCAACAGGGCGCCGTGGACTATCCACACCTGATACCCCCCGTGGACGTGGACCACAGGCTTGGGCTTTGCAGTGGTGCCAGACGTCGGCAGGACAAACAACGGCTCGTTAGCCTCCAGAAACTCCGGCGAACAGTCCCCGTACCGCCCAAGCTCCAGAAACTCCTCAAGCCACAGATCGCGCCCCTTCTCCATGGACGGCTCCTTCTCCTCGGCCACCGCCCTCCTCACCACCACCATCTGCGGCCTCCACTGAGACATCTTAAGAGCCTCGTCGATGTTCTCCTTCAGCGGGGTCTTCCTCCCTCTCCTCAGCGAGTAGTCCTGGGTAAAGATTATCTTGGGCTCAACCAGCTCCACGCGGTCGGCCACTGCCTTGGGGGAGAAGCCTGCAAAGACCGTGCTGGACACCGCGCCGATCCTCGCCGCGGCGAGGATGGCGGCCACCGCCTCCACAGTGTTGGGCATGTACAGAAGCACTGCATCTCCCCTCTTGACCCCAGCCGCCCGCATAGCCGCGCTGAACCTACACGTTAATTCATACAACTCTCTATACGTCACCCTCCTCTCGACTCCCAGCTCAGGGTTCACGTAGATATACGTCGTCTTGTCGCCAAACCGCCCCACCTTGTAATCCACTGCGCTGTAGCCGGCGTTTGTGTAACCGCCGACAAACCACCTAAACGGCTCCGGCGGGTTCCACTCAAAAACCTTCTCCGGCGGCTTGGCCCAGTAGATGAAAGCCTTCGTCTTCTCAACAAACTCGCGCCAGTAGCTCTCGGGATCCACCATCCACCTTTTATACACAGTTGCCTCCATGAGAAAAAATATATTGAGGATTTATAAAAAATCTGTAATGTTACTTAATTAACTTTACTAAATCTCGCAACGAGACGACCCCTACGACTCTCCCCCCGTCTACAGCTACCAGGTGTCTGATTCTGTGCTCCGCCATGAGGTCAGCTGCTTCGACAACAGATTTCTTCGCCTCTATAGTTACCACCCTCTTGGTGGCTATCTTCTCAACTGGGGCATCAAGCGATACACCGGAGGCCAAGGCCTTCACTATATCTCTCTCGGAGACGACGCCGAGGAGTTGGTCTCCACGCATCAGCACCACGAAGCCTATGTTCTTACTAGCCATGGTCATCATGGCCTCTCTGATGGTGGCCTCTGGCAACAACGAGATGGGAGGTGATTTTATGACGTCTCTCACAGCAATCCGCGCCAACTTCTTCCTAGCCTCCACATCTTGTATCAACACGGTCTCGCCGAAGATATCCCTCGCAGAGACATAGCCAGAGAGAACGCCCTCTTTAACCACGACTATATGTCTCAACGCGTTTTCAGCCATCACCCTCTGCACCGCCGTTATCGGCGCCTTGTCCGGGACAGTAATCACCCGAGCGGTCATTATCGACGAAATAGGTGCGTCTAGAGAAGTCCCGGAGGCGACGGCTTTAATGACGTCTCTCTCTGAGACAACGCCTTGTACCCTCTGTCCGTCGTCGCTGACAACTACGTAGCCCTCGTTGCTGGCCATGAGCTTCGTCACCTCGCGGATGGGGGTGGCGGGCGTGACCACCTGGGGCTTCTTCATAAGAGGCGCGATAGATATCTCCTCCCAGATACTCCGCCTGGCGGTTTCTGGTATCGCAAACAGCATAATTAAGGCCGTGATCAACGGCCATAGTATCGGCCAAGACAGCAACATCAAGAAGAGGTCCTTGGTGGCGCCGCCTACCGCCGTGGCCACAAGAGGCGTTAAGCCGCCGCCGAAGATGCCGTTGCCTATGTGATAAGGAATTGAAAGCGCTGTGTATCTAATCTTGGCGGGGAAGTACTCCACAAGAAACGCCGCGATGGGGCCGTATACCATGGTCACGTAGAGTACAAAGATAAAGGCGATGAGGGTCAGAAGCGGCACATTCGGCGGGTTCATGTTCTGCGCCATTACTAGAAACAGCGGGTAGTAAGTGACGGCAGCCAGGATGTTGCCGGCTAGCATCACGGGCTTCCTACCAATTTTGTCAGAGAGCCAGCCGAAGAATATGAAAAACGGAGCCGCAGCGGCGATGGCGACGCCAATTACGAAGTTGGCTGTCAACCTGTCGAGGCCCTTGGCACCCTGGACGAAGAGGTCTGCTCTCTGGAGGAAAATCAACGTGAGGAACTGGCTGGAGTACCATACCACCGCCTGTCCAATGACGGCGGCGAACAACGCCAGGAGTATAAGCTTGAGGTTGCGCCGCTCTGCCAACGCCTCTTTCAGAGGCCGCCGCGAGGCCTTGCCCAGGAGCTTCATGGCTGCGAAGATTGGCGTCTCCTCAAGCTTCAAGCGGATAATTAGACCAACGAGGAACAACACGCCGGCAAGGAGGAACGGTATTCTCCAGCCCCACTGCTCAAACGCGGTCTTGCCTAGCGAGAACTCAGTGGCCGTCGTAACGACCACAGCCAGTACGTACCCCAACGACGCCGTTGTCTGTATGAAGCCGGTGTAGAAGCCTCTTTTGTCGTCCGGCGCGTACTCAGCCACGAAGATCGCGGCGCCGCCGTATTCGCCGCCGAGCGCAAGACCTTGCAGGACACGTAGGAGGAAGAGCAGTATCGGCGCGAGGACGCCTACTTCGTTATACGTGGGCAGAAGCCCGATCGCAAACGTCGAGAACCCCATCATAAACAGCGTTACTAGGAAGGCGTACTTTCTGCCGATGATGTCGCCCAACCGGCCGAAAAACGCTGCGCCGAAGGGCCGCACCACGAAGCCCACGGCCCAGCCTGCAATTGCCAGCAGGACGCTGGCCAGCGGATCCCCCGTGGGGAAGAACAACTTGTTGAGAACCGTGGCGGCTAGTATGCCGTAGATGTAGAAGTCGTACCACTCCAGCAACAACCCCACCGACGAGGCGGTTACTACCGTTGCCAGTTGACCCTTTGAGCGTTGCATAAGTGGAAAAATTATTGGATTTTTAAAGTTTTTTGTAATTATATATTGTTACATTATCTTTTTTTAAAATAATTTTACAGATGTTTAATTTTAGAAAAATAAATATTAAAGCCCCTTTACGTATGCCACTATGTCTCTCAGCGATAACACGCCGACGGGCTTTATGCCTTCGGCGACCACTAAGTGTCTTATGTTGTTCTCCGCCATTAACATAGCGGCTTGTGCCAGCGTGGCGTCTGGCGCCACCGTAATCACGTTGCTAGTCATGATTTTCTCCACAGGGGCGTTTAGATCTACGCCGTTTAGAAGAGCCTTAATGATATCGCTTTCTGAGACGACACCTTTCAACGTGTGGTCTTCCGTAATTACCACAAGCCCTACGTTGTTCTCTGCCATCAACTTAGCTACCTCTCTTATGCTTGTTGCGGCCCGCGCCGAGATGAGAGATTTACTCATAACTTCTCTTACGCGGAAGCTGGCTAAGGTTTCTCTGGCCGTCCCGTCTATGCGAAGGACGTTTTCCCCTAGGAGGTCTCTCGCCGAGACAACGCCGACAAGTTTCCCGCTTTTCACCACTACTAAGTTGCGCAGTTTGTGCTGTGACATTATTTTAAGCGCTTCGTGATACGGCGTGTCTTCCTCAACAGTGATCACGTTAGTTGTGGCTATTGTGGATACGGGCACGTCGAGGTTCACACCGCTTCCCACCGCCTTAACTATGTCTCTCTCCGACACAACGCCTTGCACCGTTGACCCGTCGCTAGACACTATTACAAATTTGGCTTCCCTTACCCTGGGAAGCACCTCTCTTATAGTTGCAGAAGGTGGAATCACCGTGGGCGTGCGGGCGAATTGTTTAACAGATTTCCACACCTCTCTATGTAGCTCCTCGAAGAGCTTCTTCGCCTCCTCCACAGCGGTTTCGTCCTCCAAGGTGGATGCGTCGCCGAGCGGCGCGTTGAGCGCAACAGAGCGTAACAATCTCCTCATGATTTTGCCAGATCTCGTCTTTGGCACCTTGCTTACGAATAACACGAGAGACGGCTCAGCCACAGGTCCTATAGTGTTTCTTACATATCGCCTTAATTCTTCCGCAAGCTCGCGGGTAGGCTGTATGCCTTGTCTCAAAACAACAAAAGCCACGGGGACTTCGCCCTTTATGGGGTCTGGTACGCCTACAACCGCTGCCTCCGCCACAGCTGAGTGACCCACCAATGCTGACTCTATTTCATATGTACCTAAGCGGTGCCCAGCTATTTTGAGCACTTCGTCTGCCCTGCCCAAGACCCATATATAGCCGTCTTTATCCTTAATGGCGAAGTCGCCGGTGTAAAACATGCCTGGGAACCGCGACCAGTAGGTCTTGATATAGCGCTCGGGATCTCCCCATATGCCGTGGAGCATGCCCGGCCAAGGCTTAGTAATTACAAGGTATCCCTTTAAGCCGGGCGGCGCCGGGTTCCCGTTATGATCCACCACCTCAGCCTCTACGCCAAAGAGTGGAGGCCCGTTGGCGCCAGGTTTCATAGGCACTAAGTAGAGACCTGGCGCGTGGCTTATCATAATCCCCCCAGTTTCCGTCATCCACCAGGTGGAGCCGAAGGCCACTTTTCCGCCACCGAGGATGCGGTAAGCCCATCTCCAAGCTTCTGGATTTATGGGCTCGCCCACTGAATGTATTATCCGCAACGTCGACAAGTCGTGTCTCCTTGGCCACTCCTCGCCATATCGCATAAACATCCTTATCGCCGTGGGCGATGTGTAGAAGATGGTGACTCCGTACCGTTCAATTATGGCCCACCACCTGTCTGGATATGGGTAATCTGGCGCCCCTTCATAAATTACCGTTGTTGCGCCTTCTATGAGCGGGCCCAGCACCACATATGAATGTCCAGTGACCCAGCCCACGTCTGCAGTGCACCAGTAGATGTCTTCGTCTCTTATGTCAAATACCCATTTCATGGTGGCGTGTACATGTACTGCCCAGCCACCTGTGTCGTGTATAATGCCCTTGGGTTTGCCAGTGGTGCCGGAAGTGTAAAGGATGAAAGATATGTGATCGCTCTCTAGAGGCTCAGGCTCTACGTACACATTGGGCGGCACGTCCTTAACTAAGTCGTCCCACCAATAGTCGCGACCTTCTTTCATTGGCGCATCTAGGCCGAGTCTCCGTACTACTATGACCTTCTCCACCGAAGGCGTTTTTTCCAGGGCTTTGTCTGCTGTTTCTTTCAACTGTACAACTTTGCCTCTTCTCCAGAATCCGTCTGCAGTTATGAGAAGCTTGGCCTGCGCATCGTTTATGCGGTCTGCGAGGGCTTCGGCGGAAAAACCAGAAAACACGACGCTTGTAATCGCGCCTATTCTCCACGCCGCCAGCATAAAGATTACGACGTGGGGGGTCATGGGCAGGTAAATCGCAATTCTATCGCCCTTGTTGATGCCTAACTTCTTGAACACGTAGGCTGCCTTGTTTACCTCTTTGTAGAGGTCGAAATATGTCAGTTTCACAACTTCTTTCGGCTGACCCCGCTCATCCACCGACTCTCCTTCCCAGATGATCGCGACTTTGTTTTTACGCCAAGTTTTGACGTGTCTATCTACTGCGAGGTAGCTTATGTTAAGCCTCCCGCCTACAAACCACTTATAGAAAGGCGGGTTGGAGACGTCTAGCACCCTCTCCCAAGGCTTAAACCAATCTAGCTCTTTTGCCACATTGGCCCAGAATTCTTCTATGTTCTCTATGGTCTGTCTATGAAGCTTGTGATATGTCTCTATTGGTATAATGCGGCGAGACCACTGATCGTTAGATATGTATTCCTCGAAGGGTAAACCTACCTCACTTTTCATAACCATAGGCACAAAATAGTTAAGATATATATACCTTATTGACATTTAATATTTCTACGGATGTCTATATTGGATCTTCTATAAATTTCTCAACAGATGCATTAATTTAGTTGAATCATCTTCATGAAATGAGAAAGGTTGTCATAGATATTGATATATTTTCGCCTAATAGATATATAGATGCTATAGTTATAAAGGGGGTCTATTTCTTTGAATTGCCTAAGTGCAAATATTACAATTATCGAAAATTATAATTATGAACTGCTCTTAGTGTATCATTTAGCAACGCCAATGAAGTTTCCCGTCTCCCGGCGCCTTTGCCCTTGAGGAGAATTGTGTTTACCTCGGTGGTTATCTCCACGGCGTTCATTGTATAATCTACATGAAGCGGGTCATCTGGAGGTAATTGTTGCGGCGCCACCGTTGCCGTTTTTGCTTCGAGATCCAGTGTGGCTAAATACCGCGTCACGGGGCCGAGGGGGGTCAGCGGCTTCCGGACAACATCGCGTAGAGTGAGGAAGAGACCGAGGGTGTTGGCTACTATCACAAGTTTGGCGGCTGGGTCTACGCCCTCCAGATCTAGGCGGGGATCTGGCTCTAAGATGCCGAGTTCTCTAGCCTCTTTCACCGCATTTTCGAATGACACGCCGTCTTTATATACCCGCGTCATGACGTAGTTGGTGCTCCCGTTTAGGATCCCTCTGACCCTCAGCACCTTCTGCGGGGGGAGGCCCGTCAGCAGGTCTATCAAGGGGGTCCCCGCCATGACGGTGGCCTTGTAGAAAAGCCTCTTGTAAGCAACGTCGCGGAAGGCTAGGGCCAGCGGCGCCTTGTTGGCTGTGACCACCGCGAGACCTCTCGACATGGCCTTCTTATACAGCGAAAGGGCTGGCTCCCCCGTCTCGTAGTTGGGAGGGCTTACGTCTACTACTACTTGACACATGTCAAGAGCTTCGTCAAGCGTCACGGGCCTCCCGACGCCGCTTTTCGTAACCGCGCCCCTTGGCGCATTTAACAGTTGTGTAACTTCGCCGCGGGTGAAGCCGTCTTTGCTCCCCACGCCTCCGCCGCTGTCAAAAACAGCGCAGATCTCCAGGTTTGTCTTCTCGTAGAGAAGCTCGGCGTAGGTACGGCCTACGCCTCCGAAGCCAAAGAGCAGTATCATGTGGACAGCTTAACCATCAACTCGGCGGTGAGTATGGAGTTGCCCGCGGCGCCTCTCACAGTGTTGTGTCCCAACACGACGAAGGCGAGCTTCCGGGGGGCCAGCCTCCTGACTCTTCCCACTACGACGGCCATGCCCCCGCCGGCCCACCTATCTAGGCGGGGCTGGGGCCTGTCTACCTGCGGTTTGACCACAATGGGCCTTTCGGGCGCCGTGGGGAGTTTCAGCTCCTGCGGCAACCCCCTGAAGCGGGTCAGCGCCTCGGCCACCGCATCTACGTCAAAGTCTTTCCTAGTGTCCACATACACCACTTCGGTGTGGCCGTCTATAACCGGCACGCGAGTGGTGGTGACGAAGATATCGAAGTTGTGCTTGAGTATCTTCCTAGTCTCCGCCGCCACCTTCTCCTCCTCGCCTTTTATATACGGTATGAGGTTGTCCATTATCGCCACGCTGGGCACGCCGGCGAAGCCAGCGCCGCTGAGGGCTTGCATGGTGACTACGTGTATCCTCTCTATGCCCCACTCGTCTAAGATAGGTTTGAGGGGCAGGTTGAGGATTGTGGTGGTGCAGTTCGGCTTCTTCACCACAGCGCCTCTCCACCCCCTCCCCTCTCTCTGTCTCTCCACTAGCTTTAGGTCTTCTGGGTTTATCTCAGGCACTATCAACGGCACGTCGGGGTCCATGCGCATGTTGCTGGCGTTTGACAACACCGTGTACCCTCTGGCGGCTAGCTCAGGCTCCACCTTCGTAGCCACTTCGCTAGGCAAGGCGGAGAACACAAAGTCGACTCCTGGGATCTTTTCCACATCTATCTTCTCTATCTTCATCTCCGCCAGATGAGGCGGCGGAGGCTCCTCCAGCGCCCAGCCCACTTGAGCCAGCGTTTTACCTGCGCTTCTCTCCGAGGCTGCGAGTCCCACAACTTCAAACCAGGGGTGTTTCGCGAGGAGCTGGACGTATCTCTGTCCGACGAGTCCGGTGGCGCCAAGAATATATACCTTTAGCCGATCCATATATACAGCTCCCTGTTACTTTATATATTTTATGTACGGCTTAATCAAAAACTCGTGTGCCTGCCTCGGCGGGATGTTCAGCCTCACGCTGTATCTGCCCAGGGGGATGCCGCCGAGCTTCGTCAGCTCATACGCAGAAAGCCCCACCACGCAACTCCCCTGGCCGCACCTCGCCACTATCTTGTATGGCGGCGGGGGGTATATGTTGGCGACTAGGGTCCCCCTGCTGTGGTAGCTCCTCACCTCCACCGCCATGCCCCCCGCCTCCAGCACTGGCAGAAAGGTGCGGGGGTGGAAGTTCTTGGCGCCCGCCTTCGCAGCCTCTATCGCCTCGTGGAGAGAAAGCAGGGGCAGAACCGCGGCGTCTTCCACCTCGCGGGGGTCCGCCGTCATTACGCCGGGGGCGTCCGTCACGAGAGACACCTTCTTTGCGCCAATCTCCTTCCCGATATATGTAGCTGTGTAGTCGCTCCCCCCACGCCCCACGGTGGTGAATCGTCCCTCCTTGTCCCTTCCAATGAAGCCCGTGACCACCGCCACGACGCCAGGCGCCGCGATTTCATCCCTGTGTTCCAGCTTGAGGGGGTCTGCGTTGCCGAAGTTGCTGTTTGTAAGTATCGGCGCTACGAAGAGTTTGGCTTCTGCGCCGAGCCGTTTAAACACGGCGTGGAGGATCGTGGCGGAGAGCCTCTCGCCGAAGGAGGCGAAGTAATCCTGCGTCCACTCAGCCCTGGGGAGTCTGAGGGCCGCCTCCAGCTCCTTGAGGAGGGGCGCGACGCGCTCCTCAACCCCCAGCAGCCGCGCCACGGCGAGGTGTTTATGCAAAATTTCTTCATACATCAGGTAGCTCCGTGTCCTCTCCAGCTCCAGCAACATGTCCGTAACTCCCTTTATGGCAGACACCACCACCACCGGCGGCTCGGGGAGCTTCAGCAGAAACTCAGCCGCCTTAAGGAAGTCCCCCGCAGAACGGAGGAGGGACCCGCCTATCTTCACCACGGGCCTCATCGCTCCAGAAGCTCCACGAGCTCCTCTGCGTTTCTCACCTCCCTTGCGCTTATCTCCACCACGTCGGGGTCCTTCAAGGCGTGTCCCGTCACCACAGCCACAACGGTTCCGCCTAGCTTAAGCTTAAGCGCCGCCGCCACAGACGCCGCCCCCGCAGGCTCAGCCCCGATGCCGTCTCTTGACGCCAGCAACTTCTGTGCCTTCAGGATCTCGGCGTCTGACACCGTCACAAAGAAGCCGCCAGACTCCATCACGGCGGCAAGAGCCTTAGGCCAATTTATGGGCCTCCCTATCTTAATCGCCGTTGCCACCGTCTCCGGCTCGTCTATGAAGAAGGGTTGCGGAGCCCCCCTCTCCCACGCCTTGGCCAGGGGGGCAGCGCCCTCCGCCTGCACCCCGACCATCTTGGGGAGCTTGCGGCAGAGCCCCAGTTCGGCGAGCTCCTTAAAGCCCTTCCATATGGCAGCTATATTGCCGGCGTTGCCCACGGGCACCACCACGTAGTCTGGACAGCCCAGCTCCTCAAACACCTCGAAAGCCAGCGTTTTCTGCCCTTCGAGACGCCAGGGGTTGAAGCTGTTGAGGGGGTAGGCGTATTTGGTGCCGTAGGTAACCACGTACTCCAACGCCTTGTCGAAAAGCCCATTTACCATCACCAGCTCAGCGCCGTGTAGAGCCGCCTGCATCAACTTGCCTCTAGCCACGTTGCCCCTCGGCAAAACGACGTAGCACCTCAGCCCCGACCTGGCCGCATAGGCGGCGGCCGACGCCGCCGTGTTGCCAGTGGATGCGACCACAACCTTGGAGGCGCCGCTCTCCCTCGCCACCGAGACCCCGAGGGCCATCCCCCGGTCTTTAAAGCTACCAGTGGGGTTGGCGCCTTCGAACTTTATGTAGAGACCATTGCCGAGGTTAGACTTGACAAGGGGGGTCCCGCCCTCTCCCAGCGACACGCCGGATTTAAGCGGCAACATGGAGGAATACCGCCAGACTCCGCGGCCCCTCGGGCTCCAGTATTTGTCTCTGACGACAACGTCGAGAAGACCCCCACATTTTGGACACCGGAATAATCTGTAGTCTGCTGAGTAGACGGCGCCGCAGTTTATACACCTAAGGTAAGAACTGTCCCCGAAATCCCCTCCATAAGACCAAAGAACGACCCCTTTAATAATCTTTACTCCTAAGGAGACCCCCGGTTAATCTCGCGAGGAGAAGTAGAAATTTCACATGCAATGTTTGTACATCTGGCGTTTCCTCCACCTCGCCGAAGAGGTAACCACATTGTTTGCATTTCATCAACCTCCCCTCCCTCAGCATGTACACCTCAAAATTCTCACGGCCCTCAACGCCGCAGTTGGGACATTTCCACAGCGCAAAAAGCCAGGTGGAGCCACATACACATCTGGCGTAGCTCCTATATCTATCAAAAATGCCGGTATCCTCTCTCCGGAGTACCACCAAGCTGGCTGGTACGCCGCAGACGCGGCACCTCCCGCCGTCTTCGCCGCCGCCGTAGTGGAAAAACAAAGAACGCCTAATTAGGTAATCTACGAATTCCTCCGGGACGTATCTACGCGACGAATCCCGTGCACGTCTAAGGTCTATGTTCACGAAAAAGGGCGATTTATCAACAGGGCCAAAGTCAAGAGTCTGCGCTATTTGATCTACTTCTTGTAAAAAAGAGGGGAGTTTTCTCAGCTCCTCGACACATTGCTTATCCTCCCCACAAATCGCTTTATCTAAATCCACGTCTCGCCATGTAACGCGGCATATGCTCCCTTAGCCAAGCCAGATCAGCCTTACCATCGCCAAACATGGCCATCAGGAGCGGTCTGTTGGCTGGGTGCAACACGGCGAAAAGATGCAACGTCACAAAAAGAAGACCTAGTACAAACCCTATGTCATGTAGCAACACCATCAGGTTAACAGCGGAGGGGGTTAACCCCAAGGTTTCCTTGAAGACTAGTACCACGCCGCTGAGAGATAAGAGTGCAATTGCGATAACCAAGACGATACCCATGTAGGAGACAAGAATATTATGACGATCTAAGCTCTGAGCAACCTCAGGCGGCAGAGGCTTGCCAAGCATGTAGTGGGACATTATTGCTTTCACCTCCTTGATCTGTTGCGAAAGCGGCTTGGCCAGTGGTTTGAATATTTCCACACGTCTAAATAAGAGGAGGTAGGTAGCATACACAATTAAGAGGGCACCCCAGACGAAGCCTAGAAACCTGTGGCTTGTCCTGACCAGTTGCGCCCCCACGGTCACGGACTCCGTGCCTAGAAGCGTAGAAAACGGAGCACCCACCGCATATGCAAGCCATCCCATAACCTCCACGCTGAACAAAACCGCACCTGTCAACGCAAGCACTGTAAATAATATCAGATTCCAATGATGAGCAATTTTATATCCTACACTTACAATTTCTACTTTATCCATAAGAAAAAGCAGTGAGGTTATTTAAAAATTTTTCTATTCTTTACCTGAGCCCTCCCTTTTCTCCTTTATTCTTGACCTCCGCCAAGCGGCAAAGCCCAGCACGGTGAGAACGCCAGCCAAGGCGGCGCCTCCGTAGAGCGTCAACGGCTTCAGGATCTGCCTTATTTCCTCCGTCACAATGGGCTTCTTGTCCTCGAAGTGTTTCTTCACGGCAAAGGCCCTTCTCTCGGAAGTTATGTATATCCACCGCACACTACCGCCGACATATTTGTCTAGGTCGAGCCCATAAACGTAGCGTCCCCTCGCCTGCTCGGCTTTGGCCTTCTCTATAACCTCCTTGGCGGAGCCGAAGGTAAACACGTTGGTGGGGCAGACCTCGACACACGCTGGCGCCTGCCTGTTCTGGATCTTGTCTACGCAGAAGGTGCACTTGTAGTACCTCCCGTCGGGCCCCTTCTTCGGCACGTCGTATGGACACGCTGACTCGCAGTAACTGCAACCGATGCACTCATCCCTATTTATCACCACGGCGCCTTCACCAGTCACTTTTATTGCGCCTACTGGACACGCCGTGGCACACGGCGCTGCCGCGCAGTGCATACAGTTGTAGGGCAACGGGACTATGTCCACCTGTGAAAACTTCACCTCGCCGGCGGGCGTGAGCAACTTCTTGGTGGTCTTGTCCTCGTAGAAGAACACCACCTTCCAGTCGTTCGCTGTAAGCCAGATGGGCGACGTCAAAGAGCCGGTGAACTGAGTCCTCCCCGCCGGCTTGCCGTTCCAATACTTGCACGCGACTTGGCAGGCCCTGCAACCGATGCACTTGTCTAGGTCCACAAGGACGGCGACACCCTCGTCAGGCCTGGGGAACTTCACCGACACCATGGTCACGCACCTTCAGCCTTCTTTATTTTCCCAACCCACGCTTTTGATTCTTGTATGGTGGTGATCACATCGCCGACATCTGGGTTGATGAAGTTGCCCTGCGGACCTGTGGTGTAGCCTTCGAAGCTGAAGGCCCATATCACGTTGATAACAGGAGTCTCTCTGCCGCCCACATTTAGATAGGCCTCGCCCTTGGTGACCAGGGCCTTCATGCGCAACGCACCCCTCAGCGTAATCACATCCACGTAGTCTCCGGATCTTATGCCCAGCTTCTCGGCTAATCTCTGCGGTACGTATACAAACGGCTCAGGCACGAGCTGTGCTAGATACGGCGCGTTTCTAGTCATGGCACCGCTGTGGAAGTGCTCAGTCAGCCTATTGCTTGTGATCACGACAAGCTCACCCGGTATGTCCTTCAAGTCGTCTGGCGTGAGAGCCACGCCGACGCCCTTCCCCTTCACCATGTCCGGCTGATCATTGAGCACCAGCAGATTATGCGGATTGAGCCACGCCAAGGTTGGGTACATAATCGCGAGCTCCGGAAGTGGCGCCTCAACAGGCTCCGTATGTATAGGCCACTGGAAGCTGTAGCCCTTGTACCAGCCGCCCATCTCGTTGATGACCTTCAGAGTTGCCTCCTTCAAACTGCCTGTCTGCTGGTAGTACTTAGCCAGGAGATCCCGCATCTTCTGATAGTTCGGCTTGAAGCTACGCCAGTCGCCGCCTGAGAAGAAGGGCCTCTTAACGGCGGCCTTAAACGAGGTGGTATCGGCGTCCCAATACAACGTGTCGTTGACCCAGAGGTACCTCCAGCCTGTCTTGGCCACAAACTCGTCGTAGGTCAGAACCTTAACCTCGCCGCCTTCCTCAATAACGAATCTGCCCAATATCTTCACCTCACCGGTTTTTACAAAATGCATGATGTCCAAGCCGCCGAAGACGTCGGAAACACCGCTGAGCCTCCTCTTAAAACTCCTCGGAACCCAGAAGTTGTGGCCGGGTATAAACGCAGGCTTATACTCGCCAGTGATCTCGTCGATCCACTCGCCGGTCTCACCTGCGACCTCCCATTCCCTTCCAGCGGCGTAAACCTTCTCCGTGTAGCCGAGCACGGCCTTCAGCGAGTCGTAGTTATAGAGGAACCTCACGTTCATGGGCCACGACCAGCCCCAGTCCTTGTAGACGCCGAATTCCTTGCTCAGGGTTCCGTCTATCTGGCCCGGTCTGCGGAGCTGGGTTACCGTCTTCATGGTGGTGAACTCGTCACGTATGGGGTCGTAGATGCCCTGGTATATCAACGTGGTGAAGTTAATTTCCCTGTTTATTATCCTCGGGTTCACTTCAGCTTCTATTGGCGATATGGGCGCGCTCTTGCCCACACCACCTGAGTAGTTCCAAGCGGCGTCTGGCCTCAGCGGACGCTCGTAAACGAAGATCAGCCTGCCGCCCTTTCTGAACCTCACGTTTTCGGACTTGACACCGGCAACCTCGCTGGGTAGCAGTATAGCGCCTACCCTCCTGAGGTGGTAATATAGCCTTGTTACTATCCAGTAGTCGGGCCGGGAGTCTCCCCTGGGCGGCACCGCGCGGTATGTCCACTGGATAACCCTATTGCCGTCTGTCCTCGTTCCCTCCTTCTCGGCAAAGGAGGCTGCTGGGAGTAGCACATCTGCGAACCACGCCGTCTCGGTCTCGAATATGTCCGACACCACCAGCAGATCTAGCGCGGCTAGACCTGCCATAACAATCTTAGCGTTTGGATTCGTCACGGCTGGGTTCTCGCCGAAGATAAACGCCGCCTTTATCTCGCCAGACAACGCCCTTCTAGGAAACATGACCTCTGTACCTCCTGTACCTATGGGGAAGTCGCAGACCACGGTCCCGTTCTGCGGGTCCTCCTCGGGCAAGGTGCCGCAGAACATGCCCCATGCCAGCTCGAACCTCCGCCATCCGTAGAACTTGAAGACTTGAAGCACCTTGGCGAGGTCCGCCTTGCCCGCATCGGGGGCAGTGGTGGAGAAGCTCTGCCTTGCCCACTCCGGAACTATCCAGCTCCACGCGTCCGGCATACCCTGAAGCTTCCAGTCTTGGTAAAGCCTTATCTCGAAGGTGGAGGCTGGGTGGCCGTGGTAGCCCGGCAACGCCTCTATGCCGCCACCCTGTACGTCGTTGGCGCCTTGCACGTTGCTGTGTCCACGGAACGGGTGGCTGCCGCCTCCGGGATACCCCACGTTGCCCAGAAGCAACTGTACAATCGCGGCGGCTCTTATGATGTTTATAGTGGCGTTAGTGTGTTGCGTTAAACCCATGGCCCACTGGATTATGCCGTGTTTCTTGTGGTTGGTTACAACGCCGCTGTTCTCCACAAATATCTGTGCCACAGTTCTGAGGAGGTCCACGGGCACTCCGCTTACCTTCGAGACGGTCTCGGCGTCGTACTCCTTGAGCAACTCCTTGAGGTCGGCGAAGTCGTCGTCGGTTATGTTCCACCGTGCTCTCAGCCTTTTGAACTCGTCGAGCTGATCAATCGGCGGATTGCGCTCAAAGAAGGCGTAATGCAGTATGTAGAGAAATATGGCGGTGTCTGCGCCGGGTCTGAAGGGCACCCATATGTCCGAGGTTGCCGCGGTGCGTGAGTATCTGGGGTCAAAGGTGATAAATACAGTGCCCTTCTCCCGCTTCCCCTTCAGGAAGTATATGAAGGAGAGGGGATGGGCCTCCGCGGGGCTCGACCAGAACAGCACGACGTCGGCCAGCGCCACGTCTTCTATCGACGCGGTTTCGGCTCCCCAGCCGTATGTTACTGCAAGAGAAGAAACTGTCGAGGAGTGGCATTTGCGATATTGCGAATCCATGTTTGCAGTACCGAGGAAGGTGGCGAGCTTTTTCGTGAGATACGCCTCCTCGTTAACAAGTATGGAAGAACCTATTACCTGGACAGGCACGGACCTCCCCATGTAATAGAAGCCGTCTTTCTGTCTCGGTGCGCCGGTGGCCGCCCTCCAGTCGTTTAAGATCTTGGCCAGCCTCTGAGCTATGTATTGGAGGGCTTCGTCCCAAGTCGCCTCTCTCCAGCGCGGTGGATACCTCTTCACCACCGCGACAAGCTCGTCCCAGCTTTTGGCTGAGAGGATCTCCTCGGGAGGGGGCTTGGGGCCTGTCCTTATCAGCGGTTTAGTTACTCTGAGCTCGCTCTCCACGAGCTGGAAGGCGGCCTTGCCCTTGGGGCATAAAGCCCCGAAGTTTATCGGGGAGTCTGTTGAGCCTCTGCTCCACACTATTCTGTCGCCGGCCACGTACATGTCGATAGAACAACCCATGGAGCAGTAGGGACATATAACTGGGACGACCCTCGCCCTCTGGAGGTTCTTCCCGCCTATCTCCCCCAGCTCCCAGGTGGTTTTAGTAGCCTTAAACGGCACCACCTGGGCGTCTGCCCCAACCCCAAGCGCCGCTGTAGCAAGCGCGGCGATCTTAAGGAACCCCCTTCTAGTTGTGGCCACCGTCATAGGGACGCGCTGCGCTGAGCTCCCTTGTCTCTCCTGCCCATGAGCTTCTTGGCCGTGAAGCATGTGTAGTCCTCCTCGCCGTAGTAGAGACTTGTCAAGCCGTCTACGCCTTCGGGGATCTCGGCGAAGAGCTTCTCGAGATCGCCCTTGATCCGTTCGTACTGTTTAAACACCGCCTCAAATGACATTAATCTTTACCTCTGAACACCTTGAAATACTTTATTCGAGAATTTTTCGAACACCGCGGCCGTCACACAGCACCGTGAAGCCAAGGTTCCTAACGTTGGCCACAAGAGGTATGCCCAGCCTACACGCCGCCTCCACACCGCTGTATAGGGGGCCTCTGAGCGACACCACGCCGTCTACCCCGATGGCGGCCAGCCTGTAGATCATGTCTGAGGAGGCTCTGCCTGTGGTGTACGCCAGCTTAAGCCTTGCAGGGTGCCGCCGGAGGTACTTCCCAACCAGCTTCACCACACCGCTGTGTCGGCTGGTGTCGTGCACCACTAGCCACTCCCCGTCGAGATAAAGCGCGTTGGTGTGCATGGCGAGGTGCGGATCCACATGCCATATAGTGAGCTTAGAGAACTCCCCAGCAAGCTCAATCAACATCTTAGGCGAAACCGGGGATTTATCAGCCAGCGACTTTACCAAAACCCCCACGCCGCAGTCCTCCAGCCAGCTTTTCACCACCGGTACGTCTCTTTTCAGCTTGGCGTATATGGCATCTCCATCCACTCTTATCTCTACGATGTCATCAAGGGCGTTGATGTAGCCTTCGCTGTATAGGTACCCAACGGCCAAGTCCTCTAGGTCCTCGGGGTTTGTGACTAACTCAACCGCTAGTCTGCCGTTTACGAAGATCTTCACTAAGGCGTCTACAGCTACCTTTACCCCATTTATAGTTTTATATACTGGCATGGCATTACCACAAGCCCGCATCTCCTGCAGAACCCGACGAAAACCCCGCCCGTGAATAGACCTATATGGTTATTGTCCACCTCTGCGCCTGCGCCAGCAAACACAAGAGCCACAAACTTCTTAAATTCCGGGCCCGCCGAGAGCAAACCTTTTACGTCTAGTTTTCCTTTGAAGTACTCCACGAGGGCGGCCGCCGGGGTCTTCGCCTCAATCCCCCCCATGACCAACTCGCGCAACGCAACGCACAGCTCTTCTTGACTAATGTATTGCAGGTGGTGGAACCCCACTATCGCGGCCAAGGTATTCGCCAAGTAATTATCGCACCCCTTTAGTTTATAATACGCAAGAACAGCCTTGAAAGTTGGTATGTAGTATTCACCTCTCCGTTCTACAACGCCCTTGTCTTCAAGTCTTCCTAGTGTATAGTATATTGTTGATACCGCAAAGGGCGCGTTTCTGGCGAGGTCGTAAGCCTTTACAGCTTTGTATTTTACTAAGTTTTCAATAACGAAAATGCGTGGATTCACATAAACTTGGCATGATTGCCATAAATACTTTCTGGTCAACTCAATAGAGCGCCTTATGACCTACTTTATTGCCAGAAAGCTTTATATAGTGGCTTGATGTGGGGGGTATGGATCTGGGGCCAGAGGGGAAAGTGGGGCGATCTACATCGTTACAGACAGCCCCACAGTTTCTGAGAAGTATATAGCAGACGCCTTAGCCTCCAGAGGTCTAAACCCCGTAATTCTAAACATCTCCGAGACACCTATACACAGGCTGCCCGGCGTCGCCGTCCTCCGGATGAGGAACCCCTACGCCGCCGCCGTCTACGGGGCGTTGGCGCCGCGGAGCATAAACCCGCCCGACGCGGTCCTCGCCGCGTTGAATAGGCTTGTCTGGCTTCCCAAGTTCGGCCCGCCGTTTGCAGTAGTCTCCTCTGACTTCTCAGTGGAGAAGGTGGAGTTGGAGCGGCCGTGGCTTCTGATGACGGCGTGGAGGGTCGGGCTGGACGGCTCCGTCACAAGCATGGAGGGAGCTAAGAGCGTGGTGGAGCACCGGATATATATGCGGAACCCGCTGGCTAAGGTGTCGGTGATTGTGCCGAAGCCGCACCGCCTCGTGCCGGTCTTCGCAACGGCGAAAGACGCTACGGGCCTCGTGGCGGAGGTTCTGCGGTCGCTGGGGCTTCTCTACGCCAGAGTCACGCTAGGCGATTACGGCGGGACGCTCTACGTGCTTGACGTGGACCCGGTGCCGCCCATCGAGACGAGGGAGGAAGCCGCCGCCGTGGCGGAGCTACTATGAAGAGGGTCTGCGTCGTGGGGGCCTCGGGCTTCACCGGCGGGGAGCTCCTCCGTCTACTGCTTCAACACGGCGGCGCAGAGGTGGTGTGCGCCACGTCTCGGAAGTTTAAGGGGGAGTACGTCTATAGGGTGCACCCCAACCTCAGGGGCTTCACCCAGCTTAGGTTTGTGGAGCCTTCCATAGACGCCGCGTTGAAGGCCGACGTGGTGTTCCTGGCTCTGCCCCACGGCGAGTCGATCAACTGGGTGCCGAAGTTGTACGAGTCGGGCGTCGCCGTCTTCGACCTAAGCGC
>Ga0209821_100051_pt1 | contig 22420 bp, 25 predicted proteins | sample SSWtaG_3_FD_184118 | JGI IMG/M metagenome (GOLD analysis project Ga0209821, IMG submission 184118) | Hot spring microbial communities from Sandy's Spring West, USA to study Microbial Dark Matter (Phase II) - SSWTFFsm_matched (SPAdes)... | ecosystem: Environmental > Aquatic > Thermal springs > Hot... | reverse complement strand
TAAGCAAGATACCCTTAGGCGGCTCGATACCCAAATGTTTAAACAACTCAGGATGCCTAAGAGGCAACTCCACCAACTCCCTAATCTTCTGCTTAGCATCCTCCAAATCACCAATATCCTCCCAGGTGACCCTCGGTATTGTAAGCTCGGCCTCCTTTACCGGCTCTTCTCTTACTGTTACTTCTGTATCTATCGAGACATACGCGGCTGGTCCTGGCTGTACCTGCACAACTACAAATCTTATGGCGCCTCCGTAGAAGGGGACGTCTATTGCCTGCCCCCTGGCCACCGGCTTGCCGAGGAGTATCTGCTTCTTGAGATACTCCGGATCTACGCGGACGGGCTCCGTGGGGGCCAGCACAACCCTCTGCGCCGGCTTCAGAGAAGCCTTCCTCACCTTTACTGTGTCTCCTATGCCAACCCCCGCGTTTTGCCTAATTATGCCGTCCATCCTGATGATGTCCTTATCCTCGTCCTCAGGGTAGGCAGGCCACACCTGGGCATAGGCGCTCTTCCTCCCCACGATCTCCACATAATCCCCAGGCTCAATACCAAGTCTCTTCATCACGCGCACAGGGATCCTAACAACACTACGACCAACGTCCCGCGACCTGGCCTCAGCGACCTTCAGAATAACCTCGCTGGACATGTCTTGAAAATTCGGCTTGAGTATAAAAAACTGTCTACTTGGCTTTCTGCTCTATCTTCTCGGCCTCCGCGACTTTTTCAGGCATGGCGTAGGTGATGTACACTCTGGCAAGCTCCTTAACCACATCCATTTTGTTCAACACGCCAACCAGCCTCCCCTTCTCGTCAAGCACAGGCAGTATGTCTTGTTCGAGCAGTTTATCAACGACCTCCTTGGCGTCTGCATCTGTCGTCGTTGTATATTCTACAGGTCTCATTACGTCGTATGCGGTTAATGTGCCTACTTTCGAGTATCTAAGCCTCTCGAGACCCGACGTAGCTATTTTGCGCGCGCCGGATTTTGTGAAAAACACCAACCTCTCCCCCCTCAGCTTCTCCTCTATAGGCCTTAGGGAGAGGTCGTCTACGTTGATAATTCCCTTGAGTTCGTCGCCTTCCGTGACAACCACGCCGTCTAGTTCGTAGGCGTTGATCTTCTTTATCACCGAGGAAAGGCTTGTGAAGAGGTTCGCCGTTGCGACGCCGGCCGGCGTCATTAATTCGCCCACCTTGACGCTTCTGCCGCGCTCCTTAAACGCCTTGACAAGCTGGTCTTTCGCAACGACGCCCATCGGCGTGTTGTTTTCATCGACTACCACCACGTAGTCGCTAACTGCAACTAGCATTTTATACGCAATCTCCTCCACTGTCGAATCAGGTCCGGCGGTGGGGTACTGCGTCTTCATGATCTCGCCAGCAGTGCCCTCCTCCACCATTACCTTGACTCTCTCGCCCGGCATTATCTGCTCCTTCAGCGCCAACAGTTTCCCTTTCTGCCTCTTCCAGTACCCCAGCGACTTCTCTGCGATATATGTAACGAAGTCGCGTCTAGTAATAAAGCCAACCACCCTACCCTCGTCATCCACCACCGCAAGAATAGCCGTGCCGTTTTTCAAGAACACCTTGCGTATTCTCGACAGCGTATCTCTTATGTTAACAGCCGGAATGTCAGCAACCATAACGTCCCTAGCCCTCAACCCGATTACGTGTTTCGACGGCTTTAACCTCACAACGGCCTCAAACGCGGGCTTCTCCACCCTCTCCTCCATGGCCCTTCTAACCTTGACGTCCTCCCGGCCCTCCTTGGGGCCGTATAGATAGGCGTGGAACACGTCCCAAGCAGACACCGCACCTACAACCCTCCCTTCTCTATCCACCACGGGAACTAGATACATCCCGCTAGTCACCATGTATCTCGCAACGTCGTCTATGGGCGTCTCCGGCGTTGTTGCTACCACGCCTCTAAACATAACCCGCCACACCCTTGTCGTCCCTACGTGTCTGCTCTCTCCCCTCGTCACGCGGGTGCCAAACAGCGGCCTCGGCGCGCCGGAGCCCTTATACCATCTTCGCGTTTTTATGAAGTCCCATATAGTCAAAATCCCAGCGACCCCTCCCTCTCTATTAAGCACTATAAACCCGTCTACCTCGCCGCCTACAAGCTTCTTAAAGATCTTAGAAACCTTCTCAATGGCTTTTACGAAACCTGCCCTTGATTTCTTTTCATCCAGCGGCGTATATACAGCTGCTACAGACTTCGCCTTAGGCTCTCTTAGCAGAAGAGCTGAGAGAAGACCTCTCAGAGTGACCACGCCAACGTATTTACCCTCTTCGTCCACAACCACGGCGCCCCACTTAGCTTCACTGGTTAATATCTCAGCTACGTTTTCAATCTTCCAGCTTTCCTTTACGATAAGAGGTGGGTTGACGTATTCGCCCACCTTAGCGTCTAGTTTTTTGCTTTTGAGGAGCAACGCTGTGTGGGGATACACCACGCCAGCTACCTCCTCCGAGAACACAGACTTAAACAAAGGCACCACGTCCACGGGGAATTTCCTGAGATACGCGGCGAGCGTCTCCAGCGTGGTGTTTACAGTGACTCTAAACGGTGGGTGCTCGGCAACGTCTCTTACGTATTGCGGAACGACTCCAACAGTTTTTTCCACTTCCTCTCTTTTCAACACATAGTGTATTGACTACCACTTTTTAAAAATTGCCGGAGAAGTACATGCCGCCTAGGTATGCTAGAAATCTGCCGGGGCCCACCTCAACCACGCCCTCAGGCGTCTCCAGACGGGCTGGCCCCACCATCACGAAGTTGCCCCTCGGCGTGCCGGAGAGGAGGAACACCGCCAGCCCCAGACTCTCCGCAAGGGCAACGACGTCGACCTTATTAGTTAAAATGGGAGCGCCCTTCACATGTGCATACAGCAGAGACTCCACGACACCTAGGTTGCCCGGCAACCCGCTTTTTGCAACGCCCGTGGGCTCGCCCCCGTCCTCCCACAGCTCAACCACCGGTCTCAGCCACGGGTATTTCAAAGCCCAAGCCAAAACCTCCTCCCTAGACCCGCGGGCTAGCAGATCCCTCAATAACGCCATTTGCTCGGTGGATAGTCTAAACACGGCGCCGAACACGTGGGCGGCCACTTCAGGGCGCGCCTTGGTTACTGACATAAGCCTGCTCTGCGCCGCCTCTATGTCCCCCACGACAACCACGGTGTTGAAGTACTTACTCACGATTTTAACCGCCGCCTGCGGCGGCGCATCCATGTGGATAACCCCCTTGAAGTCCTCGGCTGAGGGCTCGGGCAAATAACCGTCGACGGTGCCCACCGCCTTTTGGAAACCCTCCTTATCCACAGAGCGGCATATGCCGTAGACACACTTCACATATCTGCGGCCTATCTGGAGCACGACGGACCAGAGGTCCTGGCCTCCCTTCTCAAAGACGCAGAACACGCCGGCCGCCGGGATATACGCAAGTTCCCCAAAGGGCAGAGCAGACGCCTTCTGACATATGTAACCACACGCAGACGATCTGTACGCCACCACAGCCGCGGCGCCGGCCGCCGCGACCACCAGCGGCTTCAGCGGGGCCTCAACCGCGAGGCTCGTCAAAATCAGAGACGCTACGCGGGACGTGCGCGGCGCCACGGGGGCTAGGTAAAGGGATATGGCGCCGATCGATATGATGATAACCTTCGCCGCACCGCTATAAGGCGATAATAAGCCGGCCAGAAACCCGCCTAATGCGATGAGGGGAGTTATAAATTCGCAGTTGAGTAGCCGCCGCCAGAGTGCCGCGTAGGCCGCGAGGTGGCGCCTAGATAGGTACAAAAACGCCGCAGCCATGCCTACTGGCGGGCTCAGTATGAAAGTAGCCGCAAGCAGAGCCGCCGTCAAAACGCGCCGCATTTTTAAAAATACAGCCCCGAAATATATGTGTGGTAACCCAAAGCAGAGTGCAGGTAGGAGTTGTCGGTAAGCCCAACGCGGGTAAATCCACCTTCTTTGCGGCCGCAACGCTTAAAGACGTTAAGATATCGCCCACTCCGTTTACAACCATAGACCCCAACGTGGGCATGGGGTACGTGCGGATCGACGACTGCCCCTGCGCGCAGGTCAAGTGCAACCCGAGGAGCTACGTGGTGATCGACGGCGTCTGCTTCGCCCCCGTGGAGCTCATAGACGTGGCGGGGCTCGTCCCGGGCGCGTGGCAGGGGCGGGGGCTCGGCAACCAGTTTCTCGACCACCTCCGGAGGGCGCCGGTTTTGATACATGTGGTGGACGCGTCGGGCTCCACAGATGAAGAGGGCAGGCTGGTGAAGCCGGGCACACACGATCCCGTCGTCGACGTCCAGTACCTGGAGAGAGAAGTCGACATGTGGATAGCCTCCATCCTGCGAAAAGACTGGGACAAAGTGGTGAGGTTTGTGGAGTTTAGCAGGAGAGGTATGGTGGAGGTGCTGATGGAGAAGCTTGCGGGGCTCGGCATGGGGCTGGCGCGGGTGGAGAAGGCGCTTGCAGACGCGGATCTCGCCAAGAAGCCCCCCAGCAGGTGGACAGAGGACGACCTCTACAGGTTCAGCCGCTTGGCTAGGGCCTACAGCAAGCCGATTGTAATAGCCGCGAACAAGATAGATCTGCCGGAGGGTGAGGAGGGCTATAAGAAGCTGAAACAAGCTTTCCCCGACCGCATAATTGTGCCCACATCTGCGGAGGCGGAGCTAGCCCTCCGCCGTGCAACCGCCAAGGGGCTTATCAAATACAAGCCAGGCGATACCAGCTTCGAGGTTCTCGGCGAGCTGACGCCTCAGCAGAAGGCGGTCTTGGATAAAATAGCGGATTTGTTGAAGAAGTGGGGGGGCACCGGCGTGATAAAGGCCGTAAACTCCGCGGTGTTCGACGCGCTTAGATATGTGGCGGTGTACCCCGTTGAAGACGAGAAGAGGCTAAGCGACAAAGACGGCAACGTGCTCCCCGACCTCCTACTGATGCCACACACCTCCACCGCCAGAGACGTCGCCTACGCCATACACACGGAGCTTGGGGAGAGGTTCGTATCCGCCATAGACGCAAAAACAGGCAGAAGACTAGCCTCAGACGAGTCAGTCCGCCACGGGCTCATACTGAAGATACTGACTAGGTGACTTTACTACGGAGCAGAGATATCCACACGTTTTTCCTCAACATCTCAGGCATGTGACCGTCGTGGTCCTCCTCCGGCAGAGAGCCCGCGCCGTTTTGCCGAGCCGCCTTGGGGACCCCCTCTCCGGCGTCTCCGTTTCGTCTCTCCTCTTTGAGGAGAGAAAGTATCTCGTCAAGTTTCCGTAAGATCACGCCGTATAGGTCCTGAACCGCCACAGCTTTATCCGCCACGACAAATACGGGAGAAGCCACAGGCCCTGTGGGATATGTATACACAGAGGCGTTGAAGGCGTAGTAGTGAGAAGACCCCGCGCTCGGCGCGTCGACTATCTGCATGTATCTACGCGCCTTTGAAAGGGCTTTGTATACCGTGTTTATGGAAATGCCGAGTCTCTCAGCGATCTCCCTAGGCTTTAGCCCACGTGAATACATCTCGGCCACCCTCCGCTCGGTGTCCGTAAGCCTCACTGACATACCGGACGTGTTTAATATATAGCCGTTATTTGAAATATTCAGGTAATACACCTCTAAGCTTCTCCACCACCTCCCTAGCCTCCTCCTCTTTGATCTCCTCCCTCCCGTGCCAGAGCAACCTGCCTCCCCACCGCGGTATCACGTGTATATGCATGTGGAACACCATCTGTCCGGCCTCGCGGCCGGCGTTGGTCACAACGTTCACCGCCGGGGCCCCCAGCCTTGCCCAGGCCTTCGCAAGCCTGGTGGCTATCTCGAAACCCTTTGCCGCTTTCTCCAGCGGCGCGTCTAAGATGTTTACGAAGTGTTCTTTCGAGACGATTAATAAATGCCCGTACGACGCCGGGTATTTGTCTAAGATAACGACGAAGTCCTCGTCCTCGTAGATCCTCCACGCCGGCGCCTCGCCCTTTACTATCCTGCAGAATATGCAGTCCATGAGCCTGGAGAAGAAGACATTTAAAACAGTAAATAACCCCTAAGCGGGTGGGGAGTCTAGAGAGGCCCCGACGGGGCGGCTGTGAAAAGGCTCCCTGCCGCGGGGTACACACACCGCCTCAACACGTGATCCTGCTTCCGGGGTTCTCCCCCCTGGCTATCGCCTCTATGTGTTCCGGCCTCCTCCCGTCGAAGACGTAGGTGATGACGCAACTTCTCTTTAGGATTGAAAGGCTCCACACGTCCATAAGCTCGTAGCCGCCGGGCAACGACGACGAGCGCAGAATCTTCTCAAACTCGTCATACGTCAACTCGGGTATCCTCTCGGCGTCGGGGTTTTTCCTGGGGTCGTCGCTGTAGACCGCATCTATGTTTGCTGCGTTGAGCAGAGCAGAGGCGCCCACGGCCTCGGCCACCAGCGCTACTACAGTCGCCGTGGACTGGCCGGGCTGGAAGCCGCCGGAAACCACCACCTGGTGGATTCGCCAAGCCTCCAAAAACTCCTCTATGTTCGTGGGAACCCGGGGGTATGCGTTGTCCAGGAGGGAGATTAGGAGCAACGCGTTGAGGCGGCTGGCGTATATCCCCAGGAGGTCTTGGAAGGTGTTGGAGGCCCCTCCCCTCCTGGCCACGGATATGTACCTCCGGGCGACGTCCCCACCCCCAGTGACAACTCCGACCTTGTCTTTACGCGCCTTGATGATTTGGGCGTAGCGCAAGACCAGCTCTTCGTCTTCGAATATCCGCCCTGACAGTTTAATCACCAGCGCCATGACCGACGAGATACGACGCAATTCCCTTCTTTACGCCGTCTATAACGTGGGCGGGGGCGTCGCCGTAATCTATCTCGGCGTTTTGGCCGCGACAGACCGGCTTAAACTTTTCAAAGTTTCTCTGCACTACCTCTATTAAATACCTGTCCTCGTACTTATAGAGAGGCTCGATAAGCGCGTGGTCTGAGCAATCGCTGGATATCCACGCCGCCCGCGACCGCGCCTTAGAGAGCTCGCCAAGCAACGTGTCTACGTCAACCTCCCTACCGAGCAGAAACGCCTTTATCTCCCTGCGGCCCAGAAACTTCTTCTGAACCTTTATCACAACTGGGCCGAACTCGCCCTCGCGCATCTCGGAAATAGCCCTTGTCACCTCTTCGGCGATCTTCGCCAACTCCAAATCCCTCGCATGAGCTTCTTTAAGCCTTTCGCACTCGCAGACCCTTTTTATGAAGTCGACCACGGCGTCTGCGATGATTCCTGTCACCACGTCGCGTGCAGACACATGTGGAAAACGCGAAGGGGTTATAAAAGTTGGCCCAAGATTTATATGGACAACGCTAGTGTGTATGGGTGACGAGTCCAGGCTAGCTGAGCGGTGAGGAAGGATCTAAACTCCGATTAATCCCTTCTCCTTGGGTATATATAGTCCTTAGGGGCCGCCTTAAGAGGCTCTAGGTACGGCCGCAACGCCTTCGGTACCTCCACCGCGCCGTCTTCCCGCTGGAAGTTCTCTAGTATTGCCGTAATTGTACGCGTCGTGGCGAGACCTGTGCAGTTAAGCGTGTGCACGAACTCGCGCTTCATGCCTTTCCTTGTCACTCTTATGCCGAGTCTGTAGGACTGCCAGTCGGTCACGTTGGAGCAACTGGCGAGCTCCCTATACATGCCCTGGGCGGGGTACCACACCTCGATGTCGTATTTCTTGGCGGCAGGCGCGCCTAGGTCGTGCGCGCAGATGTTCACCACCCTGTAGGGCAGGCCCAGATCCCTTATGAGCTCCTCGGTGTTTTTAGTAATCTCCTCATGCCACCTCCACGACTCTTCTGGAAGCGAAAAGACAAACTGCTCCACCTTGTGAAACACGTGGACTCTGAATATGCCCTTTAGATCCCTGTTGCCGGCCCCCGCCTCCTTCCTGAAACACGGAGACCAGCCGACGTAAAGCTGGGGCAGTTCCTCCTCCACCAGCTCCCTCTTGTATAGGTAGGCGGCGATTCCGTGTTCCGCAGTTGCGATTAGGTAGAGGTCCTCCCCGTCTATCTTGTAGATGGCGTCTTTAAAGGTGTCGAAATCGAGAACCCTCCTAATCACGTCGAACTTGAGCATGTAGGGAGGTATCACCGGCCTAAACCCCCTCTGCGTCAGACGGTCAAGCGCGTATATGGCCAGGGCGAAGTCCAGCCACACCAAGTCGTCGAATAGGTAGTAGAAGCGGCTCCCTGAGACCTCGCCGGCCTTGAGGGTATCAGCCATCTTTAGAACCACCTCGGCCATGTCGGCGTGGCCCACAGGCGGTCTCTCCACAACCACATACTCCACGCCTTTGAGGGAGGCTACGACGTCCCCGGCGGCCTTCACCACGCCCCAGCGTCTGACCGGGACGGAGTCCACGCCCTCGGGACATATGGGCACCGACTCGTGGATCAAGTTCGGCATGCCCCAGAGAACCTCCTCCCTCAGGCGTTCGGCCTCCTCCAGCTCCCTCTCGACCTTTTCCAGTCTAGCCGCCAGCTCGCGCGCCTTTTCCACGATCTCCCTCCTCCTCTCAGGTGGGGCCTTTGCCCCCTCCCGCGACAGTTGGTTGTATGTATGCCTAAGCTCGTCCACCTCCCTCCTCAGCTGCCTCCACCTCGCGTCTACCTCCAGAAACTTGTCCACAAGAGAGGTGTCCAGCCTCCGCGCCGCTAAAACCCTCCTCACGTGGCCAGGGTTGCTCCTTAGCGCTTCCAGCACGCTGTAAGACATAAGTAGAGGGGGTGCCCCTCTATAAAACTTTTACCTGCCCACCAGAGACCTCAAAAGAATCAAGATTCTGGAGAGCTCCTCCCCGCTAGCAACGCGGAACACGAGGAGCGGCACGGCGTATCCCGGGTGCCAGAACTCCACGTACACGGCCTCCCTCAGCGTTACTACGTGTACGAAGTACTCCCTGTCGCCGGCAGAGAGCCTATACACATACCGCCGGCCCCGTTCAAACCGCAGAACCTCCACCAGCTCGTAAACCGGCTCCTTCTCAAGCTCTCTGATCAGCAAAATGCTCTCCACGCATCTACTCACCTGCGGCTTTATATCTTAGATGGTCTCAACCCCATCGTCTCTGTCGCCCTCAACTAAGCTGAAGTACACGATGCGTACAAGTTTTTTGCCCTCAGACATAATACTGCCTAGATACACCAGAGCCGAGAGGCCCAGCAACGCCAGAGAAAGAGCAAGCGTGCTGTCGAACCTAAGTTGCACCAGCGAATATGGCGCGACCACGCTCCTCAGATAGCCCAGCTTCATCATGGCAGCCACCAAGGACGCCAGCAACGCCAAGGAAAGCCCCACTGTGATGAGCCACCTCCCGTCCTCTCTGTTCCTAACTGCAGAGGCCACGTTAACGACGATGTAGGGAACCACAGACACAAACGTCATGAGGTACACCCCCACGAGGAGCGGGTATACGTCCAACACGCCGGCCCACCAGACGTTAAACAGAGTGTAGAGCACGCTGAAAATAACAAAGACTAGCCCTATTCTCACAGATCTTGAAATCACATCAAGCATAAAAATCTAGATGCCCTTATTTATTAAGGCAACGCATAAACAGCATCAAACCTTGCTGTTACGGCGTAAAAGCTACTCGCCGAACTTTTTCGAACCGCGGGGGCATATGGTGGACTAATCACGCCCCAAGTCAGAAACATACGCCGTGAAAACAACGACGTGGCCGATGGGTAGTTTGATGCCCAACTATGCATTACGTTTTTGGATATGTTTTTAAACCAGTGAAGAAAAAATTATCCACACTCGCCGGTTTTGCAGTAGGGGTCTTTCCCCTCCTCCAGCGCCTTGAGCTTGGCCTTCTCCGCCGCCTCCTCTATGGATGCCTCCAGCGCCGCGGGTTTTATCAAGATCTTGGTGTCGGCCAGCTTCTTCTTTATCTCCTGCTTCAAGCCCGTATAGATCACCTGCACGCTTTTGCTCTTGTCGCGATACACCGTGATGCCCTTCACCCCCACGGCCCACGCGAAGGCGAAGGCCCAGTATACATCTTCTTTAGGCGCGTTGGCGGGCATGTTTATCGTCTTGGAGATGCCCTGGTCTACCCACTGCTGGGCGCTGGCCTGCATCAACACGTGCCACAGCCACCCGATCTCCATGGCGGTGGCCAGGAGGTGCTTGACGTCGTCTGGAACCGGCGCATCCCTCAGCATCCCGGTCTCCTCCACGACGCGGCGCACCTGCGGCGTCCACAGCCCCCTGGCTTTCAACAGATCTATCCCCGGCCCGTAGTATTCAATAAGCGTCCCCACCGTGACGTTGCGCACGAAGGCGAGGGCGAAGATGGGCTCAACCCCGCTGGTGGTGCCCGCCAGTATAGACGTCCTGCCGGTCGGCGCGATAGACAGCACCACGGAGTTCCTCACGCCCCCCTTCACCTTCTCCCGCAACTGCTCAAGATACGGCCTCAGCCACTCCCTTGTTCCCATCGTAATCGCCTTAAGCCTGTCGCCGGCCTCCTGTAGCTCCTTGGGGTAGACGTGTTTCACCCTCTCCCACCTGCCCCAGACGAAGTCCTGGTACTTGAGGACGGGGAGCTCGCCCCTTGCATATACCGACTTCTCGAAGAACTTAAACGGGCCTCTCTCGCGCGCCAGCTCCGCCGACTCGTCGAGGGCGTGGACGTATATCCACCCCATGATGCGGTTTATGAGCTCCACCGCCTCCCACGAGGCGTACGGGATGCCCAGCTTCAGCAACAGCTCGGCAAAGCCCATTATGCCCAGGCCGTTCTTCCGCGTGGCCGCGTTCATCTCGTCTATCACTTTAATGCCCGTGCGGCTCCTCTCGATGGCGTCCTCCAGGAAGCGGGTGCCCACCCGCGCCGCCTGCGCCAGCCCCTCCCAGTCGATACACCCCAGCCTCTCCTCAAACGTCGTGCCCGTGCAGTTCGGCTTCACGAACTTCACCAGGTTTATGTGGCTGAGGTTGCAGACCTCAAACGGGCTTTGGACCGTCTCGGCGCATGGGTTGACGGCCCTCCATATGTATCTAAACTTGTACCCCGCGACCTCAACTTCTTCGCCTAGGAGCGGGTTTGAGGCGTTGAGATTCGCCTTGTATATGAGGCCGGGGTCGCCTGAGTCCCAGGCGCCTTCGGCTATTTCGCGGAAGAGGTCGCGGGCGTCTACCTCGCCCCACACAGCCTCCTTGGGGGCCTCTCTGTGTAGCTCTGCGTATTCCACGGGCTTGGCGCCGGTTTTGTCCAGGAACGCCCTGGGGTTGATGAGGCGGTAGTTCGGGTCTTTGTCTATGCCCAACGCCTTCTCCATGAAGGTGTCGTCTACAAACACCGATATGTTGAAGTTCTGCAGATGGGCGTCTTTCAGCTCGCCGGTCTTCGCCTTGATGAACTTCTTGACGTCGGGGTGCCACACGTGTAGTGTCCCCATCTGTGCGCCGCGTCTCTTGCCGCCCTGTTTGATGACGTCTACGTTTGTGTCAAACAGTCTCATGAACGATATGGGCCCGCTGGCGACGCCCACAGACCCCCTCACCACATCGCCCTCGGGCCTTAGCTGGGAGAAGTCGTAGCCCACGCCTCCGCCCAGTTGCTGTATTATGCCTGAGTAGGCGAGGGCGTCGTATATGCAGTATCTGCCGGGGTGCGTGATGGAGGAGAGACAGTCCTCCACCTCAAGGGTGAAGCAGGAGGCGAACATCTCCTTCCTAGTCCAGGTGTTGAACCAGAAGGGAGACGCCGGCACTATCTTCTGCGCGGTTATGGCGTCGTAGTAGCGCCTGGCAACTTCTAAGTTCCGCGCCACAGCCGTCGCCACGCGCCAAGCCGCCATGCTGGGGGTCTCCGCCAGCTTGAAGCTTGGGTCGCGGAGGGCGTAGTTGCCGTTGGTAAAGAGGCGGAGCGCGTTGTAAGAAAGAGACTTGTCGAACTCCGGCTTAGGCTCGAAAAACCCCAGGAGCTCCGACGCCTCGGGCTTGAGGAGGCCTGCCTCCACGAGTTGCCTAAACCGCGCCGCCGCGCGTTCGCCGTATCTTGTCTTGGTCTTGAGGAAGTCTTTGCCGAAGGCTTCCTTGTATATCCTGCCCAGGAGGTGGGCCTTGGCCACCTCGGCAAGCTGAGGCTTGTCTATGGCTTTTTTAAGGAGCTCAAGCTGAATCATGTCAGCGAGTTCCCAAGACCCCACGTTTCTGTTTATGGCGAGGTCGACCTCGCCGTTTACGTCGATTCCCACGTCCTGCGCGGCACGTATGATCGATAGTTTGAGCTTCTGTGGCGAGAAATATTCCGACGAGCCGTTGAGTTTAGCAACTGTGTACATGGCTTAATTCTCCATTTTTCTATAAATATGCTACAGCTAAAAATTGTTGGAGAGAGCTCTCTGTAAGTTTTAATATGCCTGTATTAGAGAGAGGAAGTCGGCGTCTCCGAGGATTATGCTCTGCTCCTCCACCAACCTGTCTAGGTATCTTCTGCCGGATTCCTTCAGCGTGGTGTATACGGCGTCTACAACTTCGTTGGGTACTGCGGGCTTTGGATGGGGCAGGCCAAGTCTGCCTACGGTTGCTTTGGCTAGTATCCACATCTTGATGTGGCTTTTTTCTACTTCTTCCATGTCGACGCCGAGCCAGTACATCTCCCTTACAAGACCAAACGTAAGTAGTTTTAATAGGTGCTCCCAGTGTTCGCTTAGAATCTCGCCTTCTTTTTCCTTTATTCTTTCCAAAATCCTTGGCGTCTTGTCTTCCCGTTGGTGGTACCTAGCCCTTGAGAGCACAGAGACGAGGTCTGGGTCCAAGACGGGCTTCACAGACTTATACAGCATCACCGTGGCAAGCAGTGCCTGGCTCGCCATTATACCCCTGACGAAGTTCTCCACCGCCTCGTCTACGTCGAGCTCCTTCTGTGTTTTTCCGTCCCTCAGCGCAATTACGTCGTCTGGCTCCACCGGGTCCAGCAAGACGAGTTCCCCGTCTTTAAAGACCGCGGGGACGCTCAACACGTATCGTCTGAGGTAGGGGAAGTAGGGGATACCGGCTATCTCAAACTCGACACCGGAGACTCCTCTCAACGCCTTATACAGAGTGTAGGACGACTTGCACGTGTGGTGTAGCACTATCTTTATCATAACCGACGGGAGGGGCAGTATTTTTATTGATTTTCGGCAATCGTTCCCCTCGTCACCGCTCAGCTAAGACCAATGTCGCCACCGTTAGAATGTTTTTAACGGGTTTTTGTTTTTAGCGTCGTGATATTCAAAAGGTCCAAGCCTAAGCTCACCCCAATAACCAAGACAGATGCCGTTAAGAGGTTGCTGGAGCTGGCGCCGGTGAGGGTGGGCAACGGCGATAGGGTTGTTGTGGTGTTTTTCGACTTGAAATGCCCCTTCTGCGCCAGGCTATTTAGAGAGACCGACGAGACGCTTGTAAACATGGCTGAGAAAGGCTTGATAACATACGCCATGTGCGACTACGTCGTGCACAGAGACGCCGAGTCTCTCCACAGAGCACTGAGGTGTGTGTCGGAAGGGGAGAGGTTGGCGTATATAAGGGAGGTCTTCAACGGCAGGAAGGTCGAAACGAGGGAGTGCCCCGAGGGCAAACTGCGGGAGTGCGAAAAAGTGGCGGAGGAAGTCGGCGTATATGGAACGCCTACTCTCCTGTTTTACAGCTTCGCAAGAGGGAGGGGGTATATCCACTTCGGCTACATGACTCCCAGCGAGGTTCTGGAGACCATCTCCTCCCTATGATCCTAGGCGAGGTGCCGGAGAGGTACGTCCTCCACGACTTCCACACGTATCTTCTCTTCGAGGTTCCGAGCCCTCTCGGGGAGGTCACCGTGGTGCCCCCTCCGCCGGGGTCCTCCTACCAATTCGCCGTGTTGGGCGCACTCATTGCAAAAATGGGCTACAGAGCCAGGGTGCTGAACATGTCCACGTGCAGGCGGGCGACCATCCTGCGTGTTCTGTCCCACGCCAGGGGCGAGCTCCTCTACGTCGGCTACGCGCATCGCCTAGCATATGCGGGGCCCGGCGCTTTGGTGGATAAAGAAGAGCCCACCTTAGAAAACGTGAGACGTGTGGCCAAGGGAAACGTGAGTTATCGCGTTATGTGGCAGAGGTGTCTAGGCGGTGAGACGTATCAGAGGGAGGTGGTGAACCTGGGGCGTCTGCCGGAGGCTCTCGGCATGGTTGAGGTCTGGCTAGCAGAGAGGCTCGGCAGAAGGTAGACTGTACACGTTGCCCCTTATTCTCCTCACGCTGTATATCTTCCAGGGTCCTGGGTTGAGTATTTTCAGCGCCACGTCTACATGAGGCACGTGGCTGTGGCCGTATATAAGCCACACGTCGTCTCCGAGCGCCAGCCTCCTTCTTAGCCATCTGCCTATCTGCCCCCTCCTCGCGAGGTCGACGAAGTAGGCGGCCACGCCGCTTCTAATAAGTCTGTCGCCGTGGGTCACCACCGCCTTTAAGGCGCCGTCTATGAATATCTCCCCGTTGTACGCCACGACCTCCGTCCGGTTTATCCTCTCCGTGAGGGGACCGGGGAGCTGGGGGTCGTGCGAGGAGCTGCTGAAGGCGATGTAGAGCCTCTGCGGCTGTATCTGCAAGATCTCCATCGCCTTCTTTATTAGGCGCACCGCCTCGTCGCGGCTCACCTCTCTGTGTTGATCGTCGAAGAGATCTCCCGCTATGACGACCTCATCCGGGCTGAGCTTCTTCAGGCAACTCCGCAGTTCCTGCACCTTGGAGCGTGGGGAGCCGATGTGGACGTCGCTGAAGACAAACACGATGTATAGCCCGCCGTGGTTTTTAAAATGTGGCCTATTTAGCAATATATATATATAGAGATAGGTTCTGCCCTCTATGCGCAGGGTGGCAATAATCGGAGCTGCGGGAAGGGACTTCCACGTGTTCAACACGGTGTATAGAGGGTCTGGGGAGTACAAGGTAGTGGCGTTTCTCATGACGCAGATACCTATACCAAACCGACGCTACCCGCCCTCGCTGTCCGGCGTCCCTGAGGGTATCCCCATATACACATGGAAGAGCTACGAGGAGCTGACACGCTATCTGAAGGAGTTGAGAGTGGACGAGGCGGTTCTCGCCTACAGCGACTTGTTGTACGAGGAGGTGGGGCACATCATCTCCGCCGTGCTCGCCAGCGGGGCTACCTTCAAGATACATGGGCCCAACGACACCTACCTCGACTCCATCAAGCCCGTTATCGCAGTAACCGCAACGAGGACGGGCGCTGGCAAGTCCTCCGTGTCTAGGGAGGTCGTGCGCGAACTTATGTCGAGAGGCCTTAAGGTGGTCGCCGTCAGGCACCCCATGCCTTACCGGGAGCTTGAGGAAAGCGTCGTTGAGATTTTCAGAAAGCCGGAGGACTTGGACAAGCTCACCTTTGAGGAGAGGGAGGAGTACGAGCAGTATGTGGACATGGGGATCCCCGTGCTGGCCGGCGTGGACTACGGCCAGGTGTTAAGGGAGGCAGAGCGCCACGGCGACGTGGTGCTGTGGGATGGTGGCAACAACGACTTCCCCTTCTTCAGACCCAACTTCATGATCGCGGTTGCAGACGCGAGGAGGGCAGGCCACGAGGTGGGATCCTTCCCAGGCGAGGTCAACCTGCGCTTAGCTGACGCTGTCATAATCACGAAGGTCAGCGACGCCGGGAGGGAAAACGTCGAGAGGGTCGTTGCGAATGTAAAGAGGGCAAACCCCAAGGCGACCATCACCAAGGCGGATTTGGAGGTGTACGTAGACAGAGACATAGCTGGGAAGCGCGTCTTAGTAATAGAGGATGCCCCGACCGTGACACACGGCGGCTTGCCCTACGCGGCCGGCTACATAGCCGCTGTGAAATACGGCGCGGCGGTGGTGGACCCAAGACCCTATGCCGTTGGCGTAATTAAAAAGGTGTATGAAGAGTACGGCACCGGGCCTGTTCTCCCCAGCTTGGGATACACGCCCGAGCAGAAGAGAGACCTCGAGGAAACCATTAGACGAATTGATGCCGACATAGTCTTATTAGCTACGCCGGCTAGAATTGAAAAAGTGGTGAAGATAGACAAGCCGATCGCAAGAGTAAGCTGGAGACTAAAGGTGCTTGAAGGACCCTCTGTAAAAGAGCTTATAGACGTCTTTTTGGAGCGCCTTAGACAAGCCTAACTTCGCCGGGAGCCGCGCCGCCCAGCAGGGAGAGAAGCTTCCGGAGGTAATACGCCGTCTTCACCAGCCGTTCTTCCTCCACGCCAGGAACCCCGGCAATGACCACTAATACGTCCCTAGTGGAGGGGTCTATCTTAGTCTCTACGCTGTCTCTGTAGGGATAGACGTGAAGAATCTGGCCATTGGAGGCGAGGACTATTTGGTTATCAAGCTCGTAGGGCGTCCCTCCTATCGGCCTAAACACCTCCCCCTTCCTCGACATCCTTATGCGTAGCGCGTCACCGCGTATCTTGGCCAAGTCGTAAAGCCCTATAGGGACCAGATATTTTACCGATGCGGCGTTGCCCGCGTCTACCACAGGGCTGATCCTAGGCAGAGGCTCCCCCCTCAGTACTCTTCTCAGGAGAGCCTCCTGGGCGGGTCTCTGCTTAGTTGGGTCGATCCCGAGGACTCTCCAGTAGAAGTCGCGATACGCCCTAATGATGGGATGGTCTTTTAACATGTCAATCGAAAGCGTCTGTCTCGTCTCTGCAACCGCCCGGCTTATCTCCTCCTCCAGCTCAGCCGTATACCTCGTGTTATCAACCCCAAGAACCACGTCATATGCAACGAACACGCCCAGCTCCCTCACCTCGTTCACAACTGCCACAACCATAAGGAGGAATTGAGGAGGGGTTAAATGGATTTACAGCCAACTTTGTATTTCTGCGAGGGTCTTCTTGGTTTTTCTAGTTTTTCCTTTAGTTCGGCCAGTTGTTTCGTACACTCTTCGGCGAGCTCAGGCGGTAGCTCAATTTTGAAGCCCTCTTTCGCAAGTTTATCATACATCTTGGACACGAGCTGACCCGCCTTTGTTTCACCTTTCAGATGGCGGCGGACGGTGGCCTCGGTAACGCCCAGCTCCTCCGCTATTTTGGAGGCAGACATGCCTGCACGTTCTCTCGCAAATGCCGCAGCCGCGATATATAGCGAGTCTACCCACGTCGCCCTGGTGGCGGGGTCCTTGATGGCCTCAAGCGTCTCCTTGTCAAACAGCGACATCACCAACAGCGCTGATTCCAGCTTTGTGATCTCCTCACGCCCAGCAGGTTTCAGCGGGATCTCTGCCATATCACTCCTCTACCTCTATTTCAACCTTTCGTGTCTGTGGCTGTTTCTCTGCCTCCTCCACAGCCCTCCTCGTGGCCTCCACATCCTCCTTGGGCAACGGCTCGATCTTTACCGCGGTAGCCGTGATTTTTAAGTACTTATCCCACAGCATCTCTACACCGGCATTTTTCCATAGGGTGACGCAACATGGAGTGTTTCGTGTCTCTCATCTTCCACACAATCATTGAACGGTAAAGCTTGCCGTCTACCTCGTCGAGGTCTAGCCTGATAATTCCATCGACGGCATGTTCCACGCCGGGACCGCCGAATCCTCTCTCGCCCACCGACACTTGCGACACGAAGAAGGCGGTGCATCCAAGCCCGGCGATCACCCTCTTAAGCGTCATGATTGTAGACCTGGCGACAGACGGCTTTGTTAAGTAAAGCGTGGAGACCGAGCCCACTACCACTCTCTTGGCACCTATGTCTTTAATAGCTTGTCTCAACACGTCGCTCACCTCGTATACGTCGTCGACCTGCTTTACGATGTACTTCTCCCGTTGCGCCGCTGTACCTACGCCGCCTGTGAAGGCATCTACTATTGCGAACTTCCCCTCGCGCTCGTACTGCGAGATGTCCCAGCTGAAGTGACGAAAGCTACGACGTACGGCTACTGGGTGCTCCTCAAGCGCCACAAACACGCCGGGTTCCCCCTTCTTTAGGCCGTTGTAGAGAAACTGTTTGCCCAAGATAGACTTGCCGGTTCCCGGCCCGCCGCTTAGCAGAACTACACTTCTTTCGGAATGCCGCCGTATAATATCTCATCTAGCCCAGGTACGTATGTGCGTACTCTCGGCACCATCATAGTGTAAGAGCCCGAGAGCATGTTTTAATATAGTTGTGACTTCTTCAGCTCCGATGAGTTTCGAGTCACGTGTAAAAGACCTCTCGCTAGCCGAGAGAGGTAAAGAGCAGCTGTACTGGGCCGAGAGAAACATGCCCGTGCTTCTGGAGATCAGGAGGAGGTTCGAGAGGGAGAAGCCTCTTGCGGGCCAGACCGTCGCCGCATGTCTACACGTCACAAAGGAGACCGGCGTCCTCGTGCGGACTCTGGCCGCCGGCGGGGCCAAGGTGGTGCTTATACCCTCGAACCCGCTCTCCACACAAGATGACGTCGCCGCCGCGTTGGCGCAAGAGGACATTCACGTCTATGCCTGGCGCGGCATGACGGAGAGGGAGTACTACAACGCGATTGGGTTCGCATTGTCTTTTTACCCTACCATCACTCTTGACGACGGGGCCGACTTAACCGCTACCATACACAAGCTGGGCCACGGAATTAAAGACCAGACGATTAATTACGTGCTCGAAACGGCCGGTTCAATAGATGTCGGGAAGCTCCTCGCCGGGCTACGCGGAGGCACGGAGGAGACCACCACAGGCGTGATAAGGCTCCGCGCCTTGAAAAGCGCGGGCAAGCTCCTGTACCCCATTATCGCCGTGAACGAGTCATATACAAAATACCTGTTTGACAACAGATACGGCACAGGACAGTCGACGTGGGACGGCATAATGCGAGCTACGAACTTGCTCATCGCCGGCAAAACCGTCGTCGTGGCAGGCTACGGCTGGGTCGGCAGGGGGATAGCCATCAGAGCGAGGGGACTGGGCGCGAGGAGGGTGATTGTGGTGGAGGCGGACCCCATCCGGGCTCTTGAGGCCGTTTTCGACGGTTTTGAGGTCATGCCGATGGATGAGGCGGCTAAGATAGGCGACGTGTTCATAACCGCGACGGGGAACATACGGGCGATAAACCTAGGCCACATCTTTAAGATGAGAGACGGCGCGGTCCTCGCCAACGCGGGGCACTTCAACGTGGAGATAGACGTGGCAGGTCTTGAACGCGTAGCGGTGGCTAAGAAGGCCGTTAGGCCGAACCTCGAGGAGTACACGCTACCCAACGGCAGGCGGGTGTATCTAATAGGCGAGGGCCGCTTGGTAAACCTAGTAGCGGCCGAGGGCCACCCGTCGGAGGTCATGGACCTCTCCTTCGCAAACCAAGCACTGGCCGCGGAATACCTCGTGGGAAACAAGCTGGCAGTTGACGTGTACAAGTTGCCAGACGAGCTCGACCGCGAGGTGGCCAGGCTGAAACTTAGGACCATGGGCATTGAAATAGAGGAGTTGACCGAGGAGCAGAGACGCTATATAACCTCGTGGGAGTTGGGCACCTAAGTTTTTATTTCTCCACGCATCTACTACTATGATGTGAACTCTGGGGTCTGACCCCGTGATGTTACTGACCTGCCCTGATGCGTCTGGCACCTCTTCTCCATCTCTCTGTATATACGGATCTGTCTCTTGACGTATTTTATCCTCCTCTTCAGAGACGCCATATCGCTTGGCGCCACTCCACTCATCCTAAGCTCTCTGAAGAGAGCAACAAGTTTTTTCTCCTCCTCTTTATACACATCGATAAATGTCTTAATCCTTATACACTCAAGCCTTTCTAGGCCCTCCTCCTCTTCGGCAACTATCCCGAGTATCCTCTCGACGCCCATAGGCTTATTCCCAAGCGCCTTCTTCACCATCTCCACGTCTATACCGCCGAGGTACTCGCCGAGCTTCTCTATAATGTACTCGACCTCCATAGCCTCTCCACCATCTTCTTGCCTAAGTACTCGTCGTCTTCCAGCACCTCCGACGCCTCGTCGACCACCTCTAGGTGCTCCTCCAAGGGGACCCACTGCTCCGCCGGGACCTCCTCCACGGAGTCTAGAGGAGCCCACCTCTTGGGGTTCTCCCCCCTGCTCAGGTCGACCGCCAGCAACGCGGCCAGGTGTCTAAAGCTCTCCTCGTCTAAGACGGAGCGTAACTTGTAAAGCACCGCCACCTTTTTAAGCGGCGGCAGTGTAGTTAACTTAGGTATCAACGCCTCAAGCTCTGCCACGGCCACGTAGTGGTGCGTGCAACGTAATAAAAGTCCAGTAGTTAATAAAGAGACGGGGGAGGGTCTCCCGAAACTACACTATTATGGAGGCCAGGTTCGCGATGGTGGGCCAGCGGAGGGTGGCTTCCATAGCTACTGGGCCGTGTATCTCCGAGCCTTTGGGGTCTCCCTCCGGCGTGACGATCACCACTGCGTTGTCCTCAAAGGCGACCCAGGTGCCGTCAGGCCTTCTAAACGGTCTCCTCTGCCTCACGACTATGGCCCTGAAAATCTGCTTTCTGAGTTCCGGCTTCCCCTCCCTCACCACGACGACCACCATGTCGCCGACGCCGGCGCCTGGAATCCTCCTATGTACAGTTCTGGAGTAATGGCCAACGACGCCTATGACGCGGACGAGCTTAGCACCGGAGTTGTCGGCAACGGGGACTAGGCTGTTCATGAAAATACCTGGCGTCACATGGAATCTATATGGTACACCTACTGTTCTCTTGCCACCACGCTTTGCCATGCCCTCCTTACTTGGCGATGTTTATATACTTTATACCACGACGCTAAGCTGGCCAAGAGGCTTAGGCGTTTTTCCACATTGCAATGATGCAGAAAAGGTCAGTCCGTCCGTCGCCGGTCACCACTCGCCCACCAACGCATTCATCACCAGGAGTTCTGATCGCAGAGACTATTATCCCTTTTTCCAGCTGAGGAGGATCCCCACGTTACTTGTTAATTTTATCTGCATCCTGTTCTTCTCCAACAGCGGCGGCAACTTCAGCTTGGGCCACACGCCGCCGTAATAGAAGTAGAGGTAGCCTAAGTCGCCGGGGTCCACGCCGAGCGCCTGCGCGGTTACGTAGTCAACCTCTGCGCAGTTTTCCCCGGTTACGGTGACGCCCCAGAAGCGTTGAAAGCCCTTTATAGGTCCGTCGCCTTCTATTACAAACTTGCCGTCTGCTATGCAGTAGGTGTTTTTCTGCATCTTGTATATGTCGGCGATGTATTTATACAAAGCCCTGAAGCCTTCGTAGAGGTTCTGCGCCTCCTTCGGCTCCAAGATCTGCAGAGCTGCGGTGGGCGTGGTGAGGTACAGTATTGTCTGTGGGTGGCTCACCGGGATGGCGATTACGATCTTCAGCAGGGACTCGTCAAAAGCGGCCCCAAGCGCCTTGACCGAGATCTTGCCTCCTCTCAAAGTCTCCAGCTCCAGCTTATAGTCGGCATGTTGATGCGGCGGCAAGATCTTAGCGCCGTATTTACCGGCGAGCTTCTCCAAGCCCATGATCTTCACAGCCTTCTCGAAATACGACTTGGGCATGGAGAAGGTTATCGCCACGTCCCTCCCCTGGAGGCTCCTCAGTACAGCCTCTATCAGCTCCGTACGGGGGTTCGCCTGAGACGGTATGTAACTATGTACCGCAAGAACCAACAAAGCGTCTTTCTTCGGCATCAGCAACTCCTCGTCTGCCAGATGCGCCTCTACCACGTCGGTAATAATGCCTAGAAATAAATTTGTTGCTAGAATATCCCCCACGTCTCTACCGAGCGCCTTTGAGAGACGGTGCCGAATTTTAAAAAGCCCCGCGCCAGACTCTCAACTGCCCCCATACTTTTCGCCTATTTCTCCGTAGGCCGGTGGCGAACTTTATGGACCTCCTCTCGAGGGGGGATAGGTAGCGGGGGCGCATCCCGCCCCACGTCTTAATCACGGCCTCCACGGTCCTCGGGCCTTCACACCTGGATAGCACGAAGCTCAGAAATCGCACTTCACAACAAACACCGCCTAGAACGACCCCCGTCTACTAAAGTCGCCGGTAGTATCAGCGGCGACGGCCCTTTCCAACAAAAACAGGTCAGCCCCCGTCCCAAGGGGCGAGGCTCGTCACTTCTATTTCCCCTCCATAGACCCCTCGTAAGCCAGACACTTCAAAGTAGTTTTCGCCACGACACCACATATTCCCTGGCCGTGTAGGCGGGGAGACACCCCGCATGCACCCTTACCCTGTATGTCTTATATCCCCCATCCCTGCATTTTCAGAACCGCCACCCCCGCCTCCACGTGTAACGTAGACGGCGGCCACCGCCGCGCGGCCTCCGTCTGCTTCTCACCGGGCGCCGCCCAATCCTATATAGAATCCCCCCACCGCCAGCGCAGCGGCGTGGGCGGTTACATATGTCAGCTATCTGCT
>Ga0209821_100050_pt1 | contig 23429 bp, 29 predicted proteins | sample SSWtaG_3_FD_184118 | JGI IMG/M metagenome (GOLD analysis project Ga0209821, IMG submission 184118) | Hot spring microbial communities from Sandy's Spring West, USA to study Microbial Dark Matter (Phase II) - SSWTFFsm_matched (SPAdes)... | ecosystem: Environmental > Aquatic > Thermal springs > Hot... | reverse complement strand
CTACTAACCTACCCACACCTTCCTTAATCCCATCTAAAGCATCTGAGATACCAGTAACATTAGAATATGTTAATATGCCCAGCATTAGCACACCTAACAGTAGTAAGACACCTATAGTCCTTAACACGGTCTCCATATCTTATACACCAAGTAAAGAACTCTTAGAAAAATAAAAAGGACTTAGAACTTATGTTTTAACCAAAAAACGTATTAGGTAGCTAGGAAAAGGTCTATAACATGTAGCAGAACCACAAATACAGTAATGACTGCCGCCATATCCTTATACACTCTCTTTTTAATAGCGTTAAACGGGTCTAACGTTATAAACGTTAGTATCGGTAGGAGTAACACAGCATAGGGGTTAATCTCTGCTATATTAATCTGGTATGTAGTACCCTTAGACCCTAGAGCTACAGGTACCAGTAGCGAGTATCTAGTACTAAGCAGAGGATAGCTAGCTATAACACCTACTAGTATAATGCTAAAGAGCTTAAGTAGCGGGTCTGTTAACACGTAGTATAGTAGTACTAGCACTATTGACAGTATCCACAGAGACATAGACCCGGGGCTAGCACCTACAGCCACAGAGACCGCCATAAATGCAATAAGCCCTAGGCAAACCCAAGGAATCATAGATGTTGGTATCTCTATCTGTGCTGTAGGTGTAGTTACTACTAACGTAGTAGAGGGTACCCCCGTAATATGCGGTAGCACAGCTAAAGCTAATAACAGAGTACCAAACGCTAGAACACCAGTTATAGCCCTTTCTCTCTCAGTAATAGCTACTATAGCACCTACCGTAATACCAAACGTAAACGCTAGATAGAAAGCTTCCCCAGTACTAAAACCCAAGTACGCCAGCACACCAAAGACTACCAAAGTAGCAATAGGTACTAGCAAATACCCTAACCTAGTATTATATACCATATCTTTTCCCAAGAAAAATGAGTTTAAAAGGAAAAAAGAGGCTTAGAACTTAAGCTTTAACAGATTCCCCCAAAGAGATTAAAATAAACTATTAAAAAGTTAGTTGGGCTTTTCCTCAAAGAATAGGTAGGTGTAGTTGGATAGCTCATTTAGTTTCTTAGAGCACTCTACAACCCTAAACCCTAGTATCGTGTCTTCCTTACATCTAAAGCCCTTTACCTTCAGCGATTCTACCGTAGTCTCCAGTAGCTTGGTAGGTAGGTGCTTAACTACCAGCATAGGTAGACCCCAGAGTAGTATAATAATATAAAAGGTTAAAAACCTATATGCTTAATTAACTAAAACCCAAAAGAAAAGAACTAACCAAAAAACAGATTTGAATTTTTAACTTACCTGCTAGTCCCCTTAACCCTAGCTACAATACCGCTGAAGTAGTTAGGTAGCCACTTATCAAACCAGACTTCAGCGTCGTCTACCACTTCCCTAACACAACCCTCTATACTACCAAACACCTTCTGGGCGTCCTCTGGGTACAGCGTAAATAGGAAGCTACAGACTCTCCAGGCATAGGTGTTTACATAGTCCTTCTTGATAGCCTCAAACACTTCCCTCCTAGCTGTAACCATATTTATACCCCAAGAAAAGAGGATAAACACAAAATATAAAAACTTAAGCTATTATCTTTATACCACTAGAAGTAAGACCAAGAATATAACCAACATTATATAGCCTTCTATTCTAGACACCCTACCATAGCTAAACGTAAAGAGTAGTGTAACAGCAGTAACAGAAGCTATAGCTACAGTTACAGCTGTATCAGCCACAAAAAGACTGGTACCAGATAGCAGTATAGCTATAGGTATATTTTCTACAAAATCGTGGGTAATAGCACCCAAGAGGGACGCCACAGCTTCCTCAGACCTTAAACCATAGACTAATGCAATTATGGCGTCCGGAATGGATGTGGCTACAGCGCTCACTATACCAGCATAAGCCTCACTAATATACATAGATAGAAGCTCCACACCCTCCACCAGGAAGTAGATAGGAACAACAGACAGTAGCAAACCAGCCAAAGTAACCAACCAGTTAGCCCTTGGTCTACCCCATCCTAAAAAATATGCGTACACACTAAGTATAGCTAGTATAGCAAGTAACACCATGGAGTCATAGATATTGATAACGGAATCAAAGCACAGAAAAGCAAATACTAGTATAGAGAGTGAGGTACCTAGTGCTAGGTCTAACAGACCACCAACCTCTACACGACCATAAACAATAGCAGTAAGCCCCAATACTATACATAAGTCAAATACAGCACTAAAAACAGAGTTAAATAACGCCGCTACAGGAAAATCCTTAATCAATAGCAGAGCTGTAGCTACAGTCTCCGGTAGTGTAGTAAACCAGGGATACACTATAAAGTTAAACCCCTTCCCACCTTCTACCTCACTCAGCTTACTACTGATATAGAACATAAAAGAGGCTATGACTACTACAGCTAACCCAACCCACCACATATTACCACCAAAATTACCTACCCAACACATTTATTAACTCTTTATAGATAAGTACAAGCCTATCCTTAGCCCTCGGTCTAAGGTATATACACAGAAGTATTAGACCCTCTGTTAACTCTTTAACAAAATCAATACTAAAAGAGCAACTATCCCTAGCACTATCCCTAGCAATAACACCAACCCTAACCAGCTTATAAAAATAGCTCTTCCCCAAAATTTCTCTTAACTTACCACAGTCCTTAACATCTAAAGCTAACACAATTTTCTCATATGTCTTAGGAAAGAGTAGTTTAAGAAAGTCCTCCAGGTTTATGGGACACCACCAGTTAACACTAGTAGCCTTAACTCAGTTAGAAGTGCTTTGACTGTGTGGTAGTCTAAGCTAATAACTCTCTCAGACACCATAAGCCTACTAAGCAAAGCCACTATCCTAGTGATACCCACCCTAGCCCTAGTCCTAGACCTGCTACCCAGCCTAACAGAGTATGTTAGCACTAGCTCTAGCAATTCCCTACACTTCCCAACATATGTAACATGACTCACGGAAGTCCTAACGTTAGTTAACCCAGGCAAAAACATAGGTCTAACAAATTCTGGTAAAGCCTTAAGCAGACTACTAACCACGGTACCTCTATGTAACGCCAGCCCCTCTAACGCAACATCTAATAGATACCTTCCGTGGGGTAGATACCTCAGTACATTACTCTTATTTTCATTATCTAAGCATGTATCCAGCGAATCCCAGACCTCAATAAACCCCCTAACTAACTCCTCTAAGCTCTCCTCAGACCCAGCCATTTTAACAACCTCTGTAGCAGACCTGGTTTAACGGGGGTGGGGGTGGGAGCTGGGGTAGGAGCTGGAGTGGGAGCCGGAGTAGGAGGTGGGGTAGGAGCTGTAGAAGCTATAATAATATTCTCAACAGAAGCCAGAGACTCCGGAGACCTAGCTAAGAACCCTAACGACTTTTCTATGTAGTCATAGAGACCCCTTAATATCTCAGAGTAGCTACCGCTAATCCTTGGTAAAACCTCATTAAGCTTAGCTAAGTCCTTAAGAACTGTATGACTGAATAGCTCTACGTTAGATAGGAGCTTAAGGTATTCTTCCCTATAGTAAATCTCAAACTTATCACTACTAAACCTCCTAGATACCTCAGAGAAAGGTAAGCCTGGGATAAAAGCCAGATACCCCCGGTACGGTCTTAAAGTACCAGAGATAACGTAGTAGGTGCTAAACTGAGCTTTATATACTGCTATGGTATAACGCTCTAAATCAACCGCTAAAACCCTAGTGTAGCCCCACCTAACCCTCCTATCTAACTTAGTCTCAGGGTAGTAGTAGACCACCCTACCCCTTATCTCCGAGTGAGTGGGGTAGTCCCTCCTAGACACCACCCTAAAGCAGACCAAGGACATATCAACATCTAAAAACACGTAGTACCTCATAGATAATTCACCACCCTAACCCTCCTAACCTTGCACTTCCCAACTGGTAGATTAACCCCCAGCTCCCACCCCAGACCACCCAACTCTATAATATTCCTTCTAACCACAGGCATAGATGTAACTAACTCATAGTATGCTAAATATTCCTCACGTTTTAACTCTACGTGCTTACATAGATACTTTTTAAGTACTAAAGACCCAAATGCCTTAAGCAAGTCCTTGTACATCTAAAACACGCTGTTATCTCTTTCTGACTTAATAGACCTAACCAACTGGCTATACGTAGGCTTAACCTCCAGGATTCTACTAGCCACATCCTTAGGCTTGATACACTTACCAGCTACCTCATAACACCCTCTATTCCTATTATACTTCTTGGTTATGTATTCCACCACTTTATATATAGAGAATATGGTAAATGTATAGTCAATTCTACAGCCAGACATTAGAAGATGCTTGTACAAACCAGTCCTAGAGCTAAAAGACTTATCACAGAAAGGACAGACCTTATTACCTACCTTATCCATATCTATGAAAACCCTAGCTATCGCTGTAACCACAGGATACCTTTCCTCTAGATGTTTAGTAGAATCCCCCACCACCAGATACTTAACATACTTTCTTATTACACCGAGGGTGTCTATTTCAACCACCAAGATATAAACTAATACTGCAACTTATAAATATTATAGCATATCACAGGTATAACTATACGGGAGTACACTAGTGTACACTACCACCTACTGGTAGCGGTACCCACCCCCCTACCAGCATACTGGTACTAGTAGCTGAGCGTGTCAGTATACACCTTCATAAACAGCTTAGGAAGCCCCGTATCACTAACTATATCCACACCCAACTCATAAACAAACCCACCAGCTACAGGAACCAGAGGCTTAGACTTACACTTATACTTACCATGCCCGCCTATCACAACCAGAGAATCCATACACATATACCTATAACGCCTAAGCCTTCTAATCTGATACTTTGAAACACCCAACTTAACTAAATAATCCTCCAACCTCCTAGCAGTTATATCTAAAAAGCACCTAACCAGCTGTAGCCTCTGATAAAGCTCTAAATAACCAGACAGACCCCTAAAATGTATCCTAATAGTTCTATATTCTCTACTATGAGACCTAGACCCAGAGGTAGGTATACCTATGGTTGGTGTGGCACCCCCCTGGTTTTCCTTGGGTTCTGCTCCCTGGGTTCTGGTCTTTAGTAGGTCTGGAGATATATCTACAGCTAGCTCATAGATACCCCTATCTACCTTACGTAGATAACCCCTCTTTACCAATCGCTGAATAGAGTCATAAACCCTCCTGTTAGCATTACCATTATACTGCTTTAGGTTATATGCTACTACAATATCAGAAGGGCTAAACCTCCTAGCTACAGTAGAAGCATAGAGTAACACAGCACGCTCTAACTCCCCCAGCTTAGATACTGCTACTTTCCTTGGGTTCTGATTAACGTTAAGTATATTAGCCTTAGAGGGTATAGAGTCTTGGTAGACCACCCCCTGGGGGAAGCCCGCCACACCACTTCCCCAACTTCTACCCCCCAGGGGTTTATATATACTACTACTTATTAGACAAAAAGATATTATCTATAAAACTTCCTCCGCCTCAGATAGGGAGAAAGGTAGGTGTAGACCAAGTAAAGAGCTATACCAACCAATATTATTAAGATAATTACGTTAGTAGATACTGAGGGGGCTGGTGCGGGAGTACCGGGAGTAGTTACTTTAGTAGGTGTAGCAGTAGCAGTTATTGTTACACCCATACATACCCCAGATACCAGTAAACCCAACCAAAAAAGGTTTAAAACTAAAAGGTATTAGCCTTCTACAGTTATCACAGTACCGTAGATTACCTTAAACCCACTAGACCTAAAGAACTCCGCTATACTGTTAATGTATTCCTCGCTGGCTTTCTCTGGTAGTTTAATATAGTAGTAATGAAGGTGTCTTGTGCTGAAGACTGGTGTAACCACAAAAGCACTAGCATAGTCTGAGACCACAATATACCTCTGTGGATTTACCCTAGTCCTAAATGTCATATCTTCCCAGAGCTTTTTGAATTCCTCAAATGTAGTTACTATCTTAGCCATATCTCACACCCTCACTAGTAGCAGAGCTTATAAAGTGTTCTACTCTAGGACTGGCTTTATATACATCTTAAGCCTAAGCCTCTGCTTTTCCTCTAACTCAAACAGTAGCTTAGGTACCTCTTCCCTAGGTACATATACATACAGGCTAGAGTAAGACCTAAACACAGACCCCAACCACCTAACGTTATTAGAAAGCACTACGTAAGCCTTAAAGGTCTTGGGTAGCCTCTGTAGCACACTAAAATACTTCCTCAGAGCGTACACCCTTACATACACCCTCCTACCGTAGAGCTTTATGTTACGCCTCCTAACGTTAAACTCTAATATCACACCTACCCCATATAGATTAGAAGAAAAAGACTTAAAAATATGTTAAGCTAAGCTAGTACCTCCTAGTAGCTACCAGTATAGCTAGTGCAACACCCAGAACTAATAGAATCAGTAGCAGAGTTGGGTACTCTACAGTAACACCCCCAACTGTTGTAGTAGTAGTAATGGTCTCTGTAACAGTCCTCACTACAGGTATAGGTACTACCTCAGTAGTAGTGGTAGTAGATACCTTAGTAATAGTTGTAGTAGAAGTAATAGTTTCGGTACTTATTCCAGTCCCAGTAACAGTTGGTGGTACTGCATGTAGCAGTAGTACACCAGCTTTAAGTACTACTCTACCACTCACAAATTCAATCTTTACAGCTGGGGTAGCGTTATATTTGTATGTAGCACCGAGCGAATATATGTTGTGGACTACATTATACCATGGTAGCCTCATACATACTTTGGGGTCTACAAAAAACACGCCAGTTTCACCATAATAAAATGAATGATACGCTAACCAACCCTCAGTTATCACACCAACTAGACCCCTATCTGAGTTACTATCTGGTAGTGGTAGATTTGTAGGCATTCTTACAGTCTCATAGGTTAACGTGTTTAGGTTTATGATATACTTTATAACCTCAAACCCCCTAGCATAGCCTATTACAGCGGTACCATTAATATAACCATACAGCGGTATACCATAACCATAATCAAGTACCGTAAAGTGAGACAGCTCTACAGATGTAACACTCATAATATCAGAGACCACAGTATACGCTAAACCAAAATAGCCCGAGACCCAGTTATTTACTATAGCAAACAGAAGAGTGGGGGAGTAGCCCATAGCTAATGGTCTACCCACAAATTCAAAACCAAAAGGTAGTGTTAGAGCTACCCTCCTAACAGTTATACTAAACTCTGGTGTACACGTTATCCTTACAGCCATAAAGTAGTCTGTATAGCTACCAATAATTGTAGCAGATAAGAATATCACGTTATCCCCAATCCCCGCTGGCTCTATAGCTGGGAAGTCAAACGTATAGTTAGCTAGCTCATTAAACTCCCTATCTAAGAACCTCAATATATTCGTGTAGTAATTTGGTCGTTCTATATACCAGTAACCATAATCTTCCACAACACCACCACTAGCACAGACCCATATACCAGCACTTCCACCTGTACTAGCTATTGTAGTATTCTTATATTGCTTATTCAGTAAATCTACTACCCAAAGGTTCCGACCATGCCTAAGTACTACCTCTGGTATGGGGTACCAGAAAGCACCACCACCACTTAAATCCACAACATTAGGTACCTCCGCTATACCCAGGAATTCTAGACCTGTGTACACCACCCTAGTTACAGAACTCGCAAAAGCCATACTAGCCATTAGCAGACCCAATACAACAGCTAAAACAGCCTTCCTCACAGCACCACCAAGAATAGAAAGAAACGGAGATTAAAAATATTACTTCCTGCTAAAATCTAAAAGCGTTTTTCTGCAAACCTCATATATCTTCCTAGTGTTTACCATGGGGTAGTTACATATATACTCCCCAGTAAGCTCATTATGGTAAATGGTGTTATGCTCTAAACAGTAGTTAAGGATAAGCTTGCTTTTCCCCATATACACACTTACACAGTTATCTAACTCAACTACCCAAAGTATTATGTCTATATCCTTATTCATTAGTATAGTAGTTCTAACCCCAAGCATGGCATTATCATAGGGAATCCCCAGCTTTCTGGGTGTCCTTAGATAGGAGTGGGTGTAGATTGCATAGACCCTAAGGTAGCTATCCCCCCTCCTAAGCACCATAAAGTAATGAGCTTCCGCTACCTTCTCTACGTTAAGTGTAGACCCAAGTATACTACCAACCTTTTGCAGTATTTCTACTACATTAACCAAACTCCCACCAACACCAGAAATGCTACTAGGAAGTAGCAAATCCACCAAGGCTTACTACTGAATCTACTAAACCTATCAACTAACAGACCCACTAAGTCCTTAACTAGTGCTACTGATAGAGGTATCAGCACCAGAATAGCCAGCAACACCAGAGCAAATATTAACGCTATAGGGAGCACCATTAGTTACCCTCCTCTATAACTTCAGTACCAGCCAGTAAGTACTGCAGTATTAATTTTATCTCAGTTAGGTCTTTCTCAACCTTACTAACCAGGAGCTTAATCCTAGCAATCTCCCCCCAAAGCTCAGTCAAAACATCTTCAGCCATTTTACCCCCCAATAATAGTGGGGTTTAAAAAGAGTAACCCATATAACTCCCGTAGCTCTCTCCTAGCAATAAGGTAGAGTAGAGCAAGTACACCAACTAACATTACTACCAGAGCGATTGTTATTACTGTAGCTACCCAGAAATCAAAGACAATATAGGAAAGGACAGCTATAAAAACTACAACAAAAACCAGTAGGGAATAGATGGCTAGCATTATTTAAGCCCTACAGTAGCGTTAATCAGCTTCCTCACTATAGACTCTATCATTAACTCTATCAGTTGGTCTATTTTCTCATATTTAGCTAGGTTCTTATTGAGCGTATCCAGCCTAGTAGATAGCATATTATTAACAGCCTTTAATGCATCTATCTCAGTCCTTAAATTAGAGTAGTGTGAATATAGCTGTAGCATTATCAGCAAATTTATCACGCTCAGCATTAGCACCACCACCAGCAAGACCCCAGCTACATTAATAGTTGGTCTCTCTACAGTTACATACTCAGAGCTGGGTACCCCACTACTACCCAGTTTAACCACCAAGAATTAATTGATACTAGGCTTAAAAACACTCACTAAACTTATAACTAGACAGTACATAGAAAGCACCTATCACAGACTTATATAAAACCAAAACATGTATACGTGGGCTGTATGTCAGTCTATGAGCTAAGACGTATAAGGAAAGCCCTAATAAAGCTAAGCAGAAAGATAAAACTACTAGAAAAAGAGATAGGTAAAGAGATAGAGGAATGGGTATGGTTTTAACTAAAGATGTTGCTTAGTTCTTCCTCTAAGTCTTTTTGTGTGTAGTCTAAGTAGTACTTAATTGTATTGTAGTTAGAATGCCCCAACAGCCTCCTAACTATCTCTATGTTCTTAGTAGCCTCCAGTACTGCCAGAGCATATGAGTGTCTAATAGCGTGTGGTCTAATCTTTTTCTTCAGGTACCTCATAGAAAACTTATACACTATGTTCCTAGATTGTCTCTCAGAGATATCAAATAATAAGTCCTCTACACGCCATAGATACCTATCCATAATCTCCCAGAATAAGCCAGAGGGTACTGGTACCACTCTATAGGACTCCCTCCTTTTCTTAGACTGCTTAATCCTAACAACCCTTTCTTTTGTATCTATATCAGCTTTAGTAAGAGCTAACGCCTCACCCAGCCTACAGCCCGTAAACACCAGCACAGCTACCAAGGCTAGGTCTTTAATACGGTACCTACCGCTATCCATATCTCTATATGCTTTCTTAATAGCCTCTAGTAAGTCCCTATATTTCGGTACATCTACCAACCTAAGACCTATGGCTGGTTTCTGCTTTCTGATTTTTCACCACCAAACTAGGTAATATGCATAGAAGCAAAAAAGAGCGCTACCACTTCCCAAAATAGCTGGATTCGGAACTAAATACAGCTCTCCTCTTCCTCCAGCTCCTCCGTGAATTCCTCTAAACCCTCAAACTCCTCCAGCTCTAAACCCTCAGCATCTGGGTCGTAGACTATAACGGTAGCCTCCAGTACACTAACAAATCTAACACAGAGCGCTATCCTCATTTCAGCTCCTGGTACCACTCTCTCATAACACCTTTTGCCCTTACTACCTTCTACCGAGAGTAGCCTTAGGTACTCTGCTATATTATACACCACCTCAGCCTCAAACTCTACATCCAGTTCTTGGTCTAGTTCTTGGGTGTGAGGGGTACCCATCTTACCCCCCACTAGAATAGTAACTTAAAAAATGTACTAAAAACGGTACCCTAACCCCTTAGGTACTCTAGTACTCTACACAGACCTCACTATCACACTTGGATAATTCCTTTGTTAGCTCCCTCTTTATCCCCTTATTCTCTATAAACTCCTCTTTCTTTGCTTTCTTTCTAGTTCTAGACCCAGACCTTGAGCTAGCCTTAGACCCAGACCCAGTAGAACTAGCTCTACCAGACCTAGCCCTAGGTGGTGTTATGTAACCCAGTAGCAAGTACTCTATCCTAGACCTGTTACCTGTAGCCTCCACAACATCCTCAGCAACTACCGTGGGAGTCCTAACCACCAAATCCCTAGATATTAGGTTAGAATCAGTAAAATCAGCACCAAACTCTAACGCCTCCTCAGCATTAACCAACCTAACACCAGCCTTCTCTAAAGAGCTTAGAATGTCTTTTGTGAGTATTTCCTTACAGACCCCACAGTCCTCAGAAAAGACCAGCACCTTAACACCACTATCTACAGACTCTGAAGTAGAATGGTTGGTATCACCAGCTAAATCGCTAATCCTAGCCTTAAGTAAGTTTCTAACCATATACCTAACCTAGAGTAGCAGTAACCCTTAGCTTAACAGTCCCGGAGCCCGCACCCCAGGAGTTGATTCTTATCCTAACAACCAGGTAGCTACCAGCAGACCCTATAACCTGGTAAGTAACACTTCTAACGGTATTACCCCTAAGTAGCTCTACCTCTAAGTTAGAACAACCATTAGGAGAGTACACGTAACCAGGTACTCTAATAAAGCAGTACCTATGTGCTACTAAATAGTAGTAGCTATTGCCATACAAGCCCGTAACCTCATAGATATTAAAGGTTAAAGTAACGTTAGCTGTAACCATAAAGCTCAAGTTAAGCTCTACGTAGTCCTTAAAGTATGGTTTTACCCAGTAGATGGTGATATCATAGCCATTAGGAATTTCAGTTACCCAGGCATTAGGGTCTAGACTAGTAGCTGTAAGCTTGAAGAACTGTTGAGGTATCCCAAACTCAAACCTAAGCGTAGCACCCCAGAACTCTAAGGCTAGAACCACAGCTAGAACCACTAACCCCACAGCTACACTAGTAAGCCTCATATCTAACCACCACCACACTACTCCAGCTACTCCCTGGGGGTAGGTCTACAGTTAGATATATGTTAAAGCTAGCCCAAGGTGGGTAATCCGGGGGATTCTTGTATTCTTCCCATAGATACTGGTGGTTAATGTAGAACTCATAGACAGCAGACCTAGTTAGAGCTACCTCTACTATCGCTATCCTATTATAACTATAATCAAAACAACCAAGCCCGTAGCCCACAATACTATTACCCATCCTATCCCTAATGTTAACGTAGCAGAGCTTACCAGCCTCTACCCTCAGTAGTGCCGTACCATTAACAGCTTCTGGTGCATTTACATATATCTTAACCCTCCAGGAAGTCCTTTTAGGATTCTCAGTATAATCACTTCTATAGTAGAGCTTCCCTATAAGTAGGTTTTGATAGTTCTGAGTAACCCTAATACCTAAGTCTTTTTTGTAGTATATCGTGTATACCTCCACACCACTCGGTAGATTATCAGCTACCTCAAACCAGAAGCCGTAGTACACCTTAGACTTTAGGTTAATCTCTACTTGCTTGTAGATTAGGGGGTATGCATGTGTTAACAATACAGTAAACAAAGCACCAAGAACCAGAGCTACCCCAACCTTCCTATATAACACCTAACACCACCAGAATAGAAGTTAATATGGAGAATACCGCCAGACCGTAGAGTAGGTACCTCACTAGGTTAGTTATGTACGCTAAACCAAAGAACACCAAAGCAGAAACAGCACCCTTAGTTAAGACCTCCAGCTTAGTACCACTACCTATGAATACAACCAAACCACTCACCAGCTTAGTTAAAGCAGAGCTAACAGTACTCAGCACGCTAGTGGCGACCCCGCTAACCCCCAAATCAGAGAAATTGTTAGAGCCGGTAGTAGAGTTTACAATAGGGTTTACAATAGTTAAGGTAGGAAGCTTACCACCTACACTAAGTAGCGCTACCACGAGTAGCACCAAAACAAAAACTAGGACAGCCAATACACCATAGGACTTACCTCTAGGTGGGCTATAATACCTAAAATCCCCCCTGTAACTCACTATCTCCCCCAGACTAAACTATTAAACAGCTTAAAAAGTGAGATATATTGGGGGTTAGATGAAGAATATACTTAGAGGTCTAGTAGTCGGAATGCTTCTAGCAATAGTCCTACTACTCCTATCCTATCTCAACATATCACCAATTTACATGGTTGTGGGTGATTCTATGTACCCCACATTACTACAATATGATATAGTATTTGCCATACCCAAACCACTACTTACAGAGCTAAAAGAGGGGGACATAATAATCTACAGGCTTGGGGGTAATCTCATAGTACACAGAATAATTATGGTAGTAAGAGGTGAGGGATACATAGTTAAGGGAGACAATAACCCAGCACCAGACCCAATACTAGTTAGAGACAGTATGGTAGTAGCAAAGGTAGCAGAGATAGGCGGAACCCCAGTTAAAATACATTTAATACCATTTCTAAGCCTTCTAATCGGGGTAGACCTAATCCTAAAAAGGAAAAAGTAGTTTTACTTAGTTCTTACTTAGAAGGGTAGGGGTATACTAACCCCACCAATTGACTCTAGAGCCAGCTCTATAGAGTACCTCAGTAAAGAGCTAGCTACACCAGCTAAGATAATGTAGCTAAGCCCCAAGGTGTTTAAACCCAACGTAATTAACTGTTGTAGGTACCTAACCCTTCTAGCAATAGGTGCTATACTAGAGACAGTAGATAGAGCACCAGCTACAACTAACAGAGAAAGCCCTAAAGCCATAGATAGATATCTCTCTACCCCAGCAAACGGTAGTATAGCCATAGAAAGCAGGAGCACCAAGTAGATGGGTCTACCAGCTTCTACATCCTCTGTAGCCACTATAGCACCGTCCCCCAAATCACCAAGAACATTAGACAGTACGTTAGTTACGGGAGTAAACACGTACTTAACTATCATGTAAGCACCCAGAGCTACCAAAACACTAGTAAACAGACCTACTAGTATAGCAAACGGTAGCAGAACCACAGATAGGTAGATAACATATATAAAGCCTACCGTGCTAAGCACCAAAGTAGTTGATACACCAAACACAGCTACATATGTTAGCAGACCATATAACAGGCTAGGAGTCTTTCTATAGCTTACTACCATACTTATAAATATCCCATCTACCAGAGACCTAAAGGCAAAGACAGCATAATAGATAACTAAAGCATTTAGAAAGCCGTAGAATACGTTAATAATGTAAGGACTCGGTAGGTACCTAACTATATAACCAGCAAGATAAGCACCACCCCAGGCTACACCCTCCACTATTAGCTTTACTGGTGTTAGTAGCACACCCAAACCAAACCCAATAGCACAACCAAATAGATACCCCCTAATATCCCCTTCCCCACTTCTATACGCCAGAACTTCCGATAGCACAGTAAACACGTAGGCAAAGACAGCGGTACCAACCAAGAACCAGTTTTCAGTCCCCAGCCCAAACCTCACACCCTCTACTACAGCGTAGGCAAAGAATAGGCTAAATACAGCACCAGCTAGAGTATACCTAGCACTCGGTATAACACCCCTCATAGAGGTCTAACCCCTAGATACCTAGCTACTAGGAAGTTTAAAGCTATAAGGACAGCCGCCATAGCAGTAGCTACACCACCAAAGTATATAGAAGCGTAAATTAATGTATTGTAGATAGCGTGGGTAAACACAGCACAGAGGAAGCCATAGAGAGCGTATCCTATAGTTATAACCAAACCACCTAACGTAATTATGAATAGTATCAAGCTACCACCAGGTAGGAAATACCTAGTTACTGCATGTAAGGCATACCAAGTAGTAATCATTAGTAGTGAGGCTAGTGGCGCTGTTACTACGTTAGAACCTACGTTAAAGTAGAATACTCTAGATAACAGCTCTTCCGGTATCGCCACAACAAATACCATGAGAAATAGGATACCCACCAATTCCTCTATCTGTAGCTTAGTAGTTAGGTACCCAATAACAAGCTGACTAGCCTCTACAACAGTAAGCCCACCAGTAAGCCAATACACTATTAAATACATAATAGAACCGAGTGCTAAACCCCTAGTAACTGCTAGAATACTACCACTTTCCTCATAGAAGGCTAGCTGATAGATTGGTACATCCTCATTTAACACACCAACTAACACCAAAGCCCCGAAGACAGCTATAATATATATTAAATCACCCATAAACGGTAGCAGAGACCTAACTACCAAAGCAATAACACTAAACGTAAACACCAGCGAAGCTAGAGAGAGATAACCAGCTACCAAGTACACGTTATCAATATCTACAGATAAGGCTACCCTACGCCTAGCTAACAGAATAGACACAAGCGCTGTAACAGCAAAGAGGAAGCCGGTACCCATACCCCATATATCACTACGTAAAGGGAATACGTATACAGCACCTAAAGCTAGGCTCAGCGCCCAGCCAGCACCAAGCACCTTAAGAACTGACACCCCCAAGCTAGACACCACACCCCAGCTTTCTCCCCAACTCCCTCAGCTTTTCAGTAGAGTAGCCCAAGCTCTCAAAGTCCTTAATATTCCTTAGCAGTACCTCACAAACACTACCGTATATGACTTCCCCAAACCCAACCCTATCTAACCTAAACTTCATGCTCCCCCAAACTAAAAGATTAAAAACTAAAAAATAGTTTAGTGTTTAAGCTACTTAAGGTAGGATAGAACTACCTCTATAGTTACAGTACCCTCAATATCAGCTGTAGGCGTTAGGCTTAGGCTCACTACTACAGTAGCCTCACCATAGGGATAAATAGTTATCTTCTGTGTAGCTGTAGCCCCGGGGCTAACAGTAAACCCAGCACTATCTACAACAGCCTTAGTAGCAGAGACAGTAAACGGTAGCCCAATACTTAGCCCGTTAGCTACCTTCAGCACTAACGTAGCTTCCTTATCTGTTACTACCTTTATCTTAACTAAGTCTGTATAGGTAGCACCAGCACTTAGGTTAGCAGTAATAACCACCTTGTTCTTACTAACAGTAGCATTAACACCGGGGTAATCCCCTACCTCTATTGTTACGTTAGTTTTCTTAGGTATAAACCAGTCTACTAACCTACCCACACCTTCCTTAATCCCGTCTAAAGCATCTGAGACACCAGTAACATTAGAATATGTTAATACACCCAGCATTAACACACCTAACAGCAGTAAGACACCTATAGTCCTTAACACGGTCTCCATATCTTACACACCAAGTAAAGAACTCTTAGAAAAATAAAAAGAACTTAGAACTTATGTTTTAACCAAAAAACGTATTAGGTAGCTAGGAAAAGGTCTATAACATGTAGCAGAACCACAAATACAGTAATGACCGCCGCCATATCCTTGTACACTCTCTTTTTAATAGCGTTAAACGGGTCTAACGTTATAAACGTTAGTATCGGTAGGAGTAGCACAGCATAGGGGTTAATCTCTGTTAAGTTAATCTGGTATGTAGTACCCTTAGACCCTAGAGCTATAGGAACCAGTAGCGAGTATCTAGTACTAAGCAGAGGATAGCCAGCTATAACACCTACTAGTATAATGCTAAAGAGCTTAAGTAGCGGGTCTGTTAATATGTAGTATAGTAGTACTAGCACTATTGACAGTATCCACAGAGACATAGACCCAGGGCTAGCACCTACAGCAACAGAGACCGCCATAAATGCAATAAGCCCTAGACAAACCCAAGGAATCATAGATGTTGGTATCTCTATCTGCGCTGTAGGTGTAGTTACTACTAATGCAGTAGAAGGTATCCCCGTAATATGCGGTAGCACAGCTAAAGCTAATAACAGAGTACCAAACGCTAGAACACCAGTTATAGCCCTTTCTCTCTCAGTAATAGCTACTATAGCACCTACCGTAATACCAAACGTAAACGCTAGATAGAAAGCTTCCCCAGTACTAAAACCCAAGTACGCCAGCACACCAAAGACTACCAAAGTAGCAATAGGTACTAGCAAATACCCTAACCTAGTATTATATACCATATCTTTTCCCAAGAAAAATGAGTTTAAAAGGAAAAAAGAGGCTTAGAACTTAAGCTTTAACAGATTCCCCCAAAGAGATTAAAATAAACTATTAAAAAGTTAGTTGGGCTTTTCCTCAAAGAATAGGTAGGTGTAGTTGGATAGCTCATTTAGTTTCTTAGAGCACTCTACAACCCTAAACCCTAGTATCGTGTCTTCCTTACATCTAAAGCCCTTTACCTTCAGCGATTCTACCGTAGTCTCCAGTAGCTTGGTAGGTAGGTGCTTAACTACCAGCATAGGTAGACCCCAGAGTAGTATAATAATATAAAAGGTTAAAAACCTATATGCTTAATTAACTAAAACCCAAAAGAAAAGAACTAACCAAAAAACAGATTTGAATTTTTAACTTACCTGCTAGTCCCCTTAACCCTAGCTACAATACCGCTGAAGTAGTTAGGTAGCCACTTATCAAACCAGACTTCAGCGTCGTCTACCACTTCCCTAACACAACCCTCTATACTACCAAACACCTTCTGGGCGTCCTCTGGGTACAGCGTAAATAGGAAGCTACAGACTCTCCAGGCATAGGTGTTTACATAGTCCTTCTTGATAGCCTCAAACACTTCCCTCCTAGCTGTAACCATATTTATACCCCAAGAAAAGAGGATAAACACAAAATATAAAAACTTAAGCTATTATCTTTATACCACTAGAAGTAAGACCAAGAATATAACCAACATTATATAGCCTTCTATTCTAGACACCCTACCATAGCTAAACGTAAAGAGTAGTGTAACAGCAGTAACAGAAGCTATAGCTACAGTTACAGCTGTATCAGCCACAAAAAGACTGGTACCAGATAGCAGTATAGCTATAGGTATATTTTCTACAAAATCGTGGGTAATAGCACCCAAGAGGGACGCCACAGCTTCCTCAGACCTTAAACCATAGACTAATGCAATTATGGCGTCCGGAATGGATGTGGCTACAGCGCTCACTATACCAGCATAAGCCTCACTAATATACATAGATAGAAGCTCCACACCCTCCACCAGGAAGTAGATAGGAACAACAGACAGTAGCAAACCAGCCAAAGTAACCAACCAGTTAGCCCTTGGTCTACCCCATCCTAAAAAATATGCGTACACACTAAGTATAGCTAGTATAGCAAGTAACACCATGGAGTCATAGATATTGATAACGGAATCAAAGCACAGAAAAGCAAATACTAGTATAGAGAGTGAGGTACCTAGTGCTAGGTCTAACAGACCACCAACCTCTACACGACCATAAACAATAGCAGTAAGCCCCAATACTATACATAAGTCAAATACAGCACTAAAAACAGAGTTAAATAACGCCGCTACAGGAAAATCCTTAATCAATAGCAGAGCTGTAGCTACAGTCTCCGGTAGTGTAGTAAACCAGGGATACACTATAAAGTTAAACCCCTTCCCACCTTCTACCTCACTCAGCTTACTACTGATATAGAACATAAAAGAGGCTATGACTACTACAGCTAACCCAACCCACCACATATTACCACCAAAATTACCTACCCAACACATTTATTAACTCTTTATAGATAAGTACAAGCCTATCCTTAGCCCTCGGTCTAAGGTATATACACAGAAGTATTAGACCCTCTGTTAACTCTTTAACAAAATCAATACTAAAAGAGCAACTATCCCTAGCACTATCCCTAGCAATAACACCAACCCTAACCAGCTTATAAAAATAGCTCTTCCCCAAAATTTCTCTTAACTTACCACAGTCCTTAACATCTAAAGCTAACACAATTTTCTCATATGTCTTAGGAAAGAGTAGTTTAAGAAAGTCCTCCAGGTTTATGGGACACCACCAGTTAACACTAGTAGCCTTAACTCAGTTAGAAGTGCTTTGACTGTGTGGTAGTCTAAGCTAATAACTCTCTCAGACACCATAAGCCTACTAAGCAAAGCCACTATCCTAGTGATACCCACCCTAGCCCTAGTCCTAGACCTGCTACCCAGCCTAACAGAGTATGTTAGCACTAGCTCTAGCAATTCCCTACACTTCCCAACATATGTAACATGACTCACGGAAGTCCTAACGTTAGTTAACCCAGGCAAAAACATAGGTCTAACAAATTCTGGTAAAGCCTTAAGCAGACTACTAACCACGGTACCTCTATGTAACGCCAGCCCCTCTAACGCAACATCTAATAGATACCTTCCGTGGGGTAGATACCTCAGTACATTACTCTTATTTTCATTATCTAAGCATGTATCCAGCGAATCCCAGACCTCAATAAACCCCCTAACTAACTCCTCTAAGCTCTCCTCAGACCCAGCCATTTTAACAACCTCTGTAGCAGACCTGGTTTAACGGGGGTGGGGGTGGGAGCTGGGGTAGGAGCTGGAGTGGGAGCCGGAGTAGGAGGTGGGGTAGGAGCTGTAGAAGCTATAATAATATTCTCAACAGAAGCCAGAGACTCCGGAGACCTAGCTAAGAACCCTAACGACTTTTCTATGTAGTCATAGAGACCCCTTAATATCTCAGAGTAGCTACCGCTAATCCTTGGTAAAACCTCATTAAGCTTAGCTAAGTCCTTAAGAACTGTATGACTGAATAGCTCTACGTTAGATAGGAGCTTAAGGTATTCTTCCCTATAGTAAATCTCAAACTTATCACTACTAAACCTCCTAGATACCTCAGAGAAAGGTAAGCCTGGGATAAAAGCCAGATACCCCCGGTACGGTCTTAAAGTACCAGAGATAACGTAGTAGGTGCTAAACTGAGCTTTATATACTGCTATGGTATAACGCTCTAAATCAACCGCTAAAACCCTAGTGTAGCCCCACCTAACCCTCCTATCTAACTTAGTCTCAGGGTAGTAGTAGACCACCCTACCCCTTATCTCCGAGTGAGTGGGGTAGTCCCTCCTAGACACCACCCTAAAGCAGACCAAGGACATATCAACATCTAAAAACACGTAGTACCTCATAGATAATTCACCACCCTAACCCTCCTAACCTTGCACTTCCCAACTGGTAGATTAACCCCCAGCTCCCACCCCAGACCACCCAACTCTATAATATTCCTTCTAACCACAGGCATAGATGTAACTAACTCATAGTATGCTAAATATTCCTCACGTTTTAACTCTACGTGCTTACATAGATACTTTTTAAGTACTAAAGACCCAAATGCCTTAAGCAAGTCCTTGTACATCTAAAACACGCTGTTATCTCTTTCTGACTTAATAGACCTAACCAACTGGCTATACGTAGGCTTAACCTCCAGGATTCTACTAGCCACATCCTTAGGCTTGATACACTTACCAGCTACCTCATAACACCCTCTATTCCTATTATACTTCTTGGTTATGTATTCCACCACTTTATATATAGAGAATATGGTAAATGTATAGTCAATTCTACAGCCAGACATTAGAAGATGCTTGTACAAACCAGTCCTAGAGCTAAAAGACTTATCACAGAAAGGACAGACCTTATTACCTACCTTATCCATATCTATGAAAACCCTAGCTATCGCTGTAACCACAGGATACCTTTCCTCTAGATGTTTAGTAGAATCCCCCACCACCAGATACTTAACATACTTTCTTATTACACCGAGGGTGTCTATTTCAACCACCAAGATATAAACTAATACTGCAACTTATAAATATTATAGCATATCACAGGTATAACTATACGGGAGTACACTAGTGTACACTACCACCTACTGGTAGCGGTACCCACCCCCCTACCAGCATACTGGTACTAGTAGCTGAGCGTGTCAGTATACACCTTCATAAACAGCTTAGGAAGCCCCGTATCACTAACTATATCCACACCCAACTCATAAACAAACCCACCAGCTACAGGAACCAGAGGCTTAGACTTACACTTATACTTACCATGCCCGCCTATCACAACCAGAGAATCCATACACATATACCTATAACGCCTAAGCCTTCTAATCTGATACTTTGAAACACCCAACTTAACTAAATAATCCTCCAACCTCCTAGCAGTTATATCTAAAAAGCACCTAACCAGCTGTAGCCTCTGATAAAGCTCTAAATAACCAGACAGACCCCTAAAATGTATCCTAATAGTTCTATATTCTCTACTATGAGACCTAGACCCAGAGGTAGGTATACCTATGGTTGGTGTGGCACCCCCCTGGTTTTCCTTGGGTTCTGCTCCCTGGGTTCTGGTCTTTAGTAGGTCTGGAGATATATCTACAGCTAGCTCATAGATACCCCTATCTACCTTACGTAGATAACCCCTCTTTACCAATCGCTGAATAGAGTCATAAACCCTCCTGTTAGCATTACCATTATACTGCTTTAGGTTATATGCTACTACAATATCAGAAGGGCTAAACCTCCTAGCTACAGTAGAAGCATAGAGTAACACAGCACGCTCTAACTCCCCCAGCTTAGATACTGCTACTTTCCTTGGGTTCTGATTAACGTTAAGTATATTAGCCTTAGAGGGTATAGAGTCTTGGTAGACCACCCCCTGGGGGAAGCCCGCCACACCACTTCCCCAACTTCTACCCCCCAGGGGTTTATATATACTACTACTTATTAGACAAAAAGATATTATCTATAAAACTTCCTCCGCCTCAGATAGGGAGAAAGGTAGGTGTAGACCAAGTAAAGAGCTATACCAACCAATATTATTAAGATAATTACGTTAGTAGATACTGAGGGGGCTGGTGCGGGAGTACCGGGAGTAGTTACTTTAGTAGGTGTAGCAGTAGCAGTTATTGTTACACCCATACATACCCCAGATACCAGTAAACCCAACCAAAAAAGGTTTAAAACTAAAAGGTATTAGCCTTCTACAGTTATCACAGTACCGTAGATTACCTTAAACCCACTAGACCTAAAGAACTCCGCTATACTGTTAATGTATTCCTCGCTGGCTTTCTCTGGTAGTTTAATATAGTAGTAATGAAGGTGTCTTGTGCTGAAGACTGGTGTAACCACAAAAGCACTAGCATAGTCTGAGACCACAATATACCTCTGTGGATTTACCCTAGTCCTAAATGTCATATCTTCCCAGAGCTTTTTGAATTCCTCAAATGTAGTTACTATCTTAGCCATATCTCACACCCTCACTAGTAGCAGAGCTTATAAAGTGTTCTACTCTAGGACTGGCTTTATATACATCTTAAGCCTAAGCCTCTGCTTTTCCTCTAACTCAAACAGTAGCTTAGGTACCTCTTCCCTAGGTACATATACATACAGGCTAGAGTAAGACCTAAACACAGACCCCAACCACCTAACGTTATTAGAAAGCACTACGTAAGCCTTAAAGGTCTTGGGTAGCCTCTGTAGCACACTAAAATACTTCCTCAGAGCGTACACCCTTACATACACCCTCCTACCGTAGAGCTTTATGTTACGCCTCCTAACGTTAAACTCTAATATCACACCTACCCCATATAGATTAGAAGAAAAAGACTTAAAAATATGTTAAGCTAAGCTAGTACCTCCTAGTAGCTACCAGTATAGCTAGTGCAACACCCAGAACTAATAGAATCAGTAGCAGAGTTGGGTACTCTACAGTAACACCCCCAACTGTTGTAGTAGTAGTAATGGTCTCTGTAACAGTCCTCACTACAGGTATAGGTACTACCTCAGTAGTAGTGGTAGTAGATACCTTAGTAATAGTTGTAGTAGAAGTAATAGTTTCGGTACTTATTCCAGTCCCAGTAACAGTTGGTGGTACTGCATGTAGCAGTAGTACACCAGCTTTAAGTACTACTCTACCACTCACAAATTCAATCTTTACAGCTGGGGTAGCGTTATATTTGTATGTAGCACCGAGCGAATATATGTTGTGGACTACATTATACCATGGTAGCCTCATACATACTTTGGGGTCTACAAAAAACACGCCAGTTTCACCATAATAAAATGAATGATACGCTAACCAACCCTCAGTTATCACACCAACTAGACCCCTATCTGAGTTACTATCTGGTAGTGGTAGATTTGTAGGCATTCTTACAGTCTCATAGGTTAACGTGTTTAGGTTTATGATATACTTTATAACCTCAAACCCCCTAGCATAGCCTATTACAGCGGTACCATTAATATAACCATACAGCGGTATACCATAACCATAATCAAGTACCGTAAAGTGAGACAGCTCTACAGATGTAACACTCATAATATCAGAGACCACAGTATACGCTAAACCAAAATAGCCCGAGACCCAGTTATTTACTATAGCAAACAGAAGAGTGGGGGAGTAGCCCATAGCTAATGGTCTACCCACAAATTCAAAACCAAAAGGTAGTGTTAGAGCTACCCTCCTAACAGTTATACTAAACTCTGGTGTACACGTTATCCTTACAGCCATAAAGTAGTCTGTATAGCTACCAATAATTGTAGCAGATAAGAATATCACGTTATCCCCAATCCCCGCTGGCTCTATAGCTGGGAAGTCAAACGTATAGTTAGCTAGCTCATTAAACTCCCTATCTAAGAACCTCAATATATTCGTGTAGTAATTTGGTCGTTCTATATACCAGTAACCATAATCTTCCACAACACCACCACTAGCACAGACCCATATACCAGCACTTCCACCTGTACTAGCTATTGTAGTATTCTTATATTGCTTATTCAGTAAATCTACTACCCAAAGGTTCCGACCATGCCTAAGTACTACCTCTGGTATGGGGTACCAGAAAGCACCACCACCACTTAAATCCACAACATTAGGTACCTCCGCTATACCCAGGAATTCTAGACCTGTGTACACCACCCTAGTTACAGAACTCGCAAAAGCCATACTAGCCATTAGCAGACCCAATACAACAGCTAAAACAGCCTTCCTCACAGCACCACCAAGAATAGAAAGAAACGGAGATTAAAAATATTACTTCCTGCTAAAATCTAAAAGCGTTTTTCTGCAAACCTCATATATCTTCCTAGTGTTTACCATGGGGTAGTTACATATATACTCCCCAGTAAGCTCATTATGGTAAATGGTGTTATG